>Ga0172379_10010468_pt1 | contig 11221 bp, 13 predicted proteins | sample GrowelOW334metaG_FD_119756 | JGI IMG/M metagenome (GOLD analysis project Ga0172379, IMG submission 119756) | Groundwater microbial communities from an aquifer near a municipal landfill in Southern Ontario, Canada - Groundwater well OW334 metaG | ecosystem: Environmental > Aquatic > Deep... | reverse complement strand
GCCGCTACTTTTGCTAACCTTGGTTACGCTGTTAATATTGGAGCGACGGTATCCGGAGCCATTGGATTACTGATGATCACTTTAGGCAACTATTTTGGCAAGCTAAAACGTAATTGGTTTATCGGCATCCGTACTCCTTGGACCATGTCTTCCGAGAATGTCTGGAATAAGACTCATCGTCTGGGCGGTCGCTTATTTATGCTGTGGGGGATAGGTTTAATTGCCGCCCCGTGGTTAGCGCCGACCATGGCCATGATTATTTTGATTGGCGGAGTAATCTTCATCATGACCTGGATAATGATATATTCCTATACTCTCTACGCGAAGGAGAAGAAAGAAATGCTGGAGAAGAAATAGGCAATTTTTTTAATTAAGCAACCGATAAAAAATCTTAATCAAAAAAACAGGGTTAGAACCCTGTTTTTATTTGTGGAGTCGGAGGAGCGACATTTCCTCATCGTAGCGTTTATTCAAATAGTCGAATAAACGTTCCGCAGTAGAGCCTTTCTGCTTTTCAACCCCGCAAAAAATCGTAATTATATACATTATAAATTTTAATTTCAGTCTTGTCAACTTATATCCAGCCAGTTTAGCATCTCGGCTCGCGTCTACCTCGTCACTTAAATAAAGTCCATAATAACGACCAAGATATACAGCATTATTAAAACAATCGTCCAGAGCAGACTACCAAAAATTCTCTCCTGGCTAACCGGCGAAACAAAGAATTCTTCGGTAATGGGGTAACGACTGTCAAAGTGTCGGAACCAGCTCCGCTCGAGTAGCCAGTCGGTAAAAGCTTGACTCCATTTTTTGAAATATTGCCAGATACTTTGGCCACGTTTTTTTATTAACCAATAAAGGGCGGCGATGATGACGACGGCCATTAACACATAGCCTAAACGGTGCGACCATTTTCTAACGATGACGCCAAAGATACTGCCGTAAAAGTAGCCGATGAGAGCGCTATAAGCGGCCCAGAAAATCGCGCCCGAAGCATTCCAAAAAAAGAATTTTCCCTGAGGCATGCGGCCGGCGCCGGCGATAAAAGGCACGAAGGCGCGCGTGGCACCAACAAAGCGACCCCAGAAGATACTTTTAGCGCCATGTTTCTTAAAGAAGGCCTCGCCTCTAGTCATCCACTCGGCTTTAAATAAGCCTTTTTTGATCATCCAGGCGCCACCCCAGCGCCCCAGAGAATAGCCGAGGTAGTCGCCAATAATGGCCCCAATTACCGCAAACATAATTATTTCCCAGACATTGAAATAACCTTGAGCGGCCAAGAAACCGCCGACCGAGACTAGGGTTCCGCCTGGAAAAACGGCACCAAAGAAGGGAATGCATTCGGTAAAAGCAATAAATAAAAACAGCCAGTTGCCTAGCCAGCTAAATTTATCGGACAGACTGACGAAAAAGTTAAGGGCGTTTTCCATGAGTTATATTATAGCAAGTTTTTTGGGAGTCGGGTATGGATATCAGTTGATCTAAAAATAATTAATTATTCGTGATCAATTGACACCTAATGACACCCGGGATATAATGAATTTATGCCTAAAGAATTAAAATTTTCGGAAATTAAACCCTATGCAGTCTATACGACCAAAGAAGTCGAAAAACTGCTTAAGATTAGCAATAGTACAATGAAGCGCTTGCTTAAGAAGGGCTTGATTAAGGCGAACAAAGTTGGTAAGCAGTATCGTATATTAGGTTTAGAATTATTGCATTTAGTATCGCCGGAAGTCGAGAAAAAAGGCGGTTGAAATCTATGTTTGAAAAATATAAAAAAGTAATAAGTAATTTTCCGCTTGTATATAAATTTCTTGTTAGATTACGAGAAAATATTTTTGGATTTTCTCGAAAGTCATATTCCCAATTTGGTGAAGATTTAGTTTTATCCTTTTTTATTTGGCAAAGTGGAATTAAAAATGGTTTTTATGTAGATGTGGGCAGCTATGACCCTAAAAAGTTCTCTAACACGAATTTTTATTACAAAAAAGGATGGCGGGGAATAAATATCGATGCTAGACCCGGTAGTATGGATGTTTTTAAAAAAATGCGAAAAAGGGATATTAATCTAGAAATTGGTATCTCTAATACCGGGAAGGAGCTAGATTTTTATATTTTTAAAGAGTCTGTTTATAATTCTTTTTCCAAAGAACTAGCCGATAATTATATAAATAACGGTGTTGCATTTGATAAAAAAGTCATGGTTAAGACTATGAGACTGGAAGATGTTTTAGATAGGTATTTACCCTTAGATCAAAAGATAGATTTTATGTCTATTGATGCTGAGGGGTTCGATCTTGAAGTATTAGAGTCAAATAATTGGGACAAATATATGCCAAGTTTTGTGCTGGTTGAGGATCATAATATCTCATTTGATAAGATACAAGAATCTAAGGTATGTAAATTTTTGATGGGTAAGGGATATAGGTTAGTCTCAGTTGCGTATGTTACGTTAATATTTAAGTTCGTTCCGAATAAAATTTAGTTGATAGACACAATGTTACATAAAATTTTTAATAAAATTGAAAGATTTGTGCCGAGTAAATGGCGCTGGGTTCTGAGCCATGATGGTTTTCGGCGTTATTTTGCTAATACCGGCTGGATGTTTGGGGGACAGATGTTTTCACTACTCGTGTCTTTTTTTATTGGTGCTTGGTTGGCGCGCTATCTAGGTCCGGAAAATTATGGAGTTTTGAATTATGCTTTAGCTTTCGCGGGGCTGTTTGGATTCATCGCTAGTTTAGGAATTGACGGCGTCTTAAGTCGAGAAATAGTTAAGTTTACCGATAAGCAAGATAGTCTGCTGGGCACTTCATTTTTTTTGAAACTGCTTGGCGGCTCACTCGCCTTTGCTTTGGTAGTGGCGTTTACTCTTATTTTGGAAAGCAACTTTTTAACCAGGCTGTTAATAATTTTATTTGCTCTTTCTTTCATTCTGCAATCCATTGGCGTAATCGGTAATTTTTTTCAAGCCCAGGTTCAGGCTAGAAAGATTATTAAAACGCAGCTGATCGCGATGGTCATTACCTCACTTTTGAAAATCGCCCTCATCTTGATGCATCTGGGAGTTATTTGGTTAATGCTAATTTACGTTCTTGACGCTCTGTGGAGTGGACTTGGGCTTATCATTGCCTATCGACAAGCCGGTTTGAAAATTTTAAATTGGAAATTCGATCGCCGTTTAGCCGTTTTGATACTCAAAGATTCTTGGCCGCTGATGCTGTCGGGCGCCGCCACCTTTATCTACATGAAAATTGATCAGGTCATGATTGGCCGGGCGCTTAATGCCGAAAGCGTCGGTCTGTATGCCGCGGCCATTAAGCTCTCGGAAGTTTGGTACTTTATTCCCAGTATTATTTGCACTTCTTTATTTCCGGCGATTGTCAACGCCCGCCAGACTAGTTTGGAAACTTATCGACGGCGCTTAAAAAATTTATATTTGTTAATGGGACTTTTGGCTTTAGCTATTGCGATGGTTATCTCGCTGGCCGCCCAACCGTTAGTTGCTTGGTTGTTCGGTTCAACTTATGCTTTGTCGGTCCCAATTTTACAAATCTATATTTGGTCGGGTATCGGAATATTTATTGGCTCCGCTGTTAATCAGTATTTAATCGCCGAAAACTTAGTTAAAACGGTTTTTTTCTTCAGTATTTTGGGCATGATTGTCAATGTTGGGTTAAATCTAGTTTTGATTCCTCAAATCGGTTTGTTGGGCGCCGCGCTAGCTTCGTTAATTTCTTATGTCGCCATGCCGGCTCTTATTTTGTTGTATGATAAATTTTTAAGAAAAAAATAATATGAACTGTAAAATCTGTCACGCAGAGAATAAGGAGATTTTTGTAGCGAAAATACTGAAAAAATACGACGTTCACTACTTCGCATGCTCTAAGTGTGGCTTTATATGCACCGAAGATCCTTATTGGCTTGAGGAGGCTTATATATCCCCAATAAATACGGCGGACACCGGGATTTTAGCGCGCAATATCTTCTTTTCTAATTTAATGATTAATATTATTTATTATTTGTTTAATTACAAAGGTAAATTTTTGGATTATGCTGGTGGTTATGGCATATTTACTAGATTAATGCGCGACTACGGTTTTGATTTTAAGTGGCAGGACAAGTTTGCAAAAAATTTTCTCGCTCGAGGTTTTGAATATTCAGAAAATGATTCAGACTTAGATATGGTGACAGCCTTCGAAGTCTTAGAACACCTGATTGATCCAATAAAAGAATTTGAAGAAATTTTTAAAATATCTAGTAATGTCTTGTTTTCGACGGAGTTAATCCCGGATAATACTCCTAATCCGTCTGACTGGTGGTATTATGGATTAAATCATGGGCAGCATGTCTCATTTTACTCCAAAAAAACATTGGAATTTATTGCTAATAAATATGGATTAAATTATTATTCACACGGAGACTCTCTGCATCTTTTTACGGTCAAAAAGATTAATCCGATAGTTTTTAAAATATTGATTAATAATAAATCAGGATTATTATTTAGATTGTGGGCAAAAAAGAATCTAAAAAGTAAAACCTGGGATGATTATTTGTTAATGGATAAAAAATAAAATTAACTATGAAAATATTATTTGACAATCAAATATTTAATGAACAAAAATACGGTGGCGTTTCTCGGTATTTTTCTCAATTATTAAAGAAACTACATAATTCCAAAGACATTTATTTTAGATTGCCGATTAAATATAGCCGTAATGAATATTTGAAAGAAGTAGAAGATCTAAAAATTTATTCAGGCCTCCCGGCTAGTATTATAAAAAATAAATTCTTAAGCCGTTTGCTAAATAGAATTGCTAAAGAAATCAATACCGCTTTAGTTAGGCGGGAATTAAAAAGGCAAAATTTTAATATTTTTCATCCGACTTATTACTCTACATACTTTTTGAAATATTTAAAAAATAAAAAATTTGTATTGACCATTTATGACATGATTCACGAAATTTATCCTGACTATTTTAAATCAGATAGGGACAGAACGGTTAATGATAAAAAGGAGCTAGCTTTAAAAGCCAATAAAATCATAGCTATTTCGAAAAATACCAAGCAAGATATTATTGATATTTATGGTATATCAGAAGAGAAGATTAAGGTAATATATTTAGCAAATTCTTTGAAGCCATTTGTCGGCAAGCCGATAGGTGCGCCAGATTTACCTCAAAAATACATTTTATTTGTTGGTTCAAGAGGAGCCTATAAAAATTTTATATATTTTATTAGTTCCATCGCGCAGTTGTTAAAGGATGATAAAGAATTATGTATTATTGTCGCTGGAGGATATTCTGGCCAGGACTTGTTCTCAGAGAGCGAGAAGAACCTTTTTCTAGAATTAGCAATAAATGATCAGATTTTTCAATATTCTGTAAATGATGAGATTTTGGCATATTTATATAAAAATGCGCGATGTTTTGTTTTCCCAACTCTTTACGAGGGGTTTGGTATACCCGTTTTAGAGGCTTTCGCTTGTGATTGTCCAGCGGTTATCTCTAATACTTCATCTTTGCCAGAAGTCGGTGGTTCTGCGGCTGTATATTTTGATCCATTAAATGCTGATAACATGCTTGAATCTGTAAGGAAAGTAGTCTATAATAATGAGTTAAGGCAAGAAATGATTTTAAAAGGCAGGGAACAGTTAAAGAAATTTTCTTGGGAAAAAACAGCGGAAGAAACAGCCAGCCTTTATTTAGAAATTTAATTTTATTAATAATTGAAAAATATGAAAACAGCTTTAATCACCGGCATTCTTGGCCAAGATGGTCCGTATCTAGCTAAGTTTTTATTAAATGAGGGATACCGGGTATATGGATTAATTCGAAGATATTCAAATCCAAGTTTTTCTAATTTAGACGATTTAGGAATAACAAATCAAATTGAATATATTCAAGGCGATATGACAGATGAAGCCTCCCTAATTAATATTATAAAAACAATTAGACCGGATGAAGTTTATAATTTAGCTGCTCAATCTTTTGTTGGTTCATCTTGGGATCAAGCTAAGCTAACAACGGACGTTAATTCATTGGGGACTTTATATTTGCTAAATGCGATAAAGTTTTTTTCCCCCACAACTAAATTCTATCAAGCCTCTACCTCGGAGATGTTCGGAAACAGCGGTGAAAATGGTTTGCAGGATGAAAACACCCCTTTCCATCCAAGAAGCCCATACGCTATATCAAAATTATATTCTTTTTGGATGACAAATAATTTCAAGGAAAGTTATGGCCTGTTTTGTTGTAACGGCATTCTTTTCAATCATGAAAGTCCTATTAGAGGTAAGGAATTTGTAACTAGGAAAATTACCGATGGGATAGCTAGAATAAAATTGGGCTTAGCCAGCGAAATAAGATTGGGAAATTTAGATAGCAAAAGGGACTGGGGATTCGCCGGGGATTATGTTAAAGCAATGTATTTAATGATGCAACAGGAAAAACCGGATAATTACATAATTTCCACCGGTATTACTCATTCTGTCAGAGATTTTTGCCAAGTAGCATTCAACTATGTTGGTATTAAGGATTGGGAACAATATGTTGTATTAGATCCCCAGTTTCAGAGACCGGCCGAGTTGTTTACTTTACAAGGTAAATCGCAAAAAGCCAAGAATATTCTAGGATGGCAGCCGGAGGTGAGTTTTGATGAACTTGTCAAAATGATGGTTGACGCCGATTTAAAAAGGTTGAGTAAAAAATAATTTATTATGTTATCTGTTAGCATTATTATTGTCACTTATAATCGAGAAAAATTATTAATTAAGGCAATTGATAGTGTTTTAAATCAAAAATTTTCTGATTTTGAGTTGATTATAATAGATGATTTCTCAACTGATAATACCGAAGATGCAGTAAAAAAATATTTAGCCGACAAGAAAGTAAAATATATTAAGATTGCCAAAAGTAAATTCATTTCTCAAGTAAGAAATTCCGCTTGGCCCTATGTCTCCGGCAAATATGTTGCTGTTTTAGACAGTGATGATGTTTGGTCTGATGAAAACAAGTTAAGTAAGCAGGTTGAGTTTTTAGATAATAATCCAGAAGTAGTGCTTGTCGGTAGTGGCGCTATTTTAATCGATAGTGAGGGGCGCGAAATTGAAACGGTTAATAAGCCAGAGCGAGACAGTGATATCAGAAAAGATTTTTTTTCCAAGAATCCCTTTTTCCATTCCAGTGTCCTCTATCGTTATGACGCTATAAAACAAGTCGGCGGTTATGATACAACTATTCGTTTCGGTGAAGATTTAGATTTATGGTTACGTCTGGGTAAAGTCGGTCAGTTGCATAATCTACCAGAGGCTCTAATAAAGTATCGGGTACACGATGATAATGAAGCCAGCAAGCATCGGGTTAACGCGATTATTGACGTACTTAGAATAATTAAAAAAAACCGGAAGCACTATGGCGCCGGTCCGCTGATGTTTTTAAAAAAGATTTTTGGTAAAATGAGGGAAATGAAAAAACGTTAGATTGGCTATAACTTGGTTTTGGTTTTGATAAATTTAAATATTTGCCTTGGTAGAAACCGCTTTAAGAGCGGTTTTATTTTTAACAGATTATAATAGATATTAACGTTCATTCCGGTTTTATATTTTTTGACGGTCCGATAGGCGTCATTAATAACTTGACGGCCCTTCTTTTCAGTCACACCGTCTTTAGTAAATGAGGCAATGGTTTGGTCTATTTTTTTTAGGTGTCCACCGTTGTAATAAACGGTCATGAAGAACTCTAAATCAGCCACGATTTTATTGATCGAGTTATAACCGTATTTTTTCATTATTGAGGATTTGATAAAAGAACTTTGGTGGGGAATGCGTCCCTGCCAGAGTTTGGCGGGCTCCGGCTCATTTTTTATTGTTTTAAAATCGGGATAAACTATTTCCGTATTGCCGTAGATAATGTCTTCAGTATCAGTTAGAGATTTGGCGGCCTCTTCAATGGTATCCGGTTTGTAAAAAGTGTCGCCGGAGTTCATAAAGTTCAACCATTCGCCGGTTGATAATTTTATCCCTTTATTCATGGCGTCATATATTCCTTGATCCGATTCGGTAATGAAAGTTAGAGAAAACTTCTTCTGGTATTCTTTAATCAGCTCAACGCTCCCGTCAGTCGAGCCGCCATCAATAATAATAAATTCCAAATCTTGATAAGTTTGGTTAATAATTGATTTAACTGTTTTCAGCAGGCCGTCTTTGTTATTATAACAAACGGTAATGACGCTTATTTTCATAAATTTAAAAGCAAGGCGGCAATTTTTTGACCGATTGTCTCTGGAGATAATTGTTCGCGCCAGTAATTAGCCGTGTTTTGGGGATTATATTCTTGACGATTCCAGCGTCCGATTTCCGTGGCCAAAGCTCGAGAAATTTTGGTTGCTTGAAAATTAACAGCCAGTGTCCCATAGCGTCCTTGATCGGAAAAATAGGCAAAGCTTTCTAGCGGTGTCCCGGCCAGAGAACAACCCGAACAGAGTGCCTCGGCGGCCGCTAGATTAAAACTTTCGTGGTTCGAAGGCGCCAAGAATATTTTCGCTTTAGACAGTTGTTCGTTAATGGAATGATGCGGGAGACTTTCTATTGCCTCAACGCTTAGCTGTGGTTGGGTAGATTTTAATTGAGATTTTACCCTACTCGCACCGGAACCAATAATAACTAAACGCCAATTTTCCAAGTTAGTTTTATTTAATGATTTTATTAGGCCGGTTCGGTTTTTTTGTTTGTCGTCCCAGCGGCCGATACAAATAATAATATTTTCTTTGGGAAAATTAGTTGGCTTATTTGTGACCGAATTTATGATATCCGAGTTAATTGGATTGGGGATGAAATTAAGTTTTTTTAATATTTCTTCACGGTGCCAAATCGATAAGGAGTTTTTTAGGTTGGTTAAAGCGAGAGGGGATTCGACAATGGCCGCGTCACAGAGTGTGAGCTGAGTTAGTCGGCGACGACTAATTGATTTAAAGAAAAGCGACCACTGAACTAGGCGCGCCAAATGAATCAATAATTGTTTAGGAGAGTTATCTCGTCCAAAAGTCCGCAGATAGGTCGGTTTGAGCGGATAAATTAAATGCCCGTCCGTATCAAGCTTAAGAATAATTTTTTTCTCGGCTTGTTTAAGAGCTTTAATAAGAGCTGAGAAGCGCAAAGAGAGCCAGGAGTAGAGAATCAACGAATCAATAGTCTCTTTTTTCCAAAAGTCCGAATTTCGACTAGCGGTTTGACTGATTTGCTTAACTATTAGAGTATTAAAGTTTTTTAAATCTGTGTTAAAACAGTAGATAGTCACTTCGTGGCCCAGTTTAAAAAGCGACTCAGCAATGACGCCGGGGTCTTTATAAGTTTGGGTAGTAAAAAAGTTGTCGATGAAGATTCCGACTTTCATTTTATTTAATATGTCTTATTTTCTGATAAATTTGCATTGGCCATAAAGTCAGGGCGGCTAATCGGGTATACATTCGTCTTATTTTAATAGTCTCCTGGCGGTGAAATTCTTTATGTTTTGGATCAGTCGAGAAGCCCCCAACGTGAAAATCGGCTATTAGGAGCGGCATAAATTTTGGTTTTTCTTTTTTACCAATCCGGAACCAATATTCATAATCGAGGCCGCCGGCCAGTACTTCATTGTAGGGACCGTATTTGTCGAACAGGCGGCGGTTGAGAAAAACCGCTTGATGATTAATAAAGTTTATAAAAAATAGCAGCTGATAAAAAAAGTGGCGATGATACCAACGACGCGGGTAAATATTTTGGCGACGATTAAACTCGCCGGTGTACTTGGCTTGGCCGTAATACCAACTGGTCGGATGTCGATTAATAAATTCGTGAACGCTTTTTAAGACATTCTCGTTATTTAGGCAGTCGTCGGCGTTCAGGAAGAGCAACCATTCTCCCTGCGCCTGCTTAATACCGCTATTCATAGCATTAGCGATACCGCGAGGGGCGGCTTGACTGATTTTAAGATAATCTCGGCCTAGTGAAAATTTTTGGCAGATTTCTAGAGTTCCGTCTTGGGACAATCCATCGATAACGATATGTTCGAAGTCGCGGAAATTTTGGTTACTAACACTCCGCAAGTTTTGTTCAATAAAAGACGCGCTGTTATAACTACAAGTGATGATAGAGAAAAATGGTTTAGGCATGATTTTTAGGCGTGAGTTTTAAGGCTGATTTTTAAGTAAATTTCGGATTTTTCTTTTTAAGCTCAGCGTCAGAAAGAATAGATTCAAGACACTGCGTTTTAAGCGAGCATTTTTTTTAAAAACACGACCCGCATATTCTAATTTAATATAGTTCCGCCGCAAATTCCAAATCAGCTGTTTGGGATCCTCATGCGGCGATTGCCAGCCGGCGTATTTATTAATGGGGTTTATTTTAAAGTCACCCAGGTACTTTCTAAGTAATATATTGAGCAGGGTTTGTTCGTGCCTGAAAGTTTGGCAGTCTCGGATAAAAAAAGTTTTATCCTTTCCTTTATTACGGTGCTGTTCGCTAGGCGAATAGCCTAGGCACATTCCACTCAGAGCGGCCTGATAGACTTCGTCGCGTACTTGGCTGATAATTTCGTTAGAACTTTTAAAGCCAAAGATGCCAGAGGTAATATAAGGTTCTTTTTCGAAGCCACTTTTTAAACTTAAGATTTTTTTGTATTCTGGCGGTACGGTTTGTTCTAGTTGCCCTCCTTGACTGACCGCTAGATAGCCATTCTTTTCTATCTGATCAAACATCTCGTCGAGCGGTTGAAGAACCTGGTTGCCGGCATCAAGGAATAAGTTAAGTTCCCCTAACGGTTGATTGAATATGTAAGCTTTCCAGGTGTAGCATTTTCTCCAAAATAAACAGAAGTGGGGAGTTTCTATTACTTCCAAGTTGTCTATTTGTTTTAGTTCATTTTTAAAAACAGTTAATAGACCAATACTATAAACATAGATTTTGGGATGGTCGGGATAGTTAGCCTTGATTGATCCAATCAGATTCAGGAGTGAGGGGAAGAACCGATTGGAGGCGGCTGTTATTAGGCAGTGATTCATATTGTTCTAAAACTCTACGATTTTTTTTAAGGCTAAGTGGATTTGTTTTTCAAAGTTTTCTAGAGAATTGTGTTCTGAGACGTAAGAGCCGCATTTTAAACTCATTTCTCTTATTTCATTTTCTGATAGAGATGATGTTTTATCAATAGCTTTTGATATTTCAAAAAAGTTAAGTCCGTTT
>Ga0172379_10010467_pt1 | contig 11222 bp, 10 predicted proteins | sample GrowelOW334metaG_FD_119756 | JGI IMG/M metagenome (GOLD analysis project Ga0172379, IMG submission 119756) | Groundwater microbial communities from an aquifer near a municipal landfill in Southern Ontario, Canada - Groundwater well OW334 metaG | ecosystem: Environmental > Aquatic > Deep... | reverse complement strand
TCAAAACTCAAATTTAAAGGAGCGCGGGTTTTCTTACCCGCGGAAATCTAACTCAAGCGGCGGACTGGAAAGTCCGCCCTCCGTTAGTTTTGAATCGGCTCAGGGTAGTTTTGAAATTACCTCTCAAGACTATTAGTACTGCGGAACTGCGGAACCGGTTTTATTTCCGATGCCGCGCAACAGGTCTCCGACATTTTTAAAGGTCAGCAGCTCCTTCTGTGTGAACCGGATGCCAAAACCCTGTTCAATGGCAATGACCAGGCTCACATGGGACAGGGAATCCCAGCCGTCAATGTCATTGGCGGTCATTTCAGGTTTTATTTCGATTTCGTCATTGTCGAAGACTGTCTGGAAAATACCGTTTAATTTTTCAATTGCTGTCATAACCCGCCTTGTCCTGTCTTTGTTGAATTTTGAAATTGAAGACCTCCTGTCATTTAGTAATTTTCAGATCCCTTAACTCTGCGCACACAGCGGAAGCCGTAGGTGTCATAGCCCTGACAGATATCGGCGGTCACCGGATTGTCCGCGAAACGCCGGAAACTTTTGCAGTCTTTCGGACGGCTGGACCAGTTTCCGCCGCGCAATACGCGCTTGTCTCCGGTTTTCGGGCCGACAGGATTAACTTCGGCGCTGGCCGAATAATACCCCTTGTTGTAGAAGTCGTTACACCACTCGGAAACATTGCCGTACATGTCGGACAATCCGAACGCATTCGGCTTTTTCGTGCCTGCGGCATGGACTTTCTCGGCTGAATTATTGCGATACCATGCATAAAGATCGAGCTGGGATTCGCCGCCTTTGAAGAAACGTTCATCGGCGGAGCCTGCGCGGCAGGCATACTCCCATTCCGCCTCGGTCGGCAGCCGGTAGCCGCCGGCTTTGAAATCGCATTCCCATGTCTCTGTATTGTAACACGGCTTCAGCCCCTCTTTCAGTGAACGGGCATTGCAATACTTTACGGCATCGGTCCAGCGGGTCCGCTCCACCGGGCCTTTTTTGTCGCGGAATTTGGACGGGTTTATGCCGGTAAGCGTTTCAAACGACTCCTGTGTGACTTCGCAGGCATCCATGTGAAAACTGTCCACGGTCACTTTGTGAACGGGCTTTTCATCTTCCTGGCCTTTGGCATCACCCATATTGAATGAACCGCCGGGGATCAGCACCATCCGGATTCCGGTGGACGTAGTTTCTTCCACGGGAGTTTCCGCCGCGACAAGCCGGTTTCCGCAAAGAATCATCCCGGCCACCCCCAGAACTGCCGTTGCTTTCATGCATCTGTTCATTGTATGCTCCATGCTTAAATCCGCCTTGTTACTTGAGGTAATTGCGAAATTACCGAAGGTAGGGCGCGTTCTCCGCAACGCGCCGCCCCAGAACGGACGGTTCGGAGAACCGTCCCTACCTTTAAATTAGTCGATTTTGCAATTACCTCTGTTATTTATCAATATGAATTTCCGCATTTTCCCCGGCTTCAAGATCAAAGCTGATTCCCTTGTCATCCTTAATGTAAATAAAGCCTGCAGCCGTCTTTGCGCCGTTTATAAAAACCTCGGCATTCCAGGTTTCCTTGGGCAGGGGGATCTGCAAAGTCACCGTGCCTTCCACCGGAATTTTATTCGCCGGCGACAATGTCACCAGCAACCGCGTTTCATCTTTCCTGACAAGCGATGCCTTCAAATTCTTTCGCAGTTCCACATACCGCTGAATTTTTTCCGGTTCGGACAGCCACAGGACGCAGTCAAGCTTTTTCAGCCATTCGGAGTGTTCGGACGGGATATCCTGCAGCGATTTCTGGTCGGGATACACTTCGTTTATCCAAAGCTGCCCGGCAATAGCGGCCTCAATCTCCTTGCGAATATCGCCTTCCGTTTTTCCGGAAACAACAACATTCACAACATCAGGCGATTGAACCTGGGCAATGGACGCCGACCGGGCGGCGGACTTCATGCCGCGCCATTTCGCGACATATTCGACCGAGGCGTCCGGAGGAACAGATACGCTTTTAATGCTGATGATTCTTTTGCGGACTTCATTTTTCTGCTGCAATGACTCGATATTGATTCCGGTTGCGTTGCCTTCGAACAGCATGAACCAGCTCTTTGAATTATTGTTTTCGCCTCTGATTGTAAACGTCTGAGGCTGTCCGTATTTAATATGTTCAGGACTGATTTCGATGTGCATCACCCCCGTCATGTCGTTGTTTTCATCTACCCACAATGTATGAAACGAGAGGGAACACCCTTTGCCCTGCCACTCGTTTTTTTCATTGTACGGGGTGTTGAATCTCAGGATGTTTTCGCCGTTGACGGACAGTTCATGCCATCCGCCGCTTCCCTTGCTGGCTCCAAACCCGGCCTGAATGACGAATGCCACCGGCCTGCCTTTAAGACTTGCCTGTACGATTGGAGTAGTCCATGAAACGGAGAGATTGCCGTCAAGCGGATATTCCCATAATGCGGGGACCTGCTTCTTTTCGTAATTCGTATATTCGTCCATGTAAACAGCTTTTTTTGACGCTGCCGGATCGAACCCTTCCATGTAAATCTTCTGGTCGTCTCCCGGCTGAGATGACGCAATGTCAGCCATGGACATCAGGATCACCGCAACTGCAAGGAAATGCGTTTTTTTCATTAATGCTCCCGATGGTTTATAAGGAAATATTTCTTTTCCTGATGATTTCCTTCAAGCAGATATCCGCTTTCTTCTTTTTGGCCAGCTGCGCCAGCAATTCCCCTATGTCCCGGCTCTGCAGAGTCAGCCGGCTCCTATATTCATTGACGACCACGGAGGAATCAATCGCGGTGTTTGCCGACCTGACAACCTTGGACTGGCCTGCGTTTATGACAGAAATCAAACCGTTTTCATCCTTGAACCGGACACTGCCGTTTTTCACTTCCATAAAGCAGAGTTCCGGCGTTTCGATAAGGATAAAACTGGATTTTTGCGTCGTGAATACGCCTTGGGCCGTCGCCGCAGTAAAGGTGCTTCCGTCTTTAAGTCCTGAAATGTCGGCTCTGATTATGCCGTTTTTCAAGGTGATGCCAAGCCCGGACAATTTTTTCCGCCTGTCGGTAATCGTGCGCATGTCTTTAAATTGAATAATGCTTCCGGCCCCTATTTCCATTGAAGCCAGATCGGAGACCTGTACGAATGCGGATTTGGATTTGAAAACATGTACGGTATCATCGGCTTTGAGGTTCATGCCGTTGACAATCGCCTTTTCCTTGTTGCCGGATTTAATCAGCCCTCCGGGCGAACAGGCCAGGATACACGGCATTTTATCCCTATCGTCAACCGCGCCGGAAGAGATTCTGTAATAAAACACAAAGGCTACTGCCGAAACCATGGCCAATACTGCGGCAAGTGAGGCGGCAGTCCGTAATATCCTGAAAAAGTGATGCCTTTGCACGGGCGGGACATCTTCTTCCTTGCTGACCGAATCCATGACTCCGCGAAGGAAATCACTGTCATTCCCCGTTCCGTTGCGGCCCATCTCCAGCAGCAGTCCGTCAATCGCCAGCAACGCCGGATCCTGTTTTTCCCCGGACTGGTCTGTCTTGTATTTGTTTTTCATATTTCCCTCCCTTTCCTTAGCGCGCCGCCGCCAGTTTTTCATCAATGCAATCCTTGAGCATGGAACGGATTCTTTCCAGCCGCTTGCGGACAGTGGATTCATTCAGGTTTTCAGATTCGGCTATTTCACCGGTTTTCTGTCTTTGATAATAAAATTTTTCCATTACCGCCCTTTGCTCATCGTTAAGTTTTCCGACGCATTCATTCAGCACCTGAAATAAAGTCTCACGGAACGGTACCCGGGCTTCTGCCGCATCCCACCCTGTGTAATTGAAATCAATCAGTTCAATTATCTCTTCACCCATAGGTATTTCGCGGTTGTTCCTGAAATGTTCCAGATATTTCATCCGGACAATTCCCCTGGCCCATTTCCCGAAATCCCTTGATTCGTCGTATTCCTCAAATTTCCTAAAAGCGGTGATCATCGCCTCCTGGGCTATATCCCTGGCTTTGTGAATATCTGAAACCAAAGAAAAGGAAAAGGCAAGGATTTTCTTGTGATCACGATTAAGCAGCACCTCGAATTTTTTCAGCTTTTCTTCTTTGTCATTCATTAAATTTTCTTCTTTATGAATATTATTGACAGAAACTAAGTGAATGTGACATCTCTTTCGATAAAAAAACAGAATAATATGAAAATACTTTCCGCGCCAAATGCGGATTTTCAGAGGTCCCCTTGATTTATGACCCGCCTCTGGCTATCTTTTCCGCCAATATGAAAATCAAAATTCCTGTCAGTCCGCAAAATAGTGTTCCGATGAGGAAAGGTGTCGGCATGTTCTCGCCTGAAAAACGGTCTCTCCCGGTTGCGCTCCTCCATATGGTGCTGGCAGGTGTGTTGACGGTGTGCATGGCGGGTGCCTCGGCGACAGATGACGGAAAAATCATCGTGCCTGATCTGCAGCCTGCAGTCGCAGGGCTGGGCGTGAGCGGGCGTTCGTTCCGAATGGGGTTCACCACGTGGCCTGTAGACGCAACTGTGGAAGGTGTGGAGGCCGCCTATGCCTTTATCAACAAGCACGCAGATATTACCGCCATCCACCTTGATGGCGGTGTGCCTTGGCAGGAAATGCTGGATAAGAAACCCTTCCCGAAACATATTCAGGATGATTTCAAGCATATTTGCGCTCACCGGTCGGCGGCCAATCCTCTCTATGTTGCGACAACGCCGCTGAACTTCGGGCGTACCGGGTTGGCGGATTATCGCGACACGGCGGAGAATCAACCGTTGCCTGCGGCATGGAGGGGTTTGTCCCTCAATGATCCCAAGGTTAAACGGGCTTATCTTACTTACCTGCAGGGCGTGGTGGAGCAGCTGCGCCCTGATTATCTGGCCGTAGGTATCGAGGTGAACATTCTTCTCGCCAAGAACGAGGCTCAATGGAAAGCCTGCAAGGAGCTGAACAGCTACGTATACGGCGAGCTTAAAAAGCTGTATCCGGGCCTGCCCGTCTTCGTCACAGTGCAATACGAGTATCTGAAAGGTGTCGAGACGGGTAGCCGGCACAACAGGCAGCGTCAGGAACCGGAGGTCAGGGAGCTGATGAAATATTCGGATTTCCTTGGGCTGAGCTCCTACCAGTATGGTCCGCTGCACCACGCTGTGCCTACAGACTATTTTGATATGGCTGCTACGTTTGGCAAGCCGGTTGCCTTGGCTGAATCGGGAGCTATTTCGCAGACATTGCATTACGGCGGCGTGGCGCTTACGGCAACCCCCGCCGATCAGGAAAACTTCGAGAAGGTCATTCTCTCCGCTGCGCAGCGCGGCGGGTATGTTTTTGTCATCGGCTGGACAGGTATGGATTTTGACCGGCTGATAAACAGGCTTCCGGCTTCTGTGCGCGAAATTGCGGGGATTTGGGTTCATACGGGGCTTGCCGACGCGCAGGGAACGCCCAAGCTGGCATTGGGTATATGGGACACCTACTTCAAGGCGCCTCTGAAACAATAAAAAACTTTAACGGGAGAAAGAAATGGACAAGAGATTTTTGCTGACAACATTTGCCGCCTGTACCGCCTCACTGATGGTTTTTTCCGCGTCTGGAAATGAAATCTGCAGTTCTGATGTAATCGCAAAATATACGTCGGCGCCAGTCAGGCTTGACGGCAAACTTGACGAAGGCGACTGGGCCAAAGCTCCGGCATATTCTCTGCGGCTGTCGCTGAAGGCGTATTCCGGTCTGCCGGAAAGCATGCAGAAAAACATTGGCGAAACATTACGGGAAAAAGCCACGGTAAAACTGCTCTGGGACGATAATTACCTTTATGTCGGCGCCGAATTTGAAGATTCAGATGTCGTGAATGAAGGCAAGGAGGATCAGAGCCATTTTTACAATACCGGAGACCTGCTTGAAGTATTCCTCAAACCGGCGAAAGAAAACAACTACTGGGAAATTTACGGAACTCCGAACAGTAAGAAGTCATGGTTTTTCTTTCCGAGCAGAGGCCGTACCATGTTTCCCGCCTGCGCAAGTTACCTCCCTGAAGATTTGAAAGTCGCTGCAACTGTTGACGGCACACTGGACAACTGGAAAGACAAAGACAAAGGCTGGGCCGTGGAAATTGCAATTCCAGTCAGGGAGCTGACCGCATACGGCGCAAAATTCGATAATTCGGCAAACTGGACTATCCTGCTGGCACGTTATAACTACTCGGCCTATCTGCAGAAAACAGAGTTGAGCGCCCATCCGCAGTTGTCCAACACTAACTTTCACCTCTACGAGGAATACGCCAGACTGCGTCTGGAAAAATAATCAGGTACAGGGTTCTGCCCTGCGTATGTTCCCTGAAACCGCCAAGTTCCCGGTTCCACGCCGCAGGTTCTTGAATTTCCACGAATCGGACTTATTTTTAGGGCTTGTTAAAAACAATTACCTGAACGGTGCATTATGCGTTGCCCCCACTGCAGTTGTCTGGACGATAAAGTTGTTGATTCCCGGATAACCAGGGAAGGCGAAGGTGTCCGCAGGAGACGGGAGTGTCTCAAATGCCAGCACCGTTTCACCACATATGAGACAATTATCCACGCCGAGCTGAAAGTGGTGAAGAAAAAGGGCAGCATCAGGGAGGATTTCGAGAGGGACAAGCTCCGTTCCGGAATAGCGAAGGCCTGTGAGAAGAGACCGGTTAACCCCGAGGATGTTGACAGGGTTGTTGACAATATAGTCACCGGCATTGAAAAGGATTTTGACCGCGAGATCTCCAGTGCCGAAATAGGAAAGAGGGTCATGGACGCGCTGAAGGAGCTCGATGAAGTCGCATATGTCAGATTCGCCTCGGTCTACCGCCGTTTCAAAGATGTGGAGCAGTTCGTAACAGAAGTCAGGAAGTTGGAACAGAAATGATACAGTTGTCAAGTTCGGCCGTAATTGTTGTTTGCGAGGACGGGACACGGAGAAGCTTCGAATTCGATGAACTTCAGTCCCGCCTTTACAAAAGCTGTCTTTCCTGCGGGATAAATGACAGTACGCTTGCCGAGGACATTACGCTGTCGGTGGAGTATGTCCTTAAGAAAATCTCATCGGGGGAACAGGTGTTCGCCGTCTCCGAGATCAACAGTTTTGTGGTGAGGATGCTGGAGGATGCCGGTTATCCGGAGATAGCCCGGAACTTCATCAGGCAGAATAAAATCCAGAAAATAGACGTAAAGCCCGACCTTTCGCTTGTTTCAGGAATCGTCCGCAAGCATCTTGCAGTCGAGGGGGACGAACTCGAATCAATAGTCCGGAAAGTGCTTTCATCCTGCGATATGCTGAAGATAGACAAGGGTTCGTCCTCCCTCATAATTGAACTTGCCCGCTATTACAGGGAAAAGGATTTTGAGTTCAAAACCTCTGAATTCAACATGCCCCTGATCAAGTCTGGCAGTCCATGGTGTGTTACGGCCGATCAGATAATATTCTCCCTTTCCCTCGATGCAAGGGTGCTTGCTTCGGCAAACATACTTTCAGTTAAAAATGTCAGCCGGCTGTTTCCTGCGGTGAAGATTGACCTCAGTCTTTTCGAGGCCGCACGTTTTTATACGCTTGACAAGCCGCTGACCGAACTTGCCTTGCTCCCTTGTTTCAGGGCCTGCGCCACTGGAATAACCGAAATTTCAGATGTTTCGGAAAAGCTCTATGGCGCCTTCCTTGCCGAAAACGGATTTTCAGGACATGAAACCAGTTTGCCGGTTTTCCTTAGAATCTGCGATGCCGCCGCCTTTTCGGATGCATATCTCGATGTCAAATGGCCTGAATCCGGAAAATGCCTGAGCGATATGTTGGCACTGCTTGCCTCAATGGTTGACAGGGAGATTTCAATAAGAAGCCCTAATTAACAGTTAAAATTTATTTAAAATTTGGATTATTGACGCTTACGGTAATATATTCCCCTTGTGAGTGACGAATAATTAAGGATAGACTGGAAATATGGCAAATCCTGTTGCATGTAAAAGCCCCACGGGATACGGCGGTGTAGTCATTAAAGTTGTGAGCGGTTCAATGAAGGGGACTGAGTTCCCCGTGAAAAAACCTGTGATATCCATGGGACGTTCCCCCGAGGCGGATTTCCAGGTTCACGACACGCTGATATCAAGGGTTCACTGCAGGCTGACATATGATGATGACGGCAACTGGTATGTCGAGGATTTGAACAGCACCAACGGAACGTGGATGGTGGGGCAGAAAGTCGACAAGAGAGTCCTTCTCCCGCTCAGAACTTCCGTCAGGATCGGCAACACGATATTCGAACTTTACAATATCCATGCGGCCCGGGACGAAACACAGTCGTTCTCGATACCTTTCGTCTCCTACAGGATTCAGCCTGAAACCCTCACCTCTTCCACGGGCGCGGAGAAGCATCAGTCCCCTGTCCAGGTTGATCCGATGAGGATTGCCAGGGAGGAGAACAAGCGTCTTTCCGCCATATATAAATTCCAGAACCTGATTGCGGCGATCTTCAATGAAGCGGAACTTTGTCCGAGAATACTCAGCGCCATATCCACCATAATGAGTTCCGACAAATCATACCTTCTGGTTTATGACCTTGCCACCGGGGCGTTTGAACCCGTGGCGGCAAGAGACAAGGATGTCCCGATGTCTCCGGTTGACACCTCGGCGATCAGGAAAGTCATCGTGGATTTCGTGAAGGAAAACAGGGAGGCCGTCCTTTCGTCGGATTCAGCGTCGGACAGGCTCAGGGTGAAGGTTGCAGGCGCGCCTGCCGTTGTCGAATGCACAATGTGCGTCCCGATGCTCGGGAAACAGCAGCTCAACGGAATGATTTATCTTAACATCTCAAGCGCGAAGGAGCCGTATACCGAGGATGACCTCAAGCTTCTTACCGTAATCGGACACACCGCAGGCATGGCCCTGGAAAACAGCAGGCTTATTGATTTCAACCTCAGGAACGAGAGACTCGTGGCCACAGGTACAACCGCAGCCCATCTTTCACACTACATTAAAAACATTCTTGCGGGTCTTGACGGGAGTCTCAATCTTCTCAAAATGGGAATTGATGAAAAAGATTTCGGGCTTGCAAATGAATCTCTCCACATCCTTGCCAAGAATCACAGGCGTCTCGGCAATCTGGTCCTGGATCTGCTCAATCTCACAAGCGAACAGAAACTCAACATGAAAATCCAGGACATAAAGACAATACTCGAGGACATCAACGAACTTCTCCTCCCCCAGCTCAAGCAGGACGGGATGACTCTGACATTCACTCCGGATTCAATGAGTCTTCCGCTTTTTGCGGAGATAGACGCCAAGGGGATCCACAGAGTCCTGCTGAATCTGATCCTGAATGCGGAACATGCCATTCAGGAGAAAAGGGAGACTCTTGAGCAGAAGGATATGGGCAATATAATTGTCGACGCCTCCTTCACCCTCGACAGGGAGTCAATCGTTTTCACGGTCACTGACGACGGGATGGGGCTGAAGTCTGACAGCGTTGAAAAGATATTTGATCTTTTCGTCTCTTCCAAAGGGGCCGGAGGCACCGGTCTCGGCCTTACGGTTTCCAAGAGAATCATAGAGGGACACGGCGGCACAATCTTTGCGACCAGCGAAGAGGGAAAGGGCTGCGTCATGACTTTCACAATACCGGTCAGCCACAGCGGAGTCAGCACATCAACGCGCGCCATCGGCAGAAATATCTTCAAATCCGCACTGAACGAGCAATAAGTCACTTCAACTTGGCCAGATAGATTTTCTGGTAGCCGCAGTCGGCCGCGAGTTCATAGGATTTCATGTTGAATCTTTTGGCTATTGATTCCATTCCGCCCTGGTTGCGGGCGATCACGTAAATGCTTCCCATATTTCCGGGAGAAGCGACTTTCCTGTTCGGCTTGTCGAAGATCCAGAAGCCGTCATCTACTTTGAGGAGTCTGCCGTAGAAGATTATTGACGGATGGTCGGCCGCAAAATCAACGAATGCGAAGCCGCTGGTTTTTGCGCCAGCAAGCTCGATGGATTTCCTCACGGTCCCGATTGGATTGAATTCCGCCCTCATGAAATAAGGTTTGAAAAAGTCATCCTGCCCGCCTTTTGACAGCCTGTCCGAAAGTTGAACTGAAAATGCGTACGGCCACAGAACCCATGCACAGCAGGCGCAGAGAATGGCAACCAGCGCGCGTCCGGGGAATTTTCCGTTGAAGTGCCTGATGAAAGTATCCGCCATCGAGCAGAGAATGAAAATCCATATCGGCCAGAGACAGAAGAACGCCCTGGGAAAAGGGGCAGGGGATTTGAGCAGGAAAACAACAAGGGGTATCAGGAAAATAAGCGATATCTGAACTTTTAACGCCGCCCCCGGTTTTTCTTTTGAGAAAAACATTCCGAGCGGTGCAAGGATGATCAATGGCAGGAAGGAGATCAGGAACGCGCCGTATAGATGAATTGAAGCTGATATTCCACTGGACCAGCCCTCAGAAAGCGAAAGCGCCTTCATCAGCTTCCCGAAAATGGGAATATAGAAGATGAATAATGCCGCAACCGGGATTATTCCAAGATAAAGTGTTTTGTCTGAAAATATCTCTTTGGGCTTAAGGGACGGAAGAACGAGAAGATAAATCGCCGCAAATGCGATGAGGTTCGTGGGCATTATCCCTGCGGCAAGAAAAGCCAGAAGGGAAAAGAATATGAGGTGGGCCGGTTTGCCGTCATCCCGGTAGCACAATGCGATTTCAAGGGAGATTATGATTAACAGGAAACTCAGCATGTATCCGCGGATGGCGGTTGCGTAAATCGCAAACGGCAGCGAAACGGCGAAACAGAAACAGGCGATGACTGCCGTCTCCCTGGAGAATCGTCTGCTCCACAGTTTCATGATTAAAACTATGGAGGCGAAGGCGGTGAGTACGGAAAACAGGCGCAGTGAAACCGCATACGGCATCTGACCGCAGAGGTCAATCCAGAGGCGCAGGAAAATATTATAGACGATGTGGTTGTTTGGAATGCTGTAGAGCCGGTAAATGTCTGCGATGTCCGGAAGCATGACGAAATCCATGACTGTCAGCGCCTCGTCAAACCACAGAGGCCTGAAAAAAAGGCCTATGATAATGTTCAGTGTGACAGCCGCAAGGGTGAAGCATGCCAGCACAAATGCGAAATTCTTGTTTTTCAGAAAAGACCCGGTCATTTTTGGTTTTCTACTTTCTACTT
>Ga0172379_10010466_pt1 | contig 11222 bp, 8 predicted proteins | sample GrowelOW334metaG_FD_119756 | JGI IMG/M metagenome (GOLD analysis project Ga0172379, IMG submission 119756) | Groundwater microbial communities from an aquifer near a municipal landfill in Southern Ontario, Canada - Groundwater well OW334 metaG | ecosystem: Environmental > Aquatic > Deep... | reverse complement strand
TTTTTGTACGCCGCGCCTGCGGCAGGGAGAAATGTGTAATAATTTATTACGTCAGTCATGAAAAAAATCAGCACATTCCTAAACACACTGCCGATTCCTACCGGTCTATTCGCGGTAGCTCCGACAGTCACGCTTGCGTCTGTGCCTCATATTGGTGAGCAGCAGATCTACCTATCGCAGATTCCACATACAGGTCTCGGTCTTTGGTCGTCCAGCACAACTATCTACTGGATGGCTCTAGTCTGCCTCGCACTCGCTGTAGCATATTTTATACTCTTCTATATTGCGCCGCTGGTTAACCGTTCCATTCGCGATTTCGCTTCGCGGATTTCATCTGTGCTAAATACTCAAGAACTTGCGCCGGTGCGTACGATTCCCACGACGTATCCGTATATGGCTCCGCAGAAAAGCTCTGTGATGCAGGACGTGGTGCCAGAGGCGTCTAATGGATATTCGTCGTATGACGGCTTCAAGTCCTTCGCGCGTAGCGGAGCTCTCTCGATTGACGATATCGTGAAGGGTCTTTCGAACGGGCCAGCGACAAAGGCCGTCTCACCAAGGGCTCCAGAAATGAAAATGAATGTCGAGCCGATATATGAAAATGTGGAACCAATCTATAATCTGATTGCTGAAAACGCTCATATATCCGCACAGCCAGCCGATGCGCATGGAGACGTGCGAGGGCTCGCCTCTGCGATTGTTGGTGGAGATCGTGCAGCGGTGTTCTCAGGGTTGCGCCAGCACGTGCGTGGTGGCGGGTCGCCAGAGCGTTTCGTATCATCGATACTCAATATCCTCGATGATATCTACCGTTCGCGCATTGATGGTGCGCCATGCGATGCTGCGGTCTCGCGTATTACAGCACGTCTTGATACTCCAACTCTGGAGAAGCTCATAACAGCTCTCACGACTGGTATTGATTCAAGCTACACAGACAAGATGACTGGCGCTAAGCTCGCGCTCACTCGCGCGCTCGCAGTGCTCGGAGCATAACTCTCACAAATCATAACGCTTTCAGCTCCTCGATAGCGATTGAGGGCTCGCCGTTCCTCACGGTGACTTTGCCCTTGATGAGTAGGCATGTGTCTGGAGTGACGAGTGCGACGTGCTCTTTGAATAATTTTGGGAATATGACGGCCTCGATTGAATCAGTCGTGTCGGCGACAGTGAGGAATGCCATCTTTTCACCACTCTTGGTGAGTATCGTGCGCACGACCGATACGAGCACTGGCAGTATGAGCAGGGTGCCAGTCTTTGGGTTTTCTTTAATTTGTGCGATCGTGGTGCCGGCCTTTTTGGTAATTTCTTTATGTGCATCGAGAGGGTGCCCACTCACGTAGATGCCGAGTAGCTCTTTTTCCCACGCTAGCTTATCGAGAAGCGATACCGGCGTACCTACTGGGAGCTTGAGCGGCGGATGTGCCATAAGCGCGCCGAAGAGCGACTCTTGTGGCGCTACGGCAGTAGCTTCTCGGTGGAACGCGAGCATGGTCTCGATGTTCCCGAGCAATGTGCCGCGACCACCCTCGTCTGGGGCGAGCGAGTCGAGCGCGCCGCATTTGATGAGCGATTCGAGTGATTTGCGATTGAGGTTTTTCGAGCTGATGCGAGATAGGAAATCAGAAAGGGAAGAGAATGCGCCGTTGGCTTTTCGTTCAGAAATAATCGCTTCGGAGATGCCCTCGCCGAAGTTCTTGATTGAGGAGAGACCGAAGCGTATTGATTGGGGTTCGCCGCTCGGCATTCCTGTCTCCGGGTACGCAATTTCTTTGCTAAGAAATTGCTCAGTCCTCGCCTCGTCAGTCTGCGGGGCCCCTTCGACAGAAACGCCTTCGCGGCGAATTACCGTGAACACACTGCCGCTTTCATTCACGTCTGGCGGAAGGACTTGGATGCCCATGCGCTTTGCCTCTGCGACGAAGATTGCGATGGATTCGGTGTCGCCAGAATCGGCGGTGAGAAGTGCAGTCATGTATTCGACAGGGTAGTTTGCCTTCATGTAGGCGGTCTGGTATGCAACCTTGCCATAGCTCGCTGCGTGCGCCTTGCCGAAGCCATACGCAGCGAACGGTTCGATGAGTGACCATATTTTCTCGGCAGTGCCCTTCGATAGTTTTCCGTATTCGGCGAAGCCCTTCATAAGTTTCTCTTTTTCCGCCTGCATAACTGCAGGAATCTTTTTGCCCATAGCTTTGCGTAGCGCGTCTGCCTCTAGCCACGAGTAGCCGCCAAGAGTGATGGCAGTGAGCAGGACGTCATCCTGGTAGACGATGATGCCGTACGAGAAATCTAGATAATCCTTCATGCGCGGATCGAGGTATTGGATGAGGCGCGGGTTGTGCTTGCGCTCGATGTAGCTAGGGATGGTCTCCATCGGGCCAGGGCGATAGAGCGCGACCATCGCGTTGATGTCGTGGATAGTCTCCGGCCTCAATTCTTTGAGCCAGCGCGTCATGCCGGAACCGTTCAGCTGGAAGACTCCTTCGGTGTCGCCGCGCGCGAGCATCTCGTATGTTTTTCTATCGTCGATTGGGATATTCTCGATGTCGACTTTTATTCCGCGTGTATCTTTCACCATCGCGACGGTGTCGGCTAGGATGGCGAGGTTCTTGATGCCGAGGAAGTCGAATTTGAGGAGCCCGACGCCGCCGTCATCGGTTATGGAATACATGTCGTATTGCGTGATTGGTTTGCCGGTGCCCTTCGGGTCGGGCTGGACTGGCGACCACTCGATGAGCGGTGTCGGCGAGACCACGACACCAGCGGCATGGACGCCAACGTGTCGCACACAGCCCTCTAGGCGCCGTGCGAGATCAATGACCTCATGCACATCGTCGTCTTCGTCGTAGAGCGATTTCAGATCTGGTTCGAGCTCAAGCGCATGCTCAATCGTCATCGGGAATCCTTGCGAGCCCATCGGGATGAGCTTCGCGATTCTGTCGCCGGTCGAGTATGCGTGCCCGAGAGCTCGTGCTACGTCGCGCACGGCCGCTCGCGCCATCATTGTGCCGAAGGTGCCTATTTGCGCGACGTGGTCCTCGCCATATTTGCGCTTCGTATATGCGACCATATCGTCGCGGCGATTATCGGCCATGTCCATATCTATATCTGGTGCTTTTGGGCGAAGCGGGTTGAGGAATCGCTCGAATGGAAGCTTGTAGAACAGTGGGTTTACGTTTGTTACGCCGATGAGATAAGCAACGAAGCTGCCGGCGGCCGAGCCACGGGTGGTGGTGAGGATGCCGTCGCTCTTCGCGAAATTCAGGAGGTCTGCGACGATTAGGAAATACACAGCGAATCCTTTGGTGATGATGATGTCGAGCTCGTACTCGATACGGTCAAGTACCTCTTTCGTTTCTTCAAGCCCGCGCGTATTGATGCCCGCATATGTCTTGGAGCGCAGTTCTTCGTTGTGATCTTTGTATCCCAGCGATACTGGCATGTGAGGGAATATCCATTTATTAATTTCAATAGAAATGTTGCAACGGTCGGCAATCGCGCGCGTGTTGTCGATGGCTTCTGGTGTGTCTTTGAAAAGTGCTAACGCCTGTTTTTCGTTTATGAATGAGAAGTCTTCTTGCTCATTGCGGCCGTGGCCGCCCTGGCCGATACGGCGCAGAATCTCTGTCGCTTCTCGGTCGTCTGGGTTGATATAGTAGACATCGTGCTGGGCGACGATTGGAGTGTCGCTCTCTTTGCCGAGCGCGATGATCTTCTGCATGAGCGTCTCGTGGCCCTCGATGCTCGGGTGATGTGTTATCTCTAAGAAGACGTTACTTGGGGGTCCAACCCCCAAGTCAGACTTGGGGGTTGGACCCCCAAGTGGATTGTTGAAGATACTCTTGAATTCGGCGAGCGCTGCGCTCGCGCCCTCGGTATTGCCAGAGCGCAGGAATTCTGAAATATCGCTTCTGAATGATGGGAGGATAGTGATGAGCCCAGCGTGATGCTCTCGTAGGATTTCTTTATCAATACGCGGCCGATCATGGAATCCTTCCATCCATGATTTTGTAACGAGCGCGAGGAGGTTCTTATAGCCTTCATTATTTTCCGCCAGCAGGACGATACGCGAACGTTTCGCATCGAGCACAGGGTCTTTGTCGAAACGCGAGCGCGGAGCAAGGTACATGTCGACTCCTAGGATTGGCTTAATGCCAGCCTTGGTTGCCGACTTGTAGAACTCGATCGCGCCGTGCATGTTGCCTGCGTCAGTGAGCGCGATGGTGTCCATACCCTCGGACTTAGCTTTCGCGATCAACTCGTCGATCTTGGGCAATGCTTGCAAGAAGCTGTAATGGCTGTGTGTGTGTAGGTGGATGAAGCGACTTGTCATTCTACACAGTATATACTTTTCTCATGAGATTCATCATCGGCGTCGATGAGGCTGGGCGTGGGCCGCTTGCTGGGCCTGTGTCTGTGGGTGTGGTGATGGTAGCAGAAGGGTTTGACGTGTCGCAAGAATTCCCCGGTGTGAAGGATTCCAAAAAATTGACGGAAAAGAAGCGGGAAGAGATTTTTGAAATGCTAGAAGCGCGCGTCGCCAAAGGCGACGCGCGCTTCGTTGTCGAGCTCGAGAGCGCCGATGCGATCGACCGTGAAGGTATCGCAGTCGTCATTCGCCGCGCCGTCGCTCGCGGCGTTGACCGGCTTGCAGAACCGGTTGGACATCCGGTGTCCAACTTCGGTTGGACACCGGATGTCCACATTTTGCTAGATGGTTCTCTGGGTGCGCCGGCGGAGTATTCGCAAGAGACTATTATCCACGGTGATGCATTAATGCCGATTATTTCCCTCGCGTCTATCGCAGCGAAAGTCACTCGCGACCGTCTCATGATGGTGCTTGCGCAGAAGTACCCTCAGTACGGCTTCGGTGTGCACAAGGGCTATGGCACCAGGGCGCACTACGAGGCACTCCGGGAACATGGTCTTTGTGCCATACATCGGCGCTCGTTCGTACATCTTTGAGAGAGCCATCTTCCAATTTTATGCGACCCATGGTAGAGTATCCGTATGTCAGTACGAATGCGTCATACCCGAGGGCACACCGGCAATCGCCGGTCTCATCACGCGCTTGAGGCGACGAATGTCGTCGTAGATACAGAGAGCGGCAACCTTCGTCTCCCGCACCATATGGATGAAGTGACGGGCATGTATCGAGGCAAGCAGATCGCGCCAGCAAAGGCTATTCGCGCAGCTAAAGAGAAGATACAGGGTTCCAACACCGAACCGACAGGCAAGGGATCGCATGTCCACGAACACGCACACGCTGAGCACGCGAACGCTGCAGTGAAGGCAGCAGAGGCTGGTGTCGCAAAAGTTAAGCGTGAACCGCGTTCAGAAGTAAAGGCAGGTGGTCGCCCGAAGGCGCGAAGCGGTTTCGGGGGCGGTGTTTAGTTAAATAAAACATTGTTTAGGTTTTGTCCCCTCAGACATTCTTGCATGTCTGCGGGATTTGCTATACTGAGAGAGTAAACAGATCTTTCCATGGCCAACCGACACCTAGCACGTTCCATCGTCCTGCAAACACTCTTCGAGTGGGACACTTCGCGTGTGGCTGACGGAGAGGTCAAATCGGTCCTATCGCGCAATGCTGCTGAGTTCGGTGGTGGAGATGTCGATAGTCCGTTCATGGACGGTCTACTTAATGGCGTGCTCGCTAAGAGAGATGATATCGATCTAGTCATAGGCAAGGCGGCCCCTGAGTGGCCACTAGAGCGCATTGCTCCGATTGACCGCAATATCCTGCGCATAGGTCTCTACGAGCTCTTATTCGCCGACCGCACGCAAGTGCCAGCAAAGGTTGCTATCAATGAAGCCATCGAGCTCGCGAAGACATTCGGTGGCGATTCAAGCGGTCGTTTCGTGAATGGAGTCTTAGGGGCTGTATACAAAGAGCTAGGTGAGCCTGGTAAGGATGAGCAAGGCGATAAGAAGAATAGTAAGGCGCGATATGAAGACATCCCGCTCCAGCGACTCGGGGGCGCAGTCGTATACTGCAAGCATGACGGCCAGTATTATCTCGCGCTCGTGCATGACGTCTTCGGGCACTGGACTCTTTCGAAGGGGAAGATAGGAGACAATCCAGCCATAGTGAACGAGACCGATGAAGAGGGTACTGTACGTGAGATCAAGGAAGAGATAGGTTTAGATGTTGTAATCGAGGAGAAAGTGGGCGAAAACGAATATGTCGCTTCTCATCCTGAGAAAGGTAAGTACCGCAAGCACGTGGTGTATTTCCTGGCGCGAGCAGAGTTTGACCAGCTTCATCTGCAGCAAGGGAAGGGGGGTCTCGACGATGCGAAGTGGTTCCGCCTCCAGGACATCATTGACCTTAATTTCTACGATGATATGCTCCCAATCGTCACAGTAGCAGTCCAGAAGCTCCTAGACAAAGCAAGCTCGCATGCCTGATTTCTCACTACTCGAACAACGACTCAATCACACATTTACTACGCCAGACCTCTTGGTCGAAGCGTTGACGCATCGTTCGTACCTGAATGAGCATCGTGATTATGTAGGCAGTCAGAACGAGCGGCTCGAGTTCCTAGGCGACGCCGTACTCGAGCTTGCGTCTACAGACTTCCTATTCAAGAAATTTCCTGCAAAGCCGGAGGGCGACCTCACGAGCTATCGCGCCGCACTCGTCAACACAGTGTCGCTCGCAGAGAGCGCACAGTCGCTCGGTGTGGGAGAATTTCTCCTGCTATCGAAAGGAGAAGCGCGCGATACTGGGCGCGCGCGCGATGTGATACTCGCCGATGCTTTCGAAGCAATTATCGGCGCGATTTATCTCGACGCTGGCTATGCTGTTGCCAACGATTTCATACTGAAGAATATCTGCACGAAGATAGACGATGTGATTGCGCATCGCTCATACCAAGATGCGAAGAGTCGGTTCCAAGAAGTAGCGCAGGAGAAGCGCAACATCACTCCCAACTACGAGACTCTTTCTGAGACGGGCCCTGATCACGCGAAGCTTTTCACGGTAGGTGTGTTCATAGGCGGCAAAGAAATAGCTCGCGGAGAAGGGCAGAGCAAGCAGGAGGCGGAGCAGGCAGCCGCACAAGCTGGGCTTGACAAAATGGGGTGGTAGTGTATTCTTGATTGCAGGATAGAAAGATCTTTTACTGACATAGCTAGCTTATTGGAGGTGATGATGGATTTGTAGGTACCGCCTTCTAGGCGGGAAAACACACGTGCACGGAATCTCTCGTGTGCTACTTTGAACCTCAAAGGAAGGAGAGACGAATGTTTACCAGAAGCGTAGTGCTACTAGCAGTTGCAATTATGTTGCAGGGGTGTTTTGAGAAAGTAAGTATACCTCAGGACGAGAGAATTGACGGCGTTGTGCGAATTCTCATGCACGAACCAGGGAGATACACCCTGTTAGTGCAGGAGGTTGGATCGCCTCTGATTCATGAGCGGAAGGTTTTTGGTGCAGAAGGGTGTTGGATCAGTGAAGTGGCATACATACCCGATGTGCCCACTGATCAATCCATGTGGCTCGCAATTAATTACGATCAGACAGAAGCCCCACCGAGCTGCCAATATGACACCCGCCTCGTATTTCATATTCATGACATACAAGACATAAACGGTGCTGGGTGGAATCATGGGAAATTCGGTAGTGGGCAAACGGTTGTTGTCGAGTGATGATAGATTGACTATTCGCGTCATGAGTGCAAATAACGCCTTCCTTCGGGAGGGCGTTCACTTTTTATGCTGTATAATTCAAGCAATGCTGAAGCGCCTTGAGATAATCGGGTTTAAATCGTTTGCGAAAAAGACGACGCTCGATTTCGTGAATTCGACTACTGCTATCGTCGGGCCCAATGGCTCGGGCAAGTCGAATGTCGCAGAGGCATTCCGCTTCGCGCTCGGTGAGCAGTCTATGAAGAGCATGCGCGGCAAGCGCACAGAGGATTTGATCTGGGGCGGGTCGCACATGGTGCCGCGAGCCAATCGCGCGGCGGTTGTTATTGTTTTTGATAATTCACGGCGACAGTTCAAAATCGATTTCGATGAAGTCGCGATCGAGCGAGCGGTGTTTCGCGATGGCACGAGCGAGTACTCGATCAATGGCTCGCGTGTGCGCCTGCGCGATATAGAGGAGTTGCTAGCGGGGGCGAACATTGGCGAGACGGGGCACCACATCATTTCCCAAGGCGAGGCTGATCGCATATTGCTAGCGAGCCCGCGCGACCGACGCGCTATGCTCGAGGATGCGCTCGGGCTCAAGATGTATGAATTCAAGAAGCAGGAAGCGCTTCGCAAGCTCGAGAAGACAGACGAGAATATCTCGCAGGTGAACTCGCTTCGGCGAGAGCTCGCGCCGCACCTGCGCTTCCTAGAGAAGCAGGTCGAGAAGCTCGATCGTGCCGATAGCTTGCGTGCGGAGCTCACCAAGCTCGCGCAGACATATTTCGCAATAGAGGACGATTATCTCGCACAGGAGAAATTGCGAGTCGAGAGAGAGAAGCACGATGCGAATGAGCGTCTCATGGTGGCGAAGGCCGAGCTCTCTAGTATCGAAGAGCGCGAGACGACTGACACAGAAGGCCTGAAGTGGTCTGAGGCGGTACGCAAGTCGGAGCGCGAAGTGGAGCGATTGAGCAACGAACGTGGCGTGCTCGCGCGAGAGATTGGTCGTATAGAGGGCGCACTTGCGGCCGCCAAGGAGCGCAGCATGAGAGTTGCGCGTGATCCATACGCGAAAGTGCCGCGAGAAGATCTTCTCACTCTTGCGCACGAAGTTGGCAAGCAGAGTGACGACGCGACCACTCCAGAGGCTATACGTGCGGCGCTCACCGAGGTAGCGAAGTTGATCAAGTTGTTCGTTGGTAGATTCGCCTCGCCTACAGACGACCTGCTTGATGATGAGGATCGCATGACCTATGCGCTCGAGAACGAGCATACAGAAATTCTTGCTAAGGACGCTCGGCTTGCAGAAGAGCATGAGCGTGAAAAGTTGGTACTTGCGCGTGCGCGCGAGTCGCTCACGGCGCACGATGAGACGGGGCGCGAGATGCGTCATCGAACGCTCGATCTCGCGCAATCAAAAGCGCACGAGGAGAGTGTTCTTTCTGCGTGCGCTTCAAGCGAACGCGAGCTTGCTCATCTCGCCGAAGACCTCGATCGCAACAAAGCAGAGGCTGGCATGCTGGCAGGACTGGCGGCCATATCGTATGAGCCGCTCGCGCATTCGCTCGATGAAGATCGCCATGTGCAAGATGATCGCAAGCGCGCTCTCGAGCGCGTGCAGATCCGCCTTGAAGAGGCTGGCGGGACTGGTGAGGACATCCGCCAAGAACACAAAGAGACAAGAGATCGCGAAGTGTTCCTGGCTACCGAGCTCGAAGATCTGGCGAAGTCTGCGGCTAGTTTGCATGAGCTAATTAACGATTTGGATACAGAATTGGCGAAGCATTTCTCAGACGGGCTCGCGAAGGTCAATGCAGCATTTGGCGAATACTTCGCATTGATGTTCGATGGCGGCGGTGCCCGTCTCGCGCTGGAGGTTGAAGAGTCCGGCGAGTCGGGCGAAGAAGAAATTACAGATGAAAAGAAAGATAAGCAGCGCGCGGGTATCGAAATAACAGTGAACCTGCCGAAGAAGAAGGTGCGCGCGCTGATGCAGCTCTCGGGTGGTGAGCGCGCACTCACGAGTATCGCGCTCATATTCGCGATGAGCCAGGTGAACCCACCGCCATTCCTGATACTCGACGAGACGGACGCAGCGCTCGACGAGGCGAACTCTCGCCGCTATGGCGACATGATCGACAATCTCGCCAAGCATTCGCAGCTCATCGTGATTACGCACAATCGCGAGACAATGTCCCGCGCGGGCATACTCTACGGCGTGACCATGGGCAACGATGGCATCTCGAAACTCCTCTCCGTAAAATTCGACGAAGCTATCTCCGTGGCGAAGTAGTTATCCATACCTTTTTGGGAAGGTCAGACCTTCCCGTTCCAAATGACTACGCTGGAACAAAGTCGAGCTCTTTTTCCATGATGCGGGCGGCGGTGAGGCGGACGCGGATTGGGTCGCCGAGGCGGTAGGACTTGCGTGTGCGCTTGCCGAGGAGCTGGTAGCGTTTCTCATCATATTCAAAATAGTCATCACCAACATCTTTCATGCGGATCATACCGTCGGCGTGTGTGGACTGCTCCTCGACGTATAGGCCACGCTCTGTGACGCCCGAGATTACAGCGTCGAACGTTTCTCCGATGCGTTCTGAGAGGAACTCCACCTGCTTCATCTTGATAGACTCTCGCTCGGCGGTGGCAGCTGCGACCTCGCGCTCTGATGCGTGGATGGCGAGCTTGTCGAATGCCTGCATTTCTTCTGGTGTAATCAGGTCGCCTCCCGCATGCGCCTTCACGAGTCGGTGGATGACTAGGTCAGGGTAGCGGCGTATAGGCGAGGTGAAGTGGGTGTAGAAGTCGAACGCGAGACCGAAGTGGCCGATGTTTTTGGTCGTATAGACTGCCTTGCTCATCGAGCGCAGAGCTGCTGTCTTCACTAGGTATTCTTCTGGCTTGCCCTTCACTTCTTCTAGAAGCCTATTGAGCTCTGCTCCAGTGACAGTGCCCGCGCCAGACGTCTCCAAGTGATAGCCCATGACGCGCAATAGGTTTGCGAGATTCTCGATGCGGTCTGTATCGGGCGCGTCGTGCACACGGTATAGGGATGCGAAGTGTGGGCCGCTGCTCTTGGTGAGTTTCGATAGATGCTTCGCGACGGCCTCGTTGGCAAGAAGCATGAAGTCTTCTATTAGCAGGTTTGTCGCTTTGCGCTCCTTGAGGTGGATGGCGATAGGCTTGCCGGCCTCGTCGAGCTCGACCTTCACTTCGGCTGTATCGAATTCTATGGCACCCTTTGCCTGGCGACGGGCGCGGATTTTTTTAGAAAGATTGAGGAGCGTGGAGAGCTCGGTGTGCATCACTCCTTCGCCTGCATCGAGTACTTCTTGTGCATTTTCATATGTAAATCGTTTATCAGAATGGATGACGGTCTCGCCGAACCATTCGCTGACGATGTTCGCATCTTTGTCGAGTGTGAAGATTGCGGAGACAGCGAGCCGGTCCTGGTCGGGGTTGAGCGAGCAGAGGTCGGTCGATAGGATATGTGGGAGCATCGGGATGGTGCGGTCGACGAGGTACACGGATGTCGCTCGCTCGACCGCTTCTATGTCGAGCGCGTTGCCTGGCTTCACGAA
>Ga0172379_10010465_pt1 | contig 11224 bp, 10 predicted proteins | sample GrowelOW334metaG_FD_119756 | JGI IMG/M metagenome (GOLD analysis project Ga0172379, IMG submission 119756) | Groundwater microbial communities from an aquifer near a municipal landfill in Southern Ontario, Canada - Groundwater well OW334 metaG | ecosystem: Environmental > Aquatic > Deep... | reverse complement strand
TATGGGAAGTGTGATGACAAAACTCATTGAACGCAATACTACGATCCCAACAAGCAAATCACAAACATTTTCTACTGCGGCAGACAATCAGCCAAGTGTGGAAATCAATGTGTTGCAAGGTGAGCGTCCCATGGCGGCTGATAATAAAAATCTTGGTAGATTCATTTTGGATGGGATTCCACCATCACCACGCGGTGTTCCTCAAATTGAAGTAACCTTTGATATCGACGCAAATGGTATATTGAACGTGAAAGCAAAAGATAAAGCGACAAACAAGGAACAGTCAATTCGTATTGAAGCATCATCTGGACTTTCAAAAGATGAAATTGAAAAGATGAAAAAAGAGGCTGAAGCACATGCGGGTGAAGACAAGAAAAAGCAAGAATTGATTGAAGCGCGCAATCTTGCAGACACTATGATCTACACTACAGAAAAAATGATGAAAGACGTGGAAGAAAAGAAAATTGCCGTAACTGATGATGAGAAGAAAAAAGTGCAGGATTCGCTCGTAAAGGTCAAAGAATTGAAAGACAAAGATGATGTTGAAGCATTGAAAAAAGCAGCAGACGAATTATCTACCAACGCACAGGCAGTGGGGATGAAGATGTATCAGCAGGAACAGAAGACACAGACTAGCGCAGACGGGCAGAAAGCGCAGACAGATGCAGACGGGACGCAGAAAAAAGACGATGGTCCGATTGAAGGGGAAGTTGTTGATGATAAGAAATAAGTTCACGGTTCAGAGTTCTTAGTTCATAGTGGGGCGGAGGAAAACTTCGCCCCGTTGTGCTATAATTAGCTGTATATTCTTAAGGTTACTATATGCAAACCGCATTGCTTCTCATCATCGGTTTCGTGGTTTTGGCTTTCATTGTTTCTTTTGCTGTTGGTAAGAAGAGATCGTGGAAGAACTTTAAGATGCTAGATGGGGAAAAAGTGGAATACGAGGAAAATGGTGTCAAAGTCAATTTTAGTGCGCCTCCCAAGAACACTTTTGTCAAAGCAAATGTCAAAGTTACAAACAAAAGAATTATTATTTTGGCATCAAACCTTTTTGATAAACAGGGTACTGTGTGGTGGGTATTTGATTATACTTCATCTGTAGAAGGTAATCTATCCGATACTTTTGCAGGCGAGTATCATGCTGACAAAAAGGATATGAAGATAGAAAAAGACGAACATGGAAAAGAATTTTTCTTTATTAACGGGAAAATGAGCAAGAATATTTATACATATTCTTTGAAGTTTCCTGTATCTAATAGTTCAAAAGTAAAAGAGGCTATTGGTTTTTAATAAGAACATATATGGACCAGCAATTACCACAGCAAATTCCACAGCAAAAACAAATTCAAATCAAAGTTAAGGACGAAGTGCTTGCAGGATCATACGCAAATGTGGCACAGGTGACTCACACCAAAGAAGAATTTCTTTTAGACTTTATGAGTGTTTTTCCACCTGCAGGCACGCTGAACGCTCGCGTGATTATGAGCCCTGCACATTTCAAGCGTATGATTCTTGCGATGCAAGACAATTTGAGAAAGTATGAAAGTCAATTTGGTGTGGTAAAGGAATCGAATGAACCAGACACGGTCTATGGTTTTCCAGTGAAGTAAATATTTTATGTCTAAAGTTTTCTATAAAATTCTCAGCTTTCATAAAAGTACATAAATTAATTATTATTTAGGCAAGAGTTATATGGATCAAATATTTTATTCTTTAGTCTATCAGCCTTCTATATTTTGGAGTATTTTTATTTTTTGTACAATTGTATTCTTCATTCTTTTAACTCTGAATTTATTTTTATATAGAAAATATAAAAACGTAATAATGCCAAGCCTTTTTATTTCAGGAAGTGTTGGATTGTTATGGATTGTCTTTGGTATTTTTTTGGGTACTACCTGCAGTGCGGAAGAGTGCATGGGAATGGCATTAATAATTTTGGGTTTTCCCGCAGCAGTGGCAACAGTTTTTCTTATACAGATGTTAATTACTTTTTTGTATAAAAAATTTAATTATAAAAAGATTTTTATACTTACGTTTTGTTTAGTAGTTACTTTATGTATTGTATTTGGTGTCGTTGGTAAGACGATCAAAACAAACTATCCTTACCCACGGGAATCACACGAGCAGTGGGCAAAAGTAGCTGTTTTTTCGCATGATCCTAATGTGTGTTTAGAAAAAGTAAGACCATATGATAGGATTATCTCTTGTCTTGATTATGCCTCAATTATGAGCGGTTCAGAGATTTTTTGTGAAAATATGGATAAGGTTAAAATGCATATTATTCCTCCAATAGATCGTTGTTTGGCACAATTGAAAATGATGAAAGATTATTTACAAACCGCATGCCATACAAACTCGTATGATCTAAATTGTTTGAAACAAGTTTGTAAAGAAGTAGAAACAGGATATTGTAATATGAGCTATGTTTATCAAGCTAAGGCTATATCTGAAAAAGACCCAAGTTGGTGTGACAGGATAGAAGACCCGGATTTTGGCGAGGAGTTAAAGCAAGATTGTTATCGTGAAGCTGGATCCGGAGTTAAATTTGAGTTTTAATTATGTCCAAAGACTATTACAAAATTCTCGGTATAGACAAAAACGCCTCCTCCGACGAAATCAAAAAAGCATTTCGTAAATTGGCGCACAAATTTCATCCAGATAAACAAGGTGGAGACGAGGCAAAGTTCAAGGAAGTGAACGAGGCATATCAAGTCGTTGGCGATGAAGAGAAACGAAAGAAATATGATCAGTTTGGTTCAGATTTTGAACAGCAGGGTGGATTTGGCCAGGGTGGAAACTGGGATGATTTTATGCGAGCTGCGCGAGGTCAAGGCGGAGGCTTTAATGCAAATTTCGGCGGAATGGATTTTGGTGATATATTTGGCGACATCTTTGGATTCGGCGGAGGTTCGGGTGGCGGACGCGGTCAAAGACGAGGTAATGATGTACAAGTGGATGTTCAACTTGAATTTCGTGAAGCGGTTTTTGGTGTAGAGAAAGAAATTCGTCTTACAAAAAATAATGCGTGTGACGTATGTGGAGGATCAGGTAATGAGCCAGGAAGTAAAGTAACGACCTGTTCAGAATGTCATGGACAAGGACAAGTACGCCGTGTTCAACAAACTATTCTGGGTGCTATGCAGACAGTAGTTACATGTCCTCGTTGTGGTGGCGCAGGATCAGTTGCGGAAAAATCGTGCAAACACTGCAGCGGGCGAGGTATGACGCGCAGTGAATCAAATTATTCTATAAAAATTCCCGCGGGCATAGATGATGGACAGTCTATCCGTTTATCAGGAAAAGGGGAAAGTGCTGGTGCAGGAAGCCAAGCGGGGGATCTGTATGTGCGTGTACATGTGAGAGTTGAGAAAGGATTTGAACGAAATGCTGACGATATTTACACTGAAGTTCATATCTCATTTATTCAGGCAACTCTCGGAGACAAGATTGAAATTGATACATTGGATGGCAAAAAACGTCTTGTTATTCCGGAAGGAACGCAGTCTCATCAACAATTTAGACTGAAAGGTTTGGGTGTGCCAAATGTGAATTCAAGCAGAAGAGGTGAACAATTCGTAAAAATTATTGTAGATGTGCCGAAGAAAATAAGTAGGGGAGCAAGAAAGTTGTTGGAAGACTTGAAAGAAGAAATTTAATCGTGTTATATGAAACTACTTATCTTGATTTCAATATTTTTTGGATCAGTATTTATTTTTTTTGTTCTTGGGACTACGATTGGTTCTTCTTTTGCTGGTTTTTGTCTTCCTAATGGGTGTGGTTATGAAGCAGGTGGGGCGATCGGTTTTTTTTCTGGTATTTTCTTTGGAATTTTTGCCTCAGTGTATCTGTGGAAAAATTTTTAGTTTAGTTTTGAATAGACAAACTCCCTTTTGGGGAGTTTTTGTGTTATACTGTTCATGTCGTTTAAAAATAACCTATGCAATATCTAATCAATCTTTTTCCATCAGTAGACATGTTCATTTTGTTTGCATTTATCATAGTTTTATTGTTGCATCTTGTCTTCGTCAAAAAAACAAAACTCCTCGTTGATATTATTGCAGTATATACTAGTTTTATACTCGTTATTTTGGCACCAATGTTGTATCCGCCATTTCATTCGTGGTTACTTACTCATCCTCATTTACGAGTTTCCAGTTTTGTGGGATTGATTGTACTTTTGCATGTATTGTTATCATTTAGCAATATCGCCAATATATCATCACGGATCAAGCCATTCACATTTGCAACGTCGTTTATTTACCGATTAGCAATTGTCGGGCTCATGTTCACGGGTGTGCTGTATTTTTTACCTGCAGATGTTCGGAGCGAGCTCGGGCAAATCTCACATGCGTTGTTTAGTAATTTCTGGGCAATGGTAATCTGGTTTGTCTTACCATTTGTGCTAGTCTTTGTTTATAGGTTTAAAACAAATGATGGCTGGCTGGAGTAAGATTTGAATATTAAAAATAACTCCTGGGTGGGAGTTATTTTATTTTTGTAAGATCGTTATTGATGATTGTAGGTTTCATCGCGATAATTTCTGAATCATAATATGGCATGTGGGGGATTGGATTCAGTAAGTAGATCGGCTTATGCAGTACATAAGCAAAACCCATTTCAAGAAAACTGTTTCCGCCAATATATCCAGGTATGCCGTGTTTATCAAAATTGAGAACTAATATGGCATCACTGTGTTGAATTAAATTCCAGTGTTCGCGTATCGCATCATTCTCATATTTTTGTTTGAGTTTTAATACTTCTTTTTGTTCATCATCTAAGCCAATAAATTCATCAATAAATTTAGAAGGAAAAGCCTCGTGTCCAAGTATTTGAAGCTGGTGTTGAATCTCTTTTGTTTTTTCAGCATATTGCATGCTGTGACACAAAGTGATTTTCATACTAGTGTCTATTGTCAAGTATTTTATTTACTTCAGCATCAGCTTCTTTGTTGTATTCTCGGAGTGTATGCCTAATCTTCACTTTTTTAAATTGAGATTTGAGATTCCACGCAACAACAAATAGTTTTTGTAATGTTGGTTCTTTCACTTTCCATCGACCATTCAACTGTTCACATACCAGTTTACTATCCATGACACATTCAACTTCTGTTGCGCCAAGATCCTTTGCTTTTTTGAGTCCAGAAATTGCTGCCATATACTCAGCATAGTTATTTGTTTGTTCGCCAAGATATTCACCATACGATGCGACGGTATGTCCCTGCTCGTCTTTGATTACAATTCCTGTGGCTGCAGGACCAGGATTATTACGTGAACCGCCGTCGGTGAAAATAGTTAGTTTCATATTTGTATGCTGGTACTGTTATGTGTTATTGTTTTTTTAAATCCACAATGGTCATCTGTAGTTCCTTGGTTCCGTTCCATTCATTCAAACTGATTTCAAACACCATATCGATGACATCTCCCGGTTTGAGCAGGTTACACCAGTTTGTATTGTTCCCATTTCCATTGCATAGATTCCACCCAATCGTTTTTCTTACACGGTGGTTATTATGCTTGACCATGATGCGCAAATGTTTACTGTCTTTGCCAAGCGCTTTCATGGATTGAATAGTCAAACCTTTTGCAAGATATTTTGGTGATTCGTTCATCTGTCCAAATGGTTCAAATTTTGCAAGCGTATTATATAGCTCCCAGTCAACTTCATCCAAATCAATTTCAGCGTCAATGAGGATTGTTGGCTCTACCAGTTTGCCGTCTGTTTTTTGTTTGCAGAGATTCATCAAACTATTTTTGAATAATTCCAATTTACTGGAATCTTTCAGTGTAAAACCGCACGCCATGGGATGTCCGCCAAATTTTGAAAAAAAATGTGATAATTCTTGCAATGATTCAATAAGGTTGAACCCTTCTATACTTCTACCAGATCCCATTATTTCATTGCCATTTTGCACCATAACAATCGTGGGTTTGTAATATTTTTCTTTTATTTTTCCCGCAATAAGACCTACAATTCCACTTGACCATTGTTGTCCAAGCACAAATAACATGGGATTATTTTTTTGATCTTTTTCAACTTGTTCAATTGCTTTTTTGACCAACCCCTCAGTCATTTTTTGTCGTTCTTGATTGTTTTGATCCAATTCAAATGCGAGATCTACTGCATCTGTTGCGCTCTCGGTCATCATGAGATTATACGCGACATTTGCATGATTCATACGCCCAGCGGCATTGATTCTCGGCGCTATTTGAAACCCGATTGTTTCGGTGTTGATGGGATGTTTGCATCCGCCTTGTTCATCGGTGATGCGCGCTTCGAGCAGAAGTTTTTGCAGACCGATTCTGCGTGTTTTGTTCAATACAATAAGCCCAAATTTGGTAAGTGTGCGTGATTCACCAATGAGGGGAACCATATCAGCAACTGAAGCTATAGCCACCATATCCAGTAGCCACTTTTCAAATGACAATAGCGGCCCACTGTTGGGTAGTGTTTCGTGTGTTTTACTGTATTCTTTGAGAAGTCCTTGCATGAGCTTGAATGCGACAGCACCACCCGCCAATCCTTTGTCTGGGTATGTTTCACCAATTGTTTTTGGGTGAATGATTGCAAAAGCTGGTGGTGGAATTTCAGGGACAGTATGGTGATCCGTAATTATGACATCCATGCCAAGTTCATTCGCCATTTTTACTTCCTCTATATTACTGATACCACAGTCGCAGGTAATGATAAGATTCGTTTTTTCATCAGCCAATTTTTGGATGGTATTTGTGTTCAGTCCATATCCATCAGTCTCGCGGTGGGGGAGAAAAACACCAACGTGTTCAGCGCCAAGAGCTTTCAGCGTTGAGACCAAAATCACAGAAGCTGAAACACCATCCGCGTCATAATCGCCATGGACAATAATTTTTTCTTTATTTTGTATTGCAGTAAAGATGCGCTCTACTGTTTTGGGCATGTCTTTGAACAAAAAAGGATCATGCACATGATGCACATAATCCATATTCAAAAATTCATCAATTTGCTCTGCAGTCAATATATTTCGATGAAACAATAGTTTTGCAACTATTGGTGGAAGCTCTGGATGTTCATCAATAAAAGATTGTGGAGGATCAGGAAGCAGTGACCACCTTTTTTGCATAAAGATCGTTTATAATATTTTTACTGAAAAGCAGGCAATACAGAGAAAAATACCATCGCAAACACACCGATAATGGTAATGATCGTCCAGAGAACTTTCATTTTTTTACTTCCATACATATAGCATTGATTAAAACAGATTAAAACAGATTTAGACTGAAAGAATTCAGTTTAAATCTGTTTATCTGTCAGTCTAAATCAATGCTATCGTTTCAATACTGCCAAATATGCTTCGGTCGGAATATCCACCTTTCCTTTGCCAAGTGCCATCATTTTCTTTTTTCCTTTTTTCTGTTTTTCCAACAATTTATTTTTTCTCGTCACATCTCCGCCATAGAGTTTTGCAGTCACATCTTTGCGCATAGCAGAGAGTCGTTCTGCTGCAACAATTTTACCGCCAACGGTTGCTTGAATTTTCACCACAAATTGTTGACGGGGCAATGTGTCTTTCAGAGAATTTACAATTTGTTTTCCTACTTTGAATTCATCTTCTTCCCATACCAATGTTGAAAGTGATTCTGCTTGTTCATCGGCAACGAGTATATCAAGACGTACTACTTTTGTTCTCTCATATCGTTTCAGTTCGTAGTTTAATGAAGCATAGCCGCTTGTTACGGTTTTCAATTTATCGTAGAAGTCAGTGATAAGTGAGGCAAGCGGCATTTCATAATGAAGCATTGCTCTCTGATGAGAACCGGCACTGAGGTATTCGGTATTGGTGTAACGTCCTTTGCGTTCGGAAATAAGCCCCATGACATTTCCAATGAAATCTTCCGGCGTGATAATGTCAACATTCATCCATGGTTCTTCAATCGTATCAATATGAGTTGGATCAGGAAGTTCTTGCGGGCTTTTCACTACAATTTCTTCGCCATTTCGTTTCTTTACTCTATACGCAACACTTGGTACGGTTACAACAATGTGCAAACCAAATTCACGCTTCAATCGTTCTTGAAAAATGTCTAAGTGTAACATGCCAAGAAATCCGCAACGAAATCCAAATCCCAGTGCCTGTGAGTGCTCAGGTTCATAGAATAGTGCAGAGTCATTGAGTTTCAATTTATCAATAGCTTCACGAAGAGCTCCATAGTCATCTCCTTCCTTTGGGAAGATACCTGCAAATACCATAGGCTTCACCTCTTTGTAACCATGCAAAGCTTCTGTTGCGGCGTTATCTTTCAAGGTGATAGTATCGCCGACACGCACATCTCCCAATTCTTTCAATCCTGTGGCAACATACCCAATTTGTCCTTCGGTCAGAATTTTATCTGAAACAAGCTGGGGAGCAAAGTGTCCGAGATCTAGAATCTCGGCTGTGGCAGCTGTCTTCATGAATTTAATTTTTTCTTCTTTCTTCAGTTCACCGTCCATGATGCGAATAGACGCAACAACACCGCGATAATCATCGTAAAATGAATCAAATACCAACGCACGAACTACACCATGTTGTTCGCTCGGTTTTGGTGGAGGCACCTGTCGTATCACTTCTTCCAAAAGTTTTGCAACACCTTCTCCTGTTTTTCCCGAGCAGGTGAGTATGTCTTCCTGTTTACACCCGAGTAGGTGAATGATTTCTTGACTGACTTTTTCAACATCTGCATTTGGCAAATCAATTTTATTCAATACAGGAATAATTTTCAAATCTTGCTCAATGGCTAAATACAAATTTCCAATAGTTTGAGCTTGTACTCCTTGTGTTGCATCAACAAGTAAGATGGCACCCTCAACTGCCGCAAGTGAACGGGAAACTTCATAGGTGAAATCGACATGTCCCGGCGTATCAATCAAGTTCAACTCATAGTCTACATCTGCTAATTTGTAGTGCATTTTTACAGGTTGGAGTTTGATAGTAATACCGCGTTCTTGTTCTAATTCCATCTGATCTAGAAGTTGCGCGCGCATCTTTCGTTTTTCTACCGTTCCGGTTAATTCCAAAAAACGATCAGCAAGCGTGGATTTGCCATGATCTATGTGTGCGATAATACAAAAATTACGAATATTGTTCATATTTTAGCCAAATTTTTCATGTTTATTTTATCACAAGGACATGACCTTGGCAAGAGGTATTTTGTTCAAAACGCAGAGGTCAGAAGTAGCTTATTTTTTGGCCGTTACTCTCACCGTCGCCCCCCACCATCTATTCAAAATAAGGCTAGCTGGTAGTGTAATAATCCAAAAAGGAAAGAAGTATTTAAGTTTTGTTTGAAATAAATCTACAGAGAAAAGTTGAAAGAAAATGCGGACAGGAAGGGGGAGCGTATTTTCGTAGTAGGTATGACGAATGCATGGTGCATTTCGTTTGAAGAGTAGTTGTAGTTGAAAAAAAAGAGCAGCGTTTGAGCGCTGTATTTTTATATTGTGCCAACCGTGTTGTTCAAGCACTTGTTTGATTTCATTTCCATTGAAAAAATGTTTGTGTCCTATTTCATCCCAGTAATTTGGTTTCAGCTTTAAAAGTTTTTTTTCACTTAGTTCATGGGGGATAGTTAACAACAGCGTTGTTCCTTGTGGCGCTAGGTTCATGTTATACAAAACCCTTTTCCAGTCATCTGTGTGTTCCAACACTTCGGTACAAAATATTTTCTTTATATTCTCGTACTGTTGAATAGAAAATGAAGCAATATCTCCAACAATCCATGTACCATTGGGCATTTGTTTTTTGCATATTTCAATATTTTCTTTATCTATATCAACGCCGACAACATGGTATTTATTGTAATATCGTTTCAGTTTATTTCCAACCCCGCAGCCGAGGTCAATAATTGTATTAGACATATTATTTACTTTCGATAACTTCAGTTTGGACATTCCACAATTTCAACCATCGTCTTTTCAGACTTTGGTGGAATAAGAAAACTTCATCCAGTTTCATCACACGACACAGCAATATGTATACGAGAAGTCCTGCACTTCCGCATACAAATCCTTGTACCAGTATACCCCAGAAGCGATCCATGTTAACCACGTATGATAGAGGAATCTTGAGTAGTTGCACCGTGAATCCCATACCAACAATGGCGATAGACATTTTCAGAAGCGCAGTCAAAATATTTTTTTCATCCAGTTGGTATGTTTTTCGTCTGAGTAATATCCATAGAAGCGCAGCCTGTACGACCATACTTACTGAGTAGGCACCTGCAAGACCCACAACACCAAATATTTTTGAAAAGTACAAAGCACCAAAAATATTTGAGGTGACTGAACAAATCCCAATGATAAATGGAGTCCATGTGTCTTGAAGTGCATAAAAAGCTCGCGCGAGCATGGGGATGAGAGACTGAGCAAATAGTGAAATAGAAAAAAAGGCAAGTGTTTGGTAGGTGAGTATTGTCGCCTCCCAATCAAACTTACCTGTACCAAGCACCACACGCACTATTTGTGCGCGCAATAAAATAAATAAAATGGTAAGTGGCAAAATAAGAAATAAAATTTGGCGTGTAGTTGTTGATATCCGTTGAACAAATTCTTGTTTTTTGTCTTGTGTGGCAAGTTCAGCGAGAGTAGGGAATATGGCCATACCAAATGAAATACCAATGATACCTGAGGGAACCGATTGGAGATTGTTTGCTAGGCTAAATATGGTGAGGCTGCCAGATGCAAGCAGTGAACTGATTGTGGTAATCGCTACAATACTTATTTGCTGTGTTGCCATGCCAAGCGTGCGTGGTATAAGCAATATACCAATTTTTTTTACAGCGGGATGTCGCCACAGAAACAATGGTTTAAAGTTGAATCCATAGTGGATAAGCGTTGGAATTTGAATAAGTAGGTGCATAAGTGCTCCAAGTACTACCCCATACGCCAAACCGTTCAATCCAAATATTGGAACGAGTACTACTACGCCGATGATAATTCCCACATTGTACATGATGGGAGTGAGTGAATAGACGAGAAATGATTTGAATGATTGTAAAACTCCACTTAATACGCCACTAATCCCCAATAACACGGGACTCAATAACATAATACGTGTAAATGTAATGGTAAGGTCAAATGTGCTTCCTGTGAAACCAGGAACAAGTTTTGATACAAGCTGTGGGGCAAAGATAAATAGGGCAGAACACGTGAAAAATAAAATGACTCCAAGAATAGTTATGACCGCATTTGTTACTCGCCATGCCTCTTT
>Ga0172379_10010464_pt1 | contig 11224 bp, 10 predicted proteins | sample GrowelOW334metaG_FD_119756 | JGI IMG/M metagenome (GOLD analysis project Ga0172379, IMG submission 119756) | Groundwater microbial communities from an aquifer near a municipal landfill in Southern Ontario, Canada - Groundwater well OW334 metaG | ecosystem: Environmental > Aquatic > Deep... | reverse complement strand
TCGACGATGCCGGATATAATAATGTCGCGTCATCTGACAATCTCTACGATTCCCTTACCGCTGCCACCTCAAGCCGTCTCGCATTCAACTTCAAAAAAGCGAGCACGACGAACACCGATCAGATAACGGTAACATGGGAAGGACAAGTTTCCGTTTCAACGACGACTTCACTTCAAATATATAAAAACGATGGTTCATGGACTACTTTGGCGACAAGTCTTAATCCGACACAAGGAAGCGACTTTGTTCTTTCGGGCTCTCAATCCTCTGCTCTCTCCAGTTACTATGATGGTTCAAATATGGTGACAGTGCGTGTTATTACCGGGACCACCACAAACATCACCACTCTCAAGACCGACTATATTAACATTTCTTTCTCAACGGCTGGCTCCCTCACCCTGACGGTTTCGACCGATAATTTTGGGAACCTTACCCCAAATATCTATAAATATGCCACCTCCACGCTTTCCGTTACGACCAATAATATTTCGGGTTATTACATGACATTATACGGCAACAACCAAGGAAGTCTTGCCGCCTCAACGACCATGTACTATGCTGCAACGCCTTACTCTCCCAATATTACCGATCAAACCGAGTGGGTGCCGGGAGGAGGAATAAATGCCGCAACCACTACTTCGGGCAATGCCGTCGTACGTACCTCACTCGATAGTTCCGGACAAGTGCTTGCCTTTCGCGTAATGACGGCTTCCGGTTCAATTCCCTTCACATCTACCGCATGGTGGGGAACAAGTGATGCAGATGGCGTCGCGAAATGGGCGGGCATCGCGAGTTCAACGATACCGCGAATGATTGGTAATTCCTCATCTGCCGTACCAAGCGGAGCTTTAAATACTGTTCAATACTATTTAAACGTTCCTATCACTCAACCATCCGGAAACTATACCGGAAATATAACCTTTACGGCGACGATGAATTTGTAGGAGAGTCATCTTACTCGACCCATAAAAAAACAACTCAGAACGAGTTGTTTTTTTATAGGTCGATTATCGAACGCACGCCCCATTAATACATCCCTTTTGGCAGTTAAAAGTTTCCTTTTCAGGGAGAGAGTTTTTGCTGAACAGGGAAGTGCGCTTGCAGATCATTTCATAAACTTGGTAATCGCCATTGCAATAATCTTCATCCACATGGCTTCCTTTGGTGTCGGTATACAGAATGGAGCCTTTATTGTACATATCGTTGTCATCAGAATCTTTGCAGGTGCCTTGAGGACCTCCTTCGCCTGAATAAAATGATCCTAGGATAATCACGATGACTGAGAGAACAATAATGGGAACAATCGTTCTCTTGTGGTCGCTCATAATCTTTTTTAAGGTGAGTAATAGAGGCATAATCGTTTGACATATTCTTATAATATACGTCAGTATACTACATTTTTTCCAAACGGTACATTTTTTTGCAAGTTTGACAGAATATAAAGAATATTGCGAAACCTATTGTTTTTTACCCCTATTTATGATAAGGTAGTATCTATTCGGTAATGCTTGCTTCGGCAAGACCCATTCTCGCTTTTGAGACTGGGCAAGTGCAAAAAGAGCCCTTATTTGTTAACTATTTAGCTTTGGGGCTGGCAAAACTCTTTATGGCGTTGGCGGAGCAAAACCGCTCAAAATGGGAAATCTTATACTACAATTTACGCGGTCCGTCGCCGTGCTGCCGATTCTTGCGATGGGACTCACTTCTCCGTTTGTTTCTTCAGATGTCTTTCAGCCCTCCTCCATGGGCGCACCTTCCGTGCAAACAGAAACAAAAGACGAAGAAAGAGATATTCTCGCCGTTCAGGCTGAGAAGATCGACACATACTTCAAAGACAGAAGCATGCCTCTTTATGGTTTCGGAAAGAAAATGGTAGAAGAAGCAAAGGAACACAATCTTGATTGGAGACTTTTGCCCGCCATTGCCGTTCGAGAATCAAGCGGAGGCAAACAAGCGTGCGGACACAATCCTTTCGGCTGGGCTTCATGCAAAATATCGTTCAGGAGTTTCAATGAATCCATTGAGGTTCTCGCCCGAAATCTCGGAGGAGACAATCCGAATACCGCCGACTATTATAGTACGGATTCCACAAGAGAAAAACTTCATAATTACAACGGAACGGTTGTTCCCACCTATCCGCGGGAAGTTCTTGCGATAATGAGCAATATTGGCGATCAATAAGAACAAAGAAAAATCCCTATTAATTTTGCGGTCGCAAAATTAATAGGGATTTTTCTTTTGGCATTTTTCCATTTTTTGATCGATGTTGCTATAATAGGAGCACTATGGAACACATCATAAAAAATTACAACGAGATCGAGACGACATCTCTTCGCCGTTATGCTCTGGACATTTTGGAAGCGGGATACCGTGCCATTCTTACGAAAGATGTGATACGGAGTTCCGTAGTAAAAAGCGAGGAAGGAATACGCGTGCAGGGTGAGGAAATTCATTTCTCTGATTATGCGCGAATATTTATTGTTGCGATTGGAAAATGCGCCGTAGATGCGGGGCAGGCACTGGAAGACATTCTCGGCGAACATATTACCGATGGCATTGTTATTGATGTAAAGACGGGAGAGTTTAAAAAATTGCGTTCGTTCGTCGGAACGCATCCGTATCCATCGGCGCAAAATGTTTCCGCGGTGAAAGAGATCGTTACGATGATATCGGATCTTACAGAAAAAGATCTTGTCATCGCGATCATATCGGGAGGCGGTTCATCGCTTCTTTCTTTGCCTCATAAAATAACGACCGAGGAATTGACAGCCATTACCCGAAAGATCATGGACAAAAGCGCGCCAATTCATGAACTCAATATCGTGCGCAAACACCTTTCCGATATTCAAGGCGGTTCTTTTGCAAAAATGGCGTATCCGGCAAAAGTTGTTTCCCTCATTTTTTCGGATGTGCCGGGGAATGATCTTGCTACGATCGCTTCCGGTCCGACCGTTCTTGACACCAGCACAAAGGAAGAAGCTGAAGCGATTCTTGAGAAATATAATATTCGCGCCGAATGCGAATTGCCGGAACTCGAAACGATAGAAACGCCGAAAGATGAAAAATATTTTTCCAATGTCAAAAATTTGCTGGTGGTAACCAATGACATTGCTCTTCTCGCGATGAAGAAAAAGTCTGAAGAATTGGGTTATCGTGCAAATATCGAAAATAATCGCGTTGAGGGAATAGCGCGCGAGCTTGGGGAAGAAATCGCAAAAAAAGAATTGCCTCCGAAAACGTGTCTATTATATGGAGGAGAAACAACGACCCACGTGGTGGCGAACCCCGGCATTGGAGGACGCAACCAAGAGTTTGTTTTGGGCGGACTGCCCCATCTCAAAGAGGGAACTGTGCTTGTTGGCGCGGCTTCTGACGGCAGAGATTACAGTGATGCCGGCGGAGCAATAGGAGACAAAGAACTTTTTGAAAAAGCGAAGGCAACAGGTCTTCATCCTGCAGATTTTCTCGCGAATAACAACTCCTTTGAATTTTTCCGCCAAGCCGGCGGACACATTCACACCGGTCCCACCGGTGCAAATGTCGCGGATCTTTATTTCATACTCAGTTCATAAGATAACAAATGTCCGCACTTTATGAATTTGATGTTTGCCCTGCCGTAGCCTTTGGCGAAGGAGGGAACTTTCTAACTTTATAAACTTTTTTGGACTTATCCCTCGCACTTTTTTTCTGCTTTGGTAAAATAGAAATAAAGAGCCGTTACAACGGCCCGGTTATACCGTTAATTAATTATTAAAAACTATGAACGACAAAGAGGGGAAATATATTTTGTGGTTATCGGATATTACGAATAACGACGTCGGATTGGTCGGCGGCAAAAACGCGTCTTTGGGGGAAATGTGGAACGCTCTCACTCCTCAAGGTATTCGCATACCGAATGCTCTCGTAATGACGGCAGCCGGTTATCGTTATTTTGTGTCCAATACCGGATTGCAGCAAAAAATTACTGCGGCACTGGAAGGACTGGATACAAAAAATTTGCGCGCGCTGGACAAATGCGGAAAAAATATTCGCGAGATGATCTTAAAAACGCCTTTTCCCCCAGATTTGGAAAAGGAAATTTTAGAAGGATATCATAAGCTTTCCTCTGATTCGGGTGAAAAAAATACCGATGTTGCCGTCCGTTCATCGGCGACGGCGGAAGATCTTCCTGGTGCATCTTTTGCCGGTGAGATGGAAACCTATTTGAATATTTCAGGCGACAAGAACATCATGATTGCGGTTCGCAAAGCCATCGCGTCGCTCTTTACCAATCGCGCTATTTCTTATCGCGCCGATAAAGGATTTGATCATATGGCAATCGCACTTTCCGTCGGCATCCAGAAAATGGTTCGCTCCGATAAGGGGGCATCGGGCGTTATGTTCACACTTGATACCGAAACAGGATTTCGTAATGTCGTTGAGATCAATTCTTCTTACGGTTTGGGCGAAATGATCGTTCAGGGAAAAGTTACGCCGGACGAGTTCATTGTATTCAAACCGACACTGGAAAAAGGGTATCCCGCTATCATTAAAAAATCGCTCGGAGGAAAGACCGTAAAAATGATCTATTCTAGTTCTGGAAGCAATCCGACAAAAGAGATTTCTGTTCCGGAGAGTGATCGAAAAAAATTCTCGCTTGCAGATTCGGAAATTCTTGAACTTGCGAAGTGGGGAATGGCGATCGAAAAACATTACACGGAAAGAGCCGGGCACTCGATGCCGATGGATATTGAATGGGCGAAAGATGGCATCAAGAATGAACTCTATATAGTACAGGCAAGACCGGAAACTGTTCAGGCTGAGAAGAAAGGATTTATCATGGAGGAATACACACTGAAAGAACAGAAGCCTCATATTGCACAGGGCGTTTCCGTCGGGAAAAAGATTGTGACCGGCAAAGCGCGCGTTATTCTGTCAACAGCAAAGCTCACCGAATTCAAAGAAGGCGAAATTCTCATCACGAAAATTACCGACCCGGACTGGGAGCCGATCATGAAAATTGCGAAAGCCATCGTGACGGAAAAAGGCGGACGCACTTCGCATGCGGCGATCGTTTCGCGCGAACTCGGAATTCCGGCGGTCGTTGGCGCGGATGGAGTTCTTTCTCATGTAAAAACGGGAGACATCATTACCGTTGACGCTTCACTCGGCGATATCGGACGCATCTACAAAGGCGAAGTCGCTTTTGATGTGAAAACCTTCGACCTCGGCAACATACCGGAAGTGAAAACAAAGATATGCTTGAATGTCGGTTCACCCGAAGGTGCTTTCGGCCATTCATTTCTGCCGCACAAAGGCGTCGGGCTTGCGCGCGAGGAATTCATCATCATTTCTCACATCCAGGTTCATCCGATGGCGCTTATCCATTTCAAGGAACTCAAAGATCAAAAACTGAAAGCAAAAATTGAGAAGATCACCGCCGGATATCCGGATAAAAAAGAATTTTATATTGAAAAACTCGCCGAAGGAATCGCGCAGATCGGTGCCGCTTTCCATCCGTATCAAGTGATCGTCCGATTCTCCGATTTCAAAACAAACGAATATCGCCAGCTTCTCGGAGGAGAGAACTTTGAGCCGGAAGAAGAAAACCCGATGATCGGATGGCGCGGAGCTTCGCGTTATGCACACCCGAATTTCGCTGAAGCATTCGAACTTGAGTGCCTTGCGATCAAACGGGTTCGCGAACAATTCGGTCTTGAGAACGTGCAAACGATGATCCCGTTCTGCCGAACCCCGAAGGAAGGGCAAGGCGTGGTTGACATCATGAAGAATTTCGGACTGACACAGGGAGAAAAAGATCTGAAAATCTACGTGATGTGCGAAATTCCGACGAATGTTTTGAATGCTGATGCCTTCCTTGATATTTTTGACGGTTTCTCTATCGGTTCCAACGACTTGGCGCAGCTCACGCTCGGCATGGATCGCGACAATGCCGTTATTGCCGCCATCTCGAATGAGAATGATCCCTCTGTGAAAAAACTTATCACTATGGCGATCGAAGCGTGCCACCGCCGAAACAAATACATCGGCTTCTGCGGACAAGCGCCGTCCGATTATCCCGATTTCTTAAGATTCCTCATCAGCCAGAATATTGATTCGGTATCCCTCAATTCCGACTCGGTCGTGCCGATGACGTTTGAGGTGAAAAAAGAAGAAGATCTGCAATCACAGCAGGGGCATTCATAGAACTTTATAGAAAGCAATATTGATCAACGATCCAGCTATTCGGTAGAATGGCTGGATCTGTGATATACTGTGAGCAAGTAAACTTTTTATATTTTTATGCAAGAACAACCGCCAAGAATAACAAAATGTGTCGCGAGGCAGATTCTTGACTCGCGCGGAATGTCTACTATAGAAGTGGAGATTTGGTCCAGTTATCAGGAAATGAGCGCCAAAGCCGCGGTTCCTTCGGGGAAAAGCACCGGCTCGAATGAGGCGTTCGAGATACGAGATGCCGATGGAGGCGTTCTCAATGTCATTGAAAATGTTGAAAAGCTGATCGCACCGAAAATAATCGGGAAGATAGTTGACGCGGAGGAAATCGATCACTTGATGCTCGCCCTAGATATTACTTCGAATAAAAAATACATCGGCGCGAATGCTATGCTCGGAGTCAGTATGGCGATGCATCGTCTTGAGGCAAAAATGAGAGGGATGCCGCTGTGGCAGTTTATTTCCAAAAAGGGTCATTTCGAAGTGGGAAAACCTCGGTTGTATATGAATACTTTAAACGGCGGAGCACATGCTGATTTTCGTTTGCCGTTTCAAGAATACATATTGGTGGTCGGAGGCGAAACGCTTGCCGAATCCAATAAAAAGGCACAGGAAGTTTTTCAAAGAGTAAAAGAAAAACTTGATTCTGAAAAGTCTGAATATTACATGGGAGATGAGGGAGGATTCGCGCCAAGATTTGAGGATATTGAAAAACCTTTTGAGATATTATCCGAATGCATTAAGAACGAAAACGATATTTTTATTGCGATAGATGCAGCCGCTTCGGAGTTTTATAAAAACGGAAAATATGAAATCCTCGGAAAACAAATGAGTACCGGTGATCTTCTTATGGAGTACAAATCACTCGTTGAAAAATTTAATTTAAGGAGCATTGAAGATCCGTTTGAAGAAAAAGATTATGATGGGTTTGAGAAAGCCGTAAGATGGATGGGGGAGTCTGTACTCATTGTCGGTGATGACTTGACCACAACCAACCCGATTACCATTAAGAAGCTTGGGGCAAGGGGTTTGGCGAACGCGATTATTATTAAACCGAATCAGATAGGAACTATTTTTGAAACTTTTGAGGCGATACGGGAGGCAAGAAACGTTGGTTGGAAGATTATCGTTTCTCACCGTTCGGGAGAGACAATGGATTCTTTTATTTCCGATCTTGCGGTAGGTGTGGGTGCTTATGGTATCAAGGCAGGAGCGCATACGCAGCCGGAAAGATTGGCAAAATATGATCGCTTGATTGAGATTGAAAAGGAAATGGCAGTATCTGATGAAGAAGAGCGGATAAAGAGAGAAAAGGAGGAGGAACGAAAGAAACACTTGTCTTATTTTTGATATAAAAACACCGCCCCGAAATTCTTCAGGGCGGTTTGGTATTTTACAACTTATTTCCTATTTTTTTCCGCCCCAATATGGACGGTGCCTTTTTGAGGTGTGATCTTGGTAACCCCTTTTCCACGGCCGTTTTTTTGCGCCGCGGTGTTCTCCTTCGTATGGGATGGTAGAAATACCTTCAAGGGTTGCTTTTATGCGGAAATTTTCATCGTTTGTTACGAGCGTGATGTTTCTACCGCAGCTTTTTAGATCGAGAATTACCGACAATATTTTGTTATCGCTGTCATCTTCAGGAAAAAGCAGCGATGTTTTTTCAGGTGCTCGCGTTTGAAAAAAGATAAGGCCGGTAGGTGGCGCTTCCACTTTTCGTCCCGATTCGTTCACGGTAGACAAAAAGATAGGGGAAAGCGGTATTCCGTCCTCAATCTCTTCTTTCATCTTGCCTCTGAGAATTTTTTCAAAAAGAGAAATAGTGTCCCGGCAGTTTTTTCCGTCCGTCTTGTCTCTCTTGTTGTGATCGAGTTCTGCGACCACGCGAGTGGCAATAAAAACATTGCATTCGCCGAATCGAAAAATGGCCATCGTGTCGTCCATGAGTCCGTTCGTGTCGAGAACCATCGTTTTTTTGAAATCCTCGGTAACCCGTACTCTTCTGTCATGTGTGCGACGAGTCATACATCCTCCTTTGAGGAAAAAATTGAAAATAGATATGATAGAACGCTTCTTGCGCTGTCAAAGTTCGGAAGTTTTTATCTGTTTTTATACTACCATAATTTAATATAATTGTCCAGTACGGTACGGTTAGGGTCCCAAAGAGCTCGGCAAGACTTTTTTGGGCAACCGTTACTTTTATTGGGAAAAGTTTTCCACCGCTTCGGCTTTGGTTCTTTTCGCTTTATTTCATATAATAGAAGTACATATATTATTCCTAAGTAATTTTTTTATGAAAAAAAAGAGCAAAGATTATGATTATACTGTTCCCGTTATCGTGATTGTCGGGCTTTTTGTCCTCACTCTTCTTCTCAACGCTGTTGTTATGCCAAGGCGCTCGGTTACAAATATGCAATATGCGGCGCCCTCACCTTTGCCGTATGAAGGAAAGGAACACTTATTCATTCTTGATCAAAAAGCTTCAGATCGAATTTCCATTTTATCTGCGGCACTTACGCAAAGTGGGTTCATTGTTATTTCAAATGAAGTAACCGGGCAGGCTGTTGGGATAAGCCCTCTTCTTTTGCCAGGATTATATTCAAATAGGGCGATCATGCTTTCTGAACCTGTTATTCCAGGTGAGGAACTTTTTGCCACAATCTATACGGATAACGGCGATGGAAATTTTGATTTGGATACCGTCGATGATACCATGGGAACGGCGATGTCGTGGGTTACTATTTTATAAAAATTTATTTCTGTCGCGTCAATCAATAAATTTTTGAAAAACCGCCTCGAAATCTTTCGGGGCGGTTTTTGTGAGTTTGCATTTTAATAAAATATGTGGTATATATTTTTCAGACATAGTTAAACATTGTTGGAGAAAAAGATGAAAGAAATGGTTGAAGCAACCAATCGCGGAGATATCGTTATTACCGTCGGAAGTGAAGTTTGTTGTACGGAAGATTGTTTGAATAGGGAAATTGGTTTTTCCGGTTTTGGAAAGGTTTTAAAACTGGAAGATGTCGGCGGATATATCATAGCAAAAATATCCGTTAACGGCCTTGTTGAAGAACTCCATATCGATTGGCTCAGATAATAATTTAAACCCCGCGAGCGCAAAACGCTTTTGCGGGGTTTTATTTCGCGCTTTTTCGTGATATTATCGGTGGTATGGAATACAAAACAACCATCGGTTTGGAAATTCACGCGGAGCTTCGCACGCGGACAAAAATGTTCTGCAATTCAAAGAACGATCCGGAAGAAAAGAAACCGAACGTGAACATTTGTCCTGTCTGCATGGGGTATCCTGGTACACTTCCCGTCATCAACAAAGAGGCGGTAAAACATGTGCTCAAAGTCGGAAAAGCGCTCGGCGCGAAACTTGCAGAAAACTTTACCGAATTTGATCGTAAAAATTATTTTTATCCGGACATTCCAAAAGGCTATCAGATCAGCCAGTATCAATATCCGCTTGAATCGGGAGGCGAACTTGCCGGAGTGAAAATTACCCGCGTGCATTTGGAAGAAGACACCGCGCGCTCATCTCATGAAAAAGGAGATTATTCTCTTGTAGATTTCAATCGCGCCGGCGTGCCTCTGATGGAGCTTGTGACGGAGCCGGTTATTCACAGTGCGGAACAAGCCGTTAATTTTGCCCGCGAACTTCAGCTTCTTCTTCGGTATCTCGGCGTCTCGTATGCGAACATGGAAAAAGGAGAGATGCGCGTAGAAGCGAATATTTCGGTTTCAAAAACGGATACGTTCGGTACAAAATGCGAAGTGAAAAATTTGAATTCTTTTCGCACAGTGGAAAAAGCGATTGCTTACGAAGTGGCACGCCATATTGCACTTTTGGAGAATGGCGAGAAAGTTATTCAGGAAACGCGCGGATGGAATGAGCAGAAACAAGAAACTTATTCACAAAGAAGCAAAGAGAATGCACACGATTATCGCTATTTCCCAGATCCCGATCTGCCGAAATTAAAATTGAGCGAACTGCCGGAATTTTTGGATCAGAAGCTTCCCGAATTGCCATCGCAAAAACGCGCGCGTTTTGATAAAGACTACGGTGTCAAAGAAGAAGATCGCGAAATGTATATTATCGATCAGAAACTCGGCGATTTTTTTGAGGAGGTCATAAAAATTGCCGGCGATAAAAAACTGGCGGTTCTCATTTCAAATTATATTACGTCCGACCTCGCCGGTTTGCAGAAAAATAATCCCGATATTGACCCGTTCAAAAATATTACCGCCGAAAATTTCGCCACCCTCATCAAAATGGCAAGTGGCGGAGAACTCTCTTCCCGTGGAGCGAAAGACACGCTTGCCATAATGTTCAAAGAAGGAGGCGCACCGCAAAAGATCGCCGAAGAGAAAGGACTGATTCAAAAAAATGACGAAGGCGAACTGACCGCCATGGTCCAAAAAATAATTGCCGAAAATGAAAAAGTAGCCAACGAATACCGCGCCGGAAAAGAAGCGGGCATCATGTTCTTGGTAGGGCAGGGGATGAAAGCAAGCAAAGGTAGCGCCAATCCACAGGTTTTGAAAAAGCTGTTTGAAGCCGAATTGACAAAATAGTAATAAAAAGTTACCTTGAAACAAGATAGAACCTGAGGAGGTAATACTATGTCAACTGAAGTAATTGGCGGTGGTTTTGGGAGCGATGACCTTGATGCGGATATCGCTAGATATGCGCAACATTTAAAAGAACAACACAAAACGCGTCCGAAACTTACTCTGTTAAAGATAAACGAGAAAGAATATCATTTGGAATTCTTACACTGCGGACGGCATCATAAAATTGAAATTACCGGCGGCTCAGCCGAGAATGTCCTTATGACTTTTTTAAGAAAACATTCGGAGGAAATGCTCGGAATTGAGTTTGCAATCAAGGACAAGCAGTAAATAAACAAAAGAGGCGGAAAACCCCCGTCTCTTTTTTTATTGCGCTTAATCTACATTGTCATAATCCCGCATATGCGGGATTATGACAATGTATGAT
>Ga0172379_10010463_pt1 | contig 11225 bp, 7 predicted proteins | sample GrowelOW334metaG_FD_119756 | JGI IMG/M metagenome (GOLD analysis project Ga0172379, IMG submission 119756) | Groundwater microbial communities from an aquifer near a municipal landfill in Southern Ontario, Canada - Groundwater well OW334 metaG | ecosystem: Environmental > Aquatic > Deep... | reverse complement strand
TGGAGAGAATATTGAAGACGGTCTTTGTTTGTCGACGGAGCTTGTATTTTAATATAAGTATAATCAGACACGGGCTTGCTAGTATGTGTGATAAGGTCGGTGATAAAGGTATCGAGTTCTAGAATTTCAAAAATGTTAGAATGTTCAGGACCAAAACGCCCTCCTAATGTTGTTATTTGGTGGCTTTTATCATATTGATTTATATCCACCCAATATCTCTCCACATCCCCCATCCGCAAGGCGCTCGGGGTTACGACCGTGCCATCGCCGTCCATCGTAAAGACTGGACTGGATTGCAAGAGTTCCTGTGGTGCGGAGCAAAGGCCGTCAGTGCAGACCACGCCATCTTCCGTCGTATAATGCATACCGCTCACGGTGGCGGGCACGCCCCACCCGGCGATCTGCACCACCCTCACACCCGCAGGAGCAACCCACGCATCCACCGCCGCGTGTCGTGTCACGGCCGCATCAAGCAGACTCGCATGCACTTTGGTCGGATCTTCAATATTGAGACTCGTCGCATCCACGCGCTTGTCACCATCCGTGAGAAAGTTTTGCATCCCCGCTGGCGTGTCGATCACAGCGCCATACTTCGCGCTCCACTCGGGGAGCTTCTTGGCGTCAAAGCTCACGACCGGCGTCTGTACCGCGTCGAAATAGTGATCGGAAGGAAGAAGCGTATAGGCGGATGGCATATATTCCGCCAGTCCGCGCGCGACGGGTTTGGCGAGTATCAGACCACCCAACAAATCTTGCCCGTACCCGTGCAGCATCGCCCCGATAGCCACAGGTGTCCCGACTTGGGGCACGCCCACCATCACCACCTCATCGATAAGTTTCTTCGTCTCCTCGTCCCCTATCTTTTGCATCAATGCCTTGGCCACCAATCCTCCGTTGGAATGGGTCACAAGCGTCACCTTGCCGGTCCGAGACGAGGCCGCGAGCCGGTGAAGCTCCGCGATGATATGCGGCGCGATCGAGGGCTCGTTATACGAAATATTATTGCCATCGATGGTTCCGCCGTTTAGGATATCCTCAAGCGACAAACGCCAATCATACGGCACAGGCGCCCAATCATTGATGAGATGATTGGTATTTTTCAGCGCGTCCAATTTGGCTATAAACGACTTGTAGATATTTTGTCCGACGACATCGGTCTCATCGATGACATCGCGCGTATAGATATCATAGGCAGCGGCACTCTTGCCATCCTTGTCCAGATACAGCTTCCTCACATCTTCATTGCGATTAGGCTCCCAAAGTTGATTCTCGCAGTTGATAACCACGCAATTCGGATCATCATACGCGTACAACCGACTCGCCTCGACCCCGGGCAAAAACAAAACATTCGAAAAGCAATCTTTGAGGCAATCCATACCATTGTCAAATGGCGTATTGGCAGGCGGACTCCAGACAACATCGCCATTCTTGAGAATGCTCTCTCCCATCCCACCCATATTCCGCGATGCAGGAAAATATGCGCTATCATAGCGAGGTCCGCTCGCATCTCCCCACCAGTTCCCGCTCATAGTTACTTCTTGTTGACACCTGACAAGACTATAGTCCTTGTAGTCCGTATGCACCGCGTCCAGGTGTTCGCAAAAACTTTCAGCTATCACCCCCGTGGATTGCAAATTGCTTCCAAAATTTGAAGAGTTGACTCGAAAAAAATTCTCGGGATCATCGCTGTGAAAAATTCGCTCGATCCGTATATCCGCATAATGATTGTCGATAAAATCGCTATGCTCAATGAGAACTTTTCCGCCTGTATACAGTATAGCCGGAGCATCTGGCGGACAACTTCCGGAAGCATTGGCCGTATTGATAAAGAAAGGCGCTCTATTTGTATTCATCATCAACACGCCCCCCGCATCACATTCGGAAGGATTGGTATAATAACCGCCGCCCTTGATATGAACATACTGCAACTGTGATGTCACGCTATAGCTGTCCCAGTTTTGAAAAATAATCGTAAAAGGTTTGTTGGCATCAGACGTAATCGTGATCGGTTCGTCTTGTGTCCCAGTTGCGACAATACCTCCTTGATTCACTGTCAAATCGCCTCCATTGAGATGCACGACGGCACCGGATTCGATAGTAAGCGTAGCCTCGCCATCGATATATACCGGCTTATCAAAGACAAGATTATCAGCCTTATGCCACACGGTATCGAGGTTGATATACTCATACTGAGCCTCCCAGCCGCCATATCCCGGTTCAAGGTCATTCAATGCTAAAGCGCGAGAAATACCAAAGTGGCTGACAGACACGTTTACCCACCCGAAAATCACTCCGATAAACAACATAAAAACGGTGATACAGGATCTTTTTCTCATCTTGCACAACATAAATCTTTATCATTACAATTTACTCATACTGGGAGTATACGAGAAAGAATATGAAGAAAAAATAAAAAACAGCTCTGTCATTACAACAAAGCCGTTTTTTACAGACGAGCCCGCAGACCTCGCAAACTATAAAGCCTCTACTGGAGTCGTGTCTCTTGTGGCACGGACAACCAAGCGGCTTATATCGGTGCCTATCGGCCAACATGTTGTCAGTGTCAACACTTGTTCATTGCTGAAATCTTGGAATATCCAATCATTGCTCGCATCCAATACCTTTTTCTCGGTAATCGTATACTTGTAATCAAAGGTTTTACCGTTTTGCTGAATCACGCGCATCGTAACGGCATCCCCCGCAGAAAGATTATTGAGGTTTTTGAATATCGAATTGTAATCTCCTCTGGCCCAGGCATAGTTGCTGCTGTGGCCGGCGATAATAGCGTTGCCGTTTTGTCCCGGTATACCTGATTGCGGATAATGCACCACACCTGTTTCCAGATCTTTGTCCAAGCTTGCTTCCTCGGCGGATTTTGACCACACCATAGGAACGGCGACACTCAGTTTGTCAGAAAGCACCACGACTCTCGTCTGGACATCTCCGGGCACGGTCGGATCATAACCGTTTCGCACTTCTTGACCGTCAGAATACCCGTCTCCATCCGTATCGGCTACAACCGGATTGGTGCCATACCGTGCTTCTTGCGCAAAAGTCAAACCATCACCGTCTTGGTCACTCGAAGTGCTCATCCTATTGGTCAAGACGATATTATACTTATGCAGCCACTCCTGTGAAATATCCATCTTACGAATCGAATCGGCCTTGAAATAGTCGTATACTCCGTAGCGCAAATTTTCCACATCCGCACTGGCCAAAGTAAATACGATACCCAAAAGCATCAGGAAAACAAGCGCTGATTTCGCCATTGCGTACCAACGGGAAAATCCGCTAACCTGAGGCAGAAGTGAAAAATGTGCCCTGTTATTGTAATAGGATCATTTCAGATTTCTTTCTATGCTATAGGAAAAAACGCTTTTTTATTGGAAATGTATTCGAGAAAACTCGAAGACATACACTCTACCGCTCAACTTTGTAATACGCTCTATACCACTCGACAAATTGTTTAACCCCCTCATCGATACGGGTCGTTGGTGCCCAACCGAGCGCGCGGAGTTTGGTGATATCGGCGACAGTCGAGGTTACATCCCCCGGTTGCATCGGCATCATTTTTTTTTCTGCCTTTTTTCCCGAGTGCTTTTCGATAGCGGCGATATAATCAAGTAGAGCATCATCACGATCTCCACCAATGTTCACAATGTCATATGCCAAGTCCGCATCCAAAACAGTGAGGATACCCGAGACAATATCATCGATATAGGTGAAGTTGCGTCGCATCTCGCCAAAATTGTATACTTCGATAGTTTCTCCGCGAACAACCTTGTCTACAAATTGGAAAACACCCATATCCGGTCGCCCCCACGGTCCATATACTGTAAAGAAGCGCAGTCCGGTCGTATTGAGTTTATAAATATGATGATACACGTGTGCCAAAAGCTCCGTCGCTTTTTTGGTAGCGGCATAGGGAGAGATTGGCGTGTCCACCGAGTCACTTTCAGCAAAAGGCATCTTGGTATTGTTGCCATAGACCGATGAAGAGGAGGCATAGATAAAGTTTTTGATCTTGTATTTTACGGCCATATCAAGCATACGCAGTGTCCCTTGAATATTCACATCCGCATACAAAGACGGGTCGAGCAAAGAGCTTCGCACGCCCGCCATCGCTGCTAAGTGAATCACTTTATCAACAGCTTCTGTAGCAAACACCGTCTCAAGAAAATCCACATCGCGGATATCGCCCTCATAAGGAGTGTACTTTCCCGCGTACTCTTTCAGAAAAATACCAAGGCGATCATGCTTAAGATTGGGATCATAGTAATCATTGAAGTTGTCGATAAGTATCACCTCATCGCCGCGATCCATAAGAGCTTTTGCAGTTGCCGATCCTATGAATCCTGCTCCGCCTGTTACTAAAATTTTCATAGTATTACTTAAATTTGCTTTTTAGATATTCATAATACTCTGTGTTCTTTGCATTTTCGGTTGTATATTTTTGCATTGCTTTCGTTCTTGCCGCTTCTCCCATTGATGCGCGAAATGATGGGTCTTCAATCAGTCGACTGAGTTTCTCAACCCATTCCTCTGTCGTACTCGCAACATAGCCATCCACTCCATCTTCAATCGCCTCCTTGTATGGAGCAGTAGCCGAAGCGACTGTCGGCACACCTACGATACCCGCCTCAAAAAACTTGAGTTCCGATTTGGATTCACAAAAAGGATTGCCTATTTCAAGCGGCGCCACATTGATATCGACAGATGCGATATTGGCAAAATGCTTGGCTCTCGGCGCATACGGGAGTTGTTTGATTCTATCGGCAAAAACACTGAGTTTACTTTCAGTTTCAAGCGGTCCAACAAGAAAAAGTTCGGTTTGAGGATATTTTTGAAGTACGGTCACCAGTGCATCGGTAATGGTGGCGAAATCTTTATTGTGACTGATGGTTCCGCTGAAATAACCAAGTTTGATGATATTTGATGAGATAGTCGGGACATTTTTTTCCTGTACCAAACTTTCCGCCAACGCCACATCCGCACGAGTCAATTTATTGAGTACGATAAACACTCGCTTGTTTTTTTCTCGAAGCTTGCCCGCCAAAAAAGTTGTCGTGGTGGTGCATACCTTCACATACTCATCGGCAAGAATTTCTCCACCCACGCCATTTTCATACAGCTTTTTTTCCAAACTGTTCATCTTTTGGAAATAGTCCATATACTGCAAATACTGCGGATCAAAAACCAGATCGTCTGTTTCAAAAATAATTTCTTTTCCTTGCGCTTTGATACGATTGATCAACTTGGCGACGCTTGGCGTATAAAGCACACGGTGAAAAATAAAAACAGAAAATTTATCGGCATAACTCGGGAGCAATGGATTATCCTGCACGGTAATACCGGTCGAGAGTCCGTTGAGTTCCAATTCCTCCGCCACGTGATGCGCGCGATACAGAGCGCTATCCCCCACGCCACCCGTGATAAACAATACATCGCCCGAACCGACTCGTCGAAACAAAGCAAAGAAAGCGATTGAAACGCGCTTGCCTCCGCGCCACAAACCCTCACGTCGCAGTGTGTGAAAGGCCTTGCCTATTTTTATAAGAAAAAGTTTCATAGTGTTTTCAATAAAGATTCCAATTTTTCCGCCGAGATATCCCAGGTAAATTGCGCGGATCGTTTAAAGTTTTCTTCACCTAATCGTTTTCGCTTTTCGGTATCGGTTATCAAATCCGTAATCACGTCCGCCAATCCTTGGGCGGATAGTTCTTTTGCCATACTATGCTGTGTTCCGAGATACTCCCGGTTGTTGTGCGTATCAAAGCACGCGACCGGAAGCCCGGCTCCCATATACTGGAGTGTCTTGCCGCTCGCCTGACGTACGGACACATCTTTGGGATCCACACCGATATCACTGGCACGCAAAAGTTTTGGCAAATCAAAATACGGAAGCGGAGAAATAAAGGTCACTGCTGACGCCACATTTTTCCCTTCAAAAAAAGGCTGTATCAAATCAAGCGGAAAACCGGCAATTACAAAATGGACATTGCTGTTTTTATGCAAAATCAAAGGAATAGACTCGAGGAAATACTGAATCCCTTTGTTGGGAATCAAAGCTCCCGTATAGGTCACGATCACCTTGTCCGAGGGTAAGTTGAATTGCTTTCGTGCATCAAGTTGGGAAAGTAAGTCCTGATACCATACGGCATTGACACCGTCCAAAAGTGTTTCTGTTGGTTTGTCTTTGCGCAAAATACTAATTTCTTGCGTGTTTTCCCACGAACTTGTCACGGCCACATCACCCATATTATCAATCCAACGCTCAACCCATTGAAATACTTTTTTCAAGAGACCGGATCCCAGATAATCGTGCGACACCATCTCTTTGGTGAGGCTGCCGTGAAAATCCCCCACGAGTTTGATATCACGCCAAAACAAAAGTTTCTGCACTACCCAACCGATGGCCACACCTTCATGCAGGTGTGCGTGTATCACATCCGGCCTCTGCGTCCGTGCTAAAAAGAATACTTTTTTTATCAAGAGGATGTCGAGGATAATCTTTTGCCAATCGGGACCTGCCTCAAGTTTTTTGTACCAAAAAAGTAAGCGTCTGATACGACGGATATCAATATTTGTCTTGATATCGTGCGGCAAATCAGCCCCGATATGATAGGTGGTGATAGTGATACTATGACCGCGTCTTTCCAAAGCTAAAGCTTCTTCGAGTATGCGAATATGCGTCCCCCGATCGGCAAAAAATGGCGTCGGCGCAATAACGAGGATTTTCATATATGTGTAGTATAGCGGATAAACGGGTAGGCTCAAAATAGCCCATTCTTACTTTATCCAACTTTTTGCTATAATAGAGCTATGGATAAACACGAGCCTACTTTACACAAACACCCACTCTTTGCCATCATCACAACAGGCTTCGTTTTTTGGTTATGGATAAGTCTTCTTTTGACCCTCAGCAACGCCTTTTTTACGCCCCTACTCTGGATTTTGGCCGGGGTCACAATCGGCAGCGGTGCCTATTTCATTTACACAAAAAAACTCTGCAAAAACATTTCTCGCGAATTTCTCATCATAGCGTGCATCGCTATCACTCTTGCCGCAGCAATGGCATTTATAACCACTCCGACTATTTTTTCAGGGCGCGATCAAGGCTCCTACAGCACCGCCGCCATCCACCTTGTTCAAAACCACAAGCTCGCTTTTTCCACCTCGGCATCCACAGCCTTCTTTGCTCTACACGGTCCGGGAAAAGCTCTCAACTTCCCCGGCTTTGACTACACGGTAAGCGGCTTGCTCACTACACAGTTTCCGCTGGGCTATATCGCTTGGCTCGCCTCCTTCTTTGCGCTCTTTGGTCTTTTGGGACTGGTGATTGCCAATGCCGTCACCCTCGCGCTTTTCCTCATTGCATTTTATTTCCTTATCAGAATTTTTGCGTCCCGATTCTATGCCACCTGGGGATTTGTCCTCGCTGCCACTTCACTCCCTGCCGTCTGGTTTTCCAAAATCACCCTCAGTGAAAATCTTGCGCTCGTACTGTTTACACTGATCGCTATCAATCTCGTCTTGGCTATCAAGGAAAAATCCACACTCTTTTCGATACTTGCGGTGGCGCTTGCCGGATTTTTTACCTTTACTCGTATCGAAGGACTTGCTTTTCTCCTGGTCACTCTCATCATTATTTCACTCTTTACCAAGGCTCGCACGGTATGGAAATCCAAACCCGTTTTGTATGCCATTATTCCAACTCTTGCTTTCTCTCTCCTCCTCATCCGCAGTTTTTTTATCGATTTTCCATTTTACAAAACCATCGCCAAAGCAGGCCTCAATAAATGGCAGTCCTTTTTCAAACCCTGTATCGCCGCCGATTGCATAGCTGACAAATCTCTTTCGCTTTGGAGTGTCTTTTTTACCTATGGGCTCATTCCTGTCTTTATTATCGGAAGCGTCAGCATCATCATCTTTTTCAGAAGTCGATACAAACTCGCACTTATCCCCTTTCTCCTCGCACTCCCCACTTTTTTCTATCTTTTCTCGCCCAGCATCTCAATCGATCAGCCTTGGATGTTGCGCCGTTTCATTTTTTCGCTCTATCCGTGTATGCTTTTTTCGGCCATCATCGGCATAGCCATCGTCCAAGATTTTCTCACCAAAAGGTATGCGAAACGCTTCCTTTTCAAGAAATACTATTACGCGCTTATTCTCCTCTCGGCATTGGTTTTCGCTCAACTCCCGTTTGCCTTCCAATACGCCGCTTTTTCTGAAAACAAAGGCTTGCTTGAACAAACCAAAACCCTTTCACAACATTTTTCAAACAAAGATCTCATTTTAGTAGACCGCCTTGCCACGGGCGACGCCTGGTCTATGATTCCCGAACCGCTTAATTTCTTTGGCATCACCAATGCGGTCTATTTCTTTAATCCGGAAGATTTTGCTACACTAAACACATCCGCTTTTGAAAATGTGTACCTCATCGTTTCGGAAACGGAAGCCCCTCGCTATCTCGAAGCCACATCAAAAGATACCCAAACACCGCTCAAACATTTCACCCCCTTTACAACCTTTACCTTCAATTCCGACAGACTGGCACCGTCAACGGACAGCACGCTCCCGCAAAAAGTACGTGATATAACAAAAGTATTGATACTGAAAGTTGAGTAACTCTCTATGAAAAAAACTTCGCTCATACCAAAGCCTTGGGATACACGCTATACAATCGCTCGTGTTTTGCTTGTGGTACTCTTTATAGCTTCCGGACTCTACATTGCTTTTCTTGTCCTTTTTCCCTCGCAATCTTTTTCTTTTGACTTCAAAAATCCGCAGACTTCAAAAAACACGCTGCTTGATCCGCGCGGCGCTGATGATTCCATACTCAATAAGGGCAATATCCCTACGCTTATGCCTCTTGTTATCAACGCTCCCGTTATACAGGGAGACTATTCCCTCTTTCGCATCAGTATGCTTACGGACAATAAGTTTATTAAATCAAAAACCGATTTCACCTGGCCTAAAGGCGAGACCGTACTGCGAAAATCATACCGTGCCTTTTTCTTGCCGACAGGATCACCCATCACCGAAGTCGATTCAAACCAAACCGCCATACACAGCGGATCACTCTTGTCTTTTGCAGATGGTGTCTTCCTTATTGATGGCAATCTTGTCCGCCCTATCGGCGATGCGAGCATCTTTGAAAATCTTGGATATAACTGGGATGATGTGAAACCTGCCAGCGAGGAAGATATGGGTGCTTACGAAAAGGGAAAGATCGTTACCCTTGGAAACATCCACCCGAATGGAACCGTCTTGCATGAAATCGACACCGATACGTATTTCCTGATACAAGATGAAGAAAAACATCCTTTGCTCAATAAATCCATCGCACAAAGCTATCTCCAAGGTATGCATTCCATCGAAGTATCCTCGGCATCAAGCACAGTAATTCAAGGATGCCTGCTTACTCTTTTTGGATTGCTTGATAAAAGCTATACCTGTGAAACACCGATAGACTCTCTTGCATCATTTCCGGGAGACACCTTTCAGATAAGCGCTCAATTCGACCATGAGATCGCATTTCAAAATATGGACGTCGAATTCACAGACACGGTCAATATCAAAAATATGCGCGCCTCACTCAGTCAAATCAAACAACGCATTTTGGCACATTATGGGCAATAAGAAGTCAGCAATCAATAGTTATTACGCGCATTATAAAAACCCGAACCTTATGTTGTCATCCCGCACTTGATGCGGGATCCAGAAGCATTGAATTGAAAAAATCCTGGATCCCGGGTCAAGCCCGGGATGACAGAAGACTAACCGGTTTCGTAGTATACAATCTATAGCAATAAACAACAATGAATAATCGACAAATAACCGACATTTTTAAACAAGAGGGTTTTTGGCTGATGCTGCATTTCCTGCTTCGTGACGCTCTCGCACTCTCACTGCTCGCCTTTGCGGGGCTTATGACTGCAGAAGGGATGTTACCGGGATTCGTATCCGTACACCTCAATCTCGCCAAAGTACTTTTTGGTATCGCTTTGCTTTTCTTCGCGTTTATCGGTGTCGGCCACAGCCCGGCCGTCGCTCAAGCTATGGAGGGTCAAAGAAAAAACAGTGCCTTCCGATCGGGCACTGTCTCAAAATGGCTGTTTTACGGTCTGCTTCTCTGGTCCTCACTCCTCACTCTCAATGCTCTTCTTAAGTTTCCGCTCTACGCTATTGTTATCATCTTTATCTCGACGGGCATTATCGGAAAACTTGTATACGATGAGTTTTTTTAAGAAAGAATGTACTCCGTCGTTTCTCGTGCGCATTTGTCCCATGAGAATTTTTTTATATTCTCATAACCCTTGCGAATCATATCTTCGCATAAAGATTCATTCATCCACAACGACTCGATGCGCAAGGCAAACTCTGATACATTTGTCGCCTCAAAATAGAGTGCTGCGTCCCCGCCCACTTCCGGAAGGCTGGAATTATCGGAACAGATCACCGGTGTACCCGCAGCCATCGCTTCAAGCACCGGGATGCCGAACCCTTCGTACAAAGACGGGAAAACAAACATTTTCGCATAAGCATAAAGCGACACCAGATCCGCAAAAGAAACTTTTCCTGTCACGATAATATCAGAACGAAACGGATGGTTTTTGATGGCGTCGAGTGTCTCTTTCCAAAGCCAAGCTTTCTCTCCTGCCAGCACCAATTTCATATCGAAGTGACTCTTACGTTCCACTGCGAAAGCTTCGAGCAGTACCGGTATATTCTTACGTGGTTGAATAGCGCCGACATACAGCAGGTATTTTTTAGCCTCCAAGGAATACTTTTTCAAAACATTATTTTGTTCGGTGCTGTCATACTGAACTTGTTTCAGTATCCCTTCTTTTACAAAACTGGTCTCATTTTCTCGAGATCCTGAAACAAGTTCAGGATGACAACCATAAGACTCAGTCTTGCACGAAAAGCCATGATAAATGACTCTTATTTTTGAGGCATCAACATCAGGATACCATTTGAGAATATCCATTTTGGTAGATTCTGAGACCGCAATAATTTTATCCGCTCTTTTGACCGCAAAATCCGCAAACATATTCAGACGTCGCTGATCTTTTTTCGGAAAATGATCCGGAAAATATTTGAATGCCAAATCGTGAATAGTCACCGTCGTCTCCACGCCTTTTGGCAAGAAAAATGGCAGCGCCTGCACCGGCATCCACAATTTCTCCGGTCGAAGTTTCCACATTTCCCATGCAAAACGC
>Ga0172379_10010462_pt1 | contig 11226 bp, 18 predicted proteins | sample GrowelOW334metaG_FD_119756 | JGI IMG/M metagenome (GOLD analysis project Ga0172379, IMG submission 119756) | Groundwater microbial communities from an aquifer near a municipal landfill in Southern Ontario, Canada - Groundwater well OW334 metaG | ecosystem: Environmental > Aquatic > Deep... | reverse complement strand
CAATGATGGCTGGGAAATATCGAAGCTCTAATGTTCCTTTTTGGAATAAGGCATGAAGATTGCATCCGATGTATCTTCCGACATAGTAATGTTCTCGTTTATCTATGTCCATGTTTGTTTTTCGATATTTTCCTTGTCCGAAGGAAATTGGATCTCCATGATTATCGTAATGTGTTTCACGATGATTCCCATCGCTTCTTTGGATTTGTTTTTTCCAGAAGTTTGAGTAATACCAGTAATCGAGTTTGAGATCGGGGGTGATATCTTTCTCGTTGAAGTATTTGGAGATTGGGTAGCAGTATTTGTTGTTCCTTCGTTCAATTGGAAGACATGCGAAGATGAATGGTTCGAGCCAGTAGAAAGCTCTGAAAATGTCTCTGATGATTTGAGGATTATCAGCATTCATTTTTCCATGAGATAGATGTAAATGTAGTCCGCATGATTTATCTGCTGTCCATTTGAAGTCTTTTAGTGTTTGTATGAGTTTCTGTATTTTGTCCCAACCTTTTTTATGCTTGACGACTGGCGGAAGGAATTCCATACCTTCTCCGACAATTGAACCATCCCGTACGATTTTTGTATCAGGAAGTTCTGTAGATAATAGTCTATTTGGTTGATCAACGAAGTAATGTCCAGCTTGGGCTTCTAGTTCTACTCCGATGTAGATTTTATCATGAACTGGTGGAGCTGAAGGAGAAGGCCTGTTGCCCATTTCTTGGAGAACTTTTTGTCTTAAGGAATTTTGAATTATTGGAAGACTGCGGTGTGGATATTGACGTGAGAGAGGTGTGGGTGTATTTGTATTGCTATCGTAAGTGGGAGATCTTCTTAACATAATCCGTCCGTTAGATACATCATTTCCAAAGTCCCTTGGATTCATGTCTATTTCTGTGGTAGCTACATTTACGCTTGTAATTCTAGTAGTGCTTGCCGTAAGAACGCTTAATTTTAGAGAATTGTGGAATAAGAGGCCAGAATATGCTGACTTGAAAGCATTGTCATTGACACAATCAGGGCATATATAGATGGATCTTGTTCCTGTTAATACTTCTGTGATTTCATCTACACCATAGAGAGTTTCGCAAGTTGCACATCTGATGAAATGTTCAGATATGCAGTCATTACAGTAGTAGTCATCATCTATTTCGTGGTATGATTCAAAGTCCATATCAAAGTTGTTTTCACAATAAGCGCAATAGAAAGAATAATTTTCAAAGCATGATTCACACCATCTTTTTTCTCCATCTGCTGTTTCGACGTAATGCATGTAATCTGATTCTGTTTCTTCATCACATCGTTGGCATATTATTACTTCTTCTTCATTGTTTTCTTCATCGTCTATATCGACTGTTAAGAAGTCGTCTACTTCTTGTCCGTTATTATCCTGTGGTGGTTGGGGTGTCGTCGTATTGGCAGCTGTGTGTCTTCTTGGCATAAAATTGTTTCCTTACGAGCATGTGTCTTTTGAAGGTTAATTTGTTATAGCTTTCTGGAAAAGCCTTTTTAAACAGCCAGATCGACCAACGACAGGCTGTTGTTTCTGAGGGTCCATATAGATGATGGGCAAATTCGTGTAAGGCGGTTATTAATGAGTCGCCTGATAAACAAATCATTTTTTGTTTTGGTATGTAGCAATCTCCGTTTTTTGTGGGAGTGTTGAATACAGAGATGGATGTTTTATAGAATTTTGCTAAGTTATGCAAGAGTTGTTTGTTTTGATTGTAGGTATGTTTTTTGTTTGCTTTGTACCACGTCTGAAGAATTCTTATAGCTCCCTTGCGGAAAGTAACAGGAGAGGAAAGAATTGTATGTTTTGTAGGATAGTTTATAATCATAGAATTGTTTTCCTGTCGCATGTTATTAATTCTTCATTGTCTGTTGATGGTATAACATAGCCTTCTTCAATTGAGAATTCTATTTCCGCAATTATACTTTGTAATTCTTTCCGCATTTTGTATACTGTAACTGTACAGTCACTAACAGAGACAGAATTGTTAAGTTCTTCTAGTTGTCTAACAAAGTCTACTAGAATTTCATTTAATCTGTCGTAAGTGGTTCCTTTCCAAGTTTCATCTAGCTTAAAAGGGATTTCTACATGGATATCGTCTAAAGACGATGTTGATTGATCGTTGGGTTGTTGGAATGCGGTTGTATTCATGGGTGTGTTGTTAATAACCTCTTCCTTCTGCCATCAATTCGTATTCTTCTTCATCTTGAATTTTTTGTATGTCTTCTAACCATGTGTACATTAATTCTGTTATAGTGGTGATTTTCTTTTGGGCTTCAGCTAATTCCGTTCCTTTTGCGACTAAGTCGATGAATTCAGTTAATTCATCTTCTAATTCTTGTTCCGCATCCAAGAATGCTTGATTTAATCTATCGGTTGATGTATTTTCTTCGTCTTCTTGTCCCAGTGTTTCTATGATAGGATTTGTGGAAGGAAGAGTTGGAGTTTCTAAGTGTGTTGGGGTGTTTTCAGTAACAGTAACTGCTTTGGAGTTGTAGGTCGGTGTTGTGTAGTATGGTTTAATCTCTAAATCAAATGAAATTTGAGGGTATTTTTGGTTGAGTAGATCAATTACGAATATTTTGTCTGTATCGATTGGTTCTCCTTTGCCTTCAGATGATATAGAGATATGATTGCTATCTCTTGATAGTCTGAGTGGATTGCTATTTCGTCCGAAGAATAGCTTTTCTGGTTTATCAGTGTCTTTGTTGATTGCTAAGCCTACGAAAGCAGCTCCACCCTTTGCTTCGATCTTGTCAGTTAATCCTTCCATGTAACAAGCAAGGTCAATGGCCAGTGCTTCTGAGTCGTTGAATTTTCCACTATCTAATTCTGTTTGGTAGTGATATCCGATTGTTTCTTGTTCGAATATCTTGTCCCCGAGTTCCATGGCTTTGTCAAACAGGAAGTTTTCTTCATCGTCGAAACATTCTTTTGGGAATAGCTTGTATTTCATCAGTTCCTTCATTTGTTTTTCTTTATCTGTCCATGTTTTAACGGTTGTGTTTAGCCATTCATCGGCTAATTCTTGAAAGAATTTGTCATGTTCTGTTTTTCTTTCGTTTGAATTGCCGATCATACCATTGTGGGTGATTAGGTAATCGCGTTTAAACAGTTCATGAGTGACTAGGATTGGGTGAGTTTGTCCTGAGTAATTAGGAGTGGAGGTTGGTTGTCTATGATGAGCCAATATCATGGTTGAAGCATTGAGTTTTGGCTGTAGGTCAATTAAGAAGTTTATTTCATCAGTTGATTTAAATCGTTCTATTGTCCCGTCTTTCTTTAACAATGCTATTCCAAATCCTTCTGTTCCGCGGCTTCTTTGGTCTTCGAATTGTTCAATTACGTAGCGATTTACTGGAATGTTGTTGTTGAGTGATTTGGCGAAAATGATTCCACACATTCTTTAGTCCTTTCTTTTTCTAGGTTTGTTATGTAGTCAGCGCTAGAAAGATTTGTCACGATAGTTAATTTTTCTTTATTACTTGAGAGCTTGTTTTCTAAGAAGTGGATGATATCCAAGAAGCGATTAAGCGCACGCTTTCCTTTGCGTAATTCATATGGAATACCGATATAGAATGCATCTTTTTGTTGAAATCTTTCATACATTTTTTTGAAGGTTGTATGGGTAAGATTTCTGAGATCGGTGTTGTTTGTAAGTTCAGTAGAGCCGATTAGTACGTCTAATTTGCTATTGCAGACAGTCAGTTCTTTTTGTTCTTTACGCAGTCCGAACAAGACATATTTGTTTTTTAGTCTCCATTTGAATGCAAAGATGCGTTTGGTTAATTCTTGGGCTAATTCTGTAATGCGATAATCATCATTGAAGGTTAAGACTGGGAAATCGGATTGCTCGATATATCCCTGATTGATTTTCTTAAGTAGTTCTGCGGTTTTATCTTGGTTTGTTAAATCTTCGAGGCTTGGTTCAGGAGATTCGAGATTCCAACCCTTTGATATATCGTAGTTAGCTTTTTCTTTTTCCTCAATCATTGCTTTTGTATTGAATAGAAATTTGATTTCTTTGCGAAAGGTTGGATACAATTCAAAGGTTTTGATTGCTTTCATTATATTTGTCATGTTTTTCTTGACAAATATTGGATGATGTGGCCAGTCTTCAAGATAATCTACAAGACGTGGGACGTCTGTTTTGAGTTCTGGAAATTGTACGAGAGGATCTTTGTGGTATAAGAATTGGTTGTGGATGCATGCAATATATGCCAAAATTGCTCTCATAACTTTTGGTGTTGTCAACCATTCGGTTGATGGGGCTCGTAATTCTAAGGCGTAAGATGAAGAACCATTCTTGTTTGGATGTCTGTCGTAGCGGAAGTCTTGAACTTTTCCATATCCATATTTTCCTTTGCGTGCTTTTTGGCTTTCCAGATTTTCTGATATTCTTATTGGTAGATAGAAGGCGAGATATTGATGGATTAAGTGTAAGAGCTTGGGTGGTTTTGACTCACAAGCGGTGTATTCTTGTGCTAAGGTCTCATTTGGTTTGATGTTTACAAAATAATCTGGTTTTGTAAACTCTGTTGGAAATTCTACGTGAATATGGCCACCCGCTGGAGCTAGAAAACTTGTGGTTTTCCATTCGAATTGACTGAGTTTTTTGCCCATGTGTTCAAATAATGAGCGGAAGTTTTTGATGAGTTTGGAGACGTGATATTCTGCTTTTGGTCTTAGTTCTATGATATCACCAGCGTCATCTCCGATTTGACCAGCTTGTATTCTGGTTTTGCATTTTGTGACATCGTGCATAGCACTAGCGGATAATCGTGTTCCGTTTGTTTCCATGATGATCTCTGGATCAGCGCCTATTCTGAATTTTAATTTTTTGCTTAGCATAAGTTTGATAAAAGAGAGGGCATTAGCCCTCTCTTGTTAATGGTTACTATTTAATTGTTTAGAGAGCTGGCTTATCTTCGGCATCTTCCTCAGATGTGTCGATATCAGATAATTCAAACTCATCGTGGTTGTTTTCAATCAACTTATTGGCAAGATTAGTGATATCTTGTTTGCTCGCACGATAATTGAATTTATCTGTTTTGGTTCCAGCGACTGCAACAGCGATTTCTGCATCGAGTTCCTCAAGGTTTTTAGTCTTGCGCTCAATGTCTTTGTCAAGGTCAGCATTAGCTGACTCTAAATCTTTCTTGACTCCAGCAATAATATCAGCTGCTGATTTCTTTGAAGTCTTGGCTTCTTTGACGTCGACTGAATAGTTGCCAGCTTCAATTTCAGCTAATCGTTGTACGTTGGTTGCCTTTGATGCAACTAACTTAGCAAGATCTCGGCTTGCGACTTGTCTATTTTCAACAAGTGTATTAACTGATTGCAATCGAAGGATTGCTCGAGCTTTATCTCGAAAATTCTTGACTAATTCTAATGCTTTCGCGACTGTTTGGTTTTCAGCCATTGTTTTATTTCTCCTTATGTAAATTGTTAATGTTAGTACTAACTCGTTATCAATGTTTTTAATTACTATCGACCAAATAATAAAAAACAGTTATAACCAATAAAAAGGTATTAATCTTTCAATCCGAATTCAATTCCTGTTCTGAATTTATTTTTTTCTGCAAGCTTAGAAGTTTTGGCATGGCATTTGGCGCATAAATTCCCATGTTGACTGTACCATTGCCAACTCTTTTCTATTTTTCTAGGGCAGATAGAACATTTGTCTTTAATGTATTTGCTGTATAGTGTTGGGTTTTCTACTTCTTCTATGATTTCTGGGTTCGCCAATCGTTTTGATTTAGGCATGGATGTAAGTTAATTGTTTAACGAAGTTAATGGCATTTTTTATCCTTACAGGTTAGATCCGATACGGATCACCGCTGTTTTAGTCAAGGTAAAGTTACGTTGATGTTTCCTTCTGAATGACTCCCCATAGTATGTTTAACATGATTCGCTTAAAGAAAGTGGATTAACTCAACAAGGAGTTAATAAATGTTCTTTGTTGGAATATAGTTAACTTAAAATGGATCAAGGCCAGACATAAGTACATAGCCCATAACTTATATTTTGTGGCGTATTCCTTTTCATACTCCGCCATATTATAACTTCGGAGATGGGATGAAGAATTTTTGTACTCATTGCACTCATCATAATAAGCAGGGCGGAATACCGCTTACTGCTAGCCAGAGTGGGGATGTGCGAAGTTACGCGGGTGTTCGCACGCAGATGGCCATCTGTATCGTAAATGATTACGTCTTCATCGGATCTATTAATATGGTAAATGTTGGATAAACATACCCCTCTCTTGCGAGACGATGGTATGCTATCATTTATCAGTGACTAATAAATCGTGTCCATCTTCGAAGCTACAATTATAACTTCGAAGATGCTTATAAGTACTGTTTGAGTACGGTTTCTATTAAGTTTATTTCAGCATTGCTTAATATTCCATTGCCGTTTTTGACTGAGTCCTCAAGTTTTTCTACCGCTTCTTCGATAATGCGTTCTTTTTTGTTGTCTTGCATGTTAATTCATCTCCTCTTCATAATGCTTTTCGCAGTAGAAGTCATTAAAGTCTCCCTCCCACTCATCATTCTTTTTAAAGTTTCCTGTTGGAGTTATATCATACAAAACATTTACATTTTGTAGATTATATACTGCTGGCTTGTTGCATTTATCGCATTTATGATCGTGTGCTATTAATTTTACCATCATAAGTTTGTTGATTAATGATCAAGAATAATTATAATCTTCGTCTTCTTGGATGTATCCGCTAGGCCAGATAATAGGATTGCCTAGTTCATCTATAGCAACCTCGTGAATATTATTGAAGTTGTTTCCTTCTTCGTCACTAGCCATGATTATGGTTTTGTTTGATGGTAGTCCTTTGAGGGCTGCGCGTAATTCTTTGACAAGCATAAGTTTGTTGATTAATGATTAAGGCAAGGACAATTCTCGAAATGACCATGGATAAAGCGTCCTTTACCGCGGTCATCACAACAAATGCACTTTTTTATTTTTAAGTTATCAGCTAAGAACGTTTCTGCTGTAGCATTATTATTGTCTAACATTTTCCAGAATGATTCTAATGCTTCTTCTTTAGTGTCAGCATAGAACTCAAAAGTTTTAGTTGTAATAGTGACAGAAAATTTCTTTAAAAATTTCATATAAGGGTATTAATAATTAAAAACACGGCCGAGTCACTACAAAGATGGCTCGGCTAATGTTGATTGTCACTCAGCGTAAGCGGATTGACACCACAATGGCGGAAGAGGTGGTTCTTCTGGTGGTGGCAGAAGGTTAGTAATGATTTCTTCGGGGATAGGTGTTTCTTGAGCGTTCTTGGGAAGTTCCGCGAAGCATGCACGATGGAATGATAGTCCCATGTAGAATACTGTTGGCTCCCAGTCAATCGTTTCAAAGCATGCGTGACATAGCATAAGATCCCTCCGTGTTAATTGCTTATAACTGCCCCCATAAAGAGGCAGATAAAGCAATTATTTCTTTTCTTCTGTGATGACTTCTTTAGCCATCTCTACCAATGCTGGTTTGTTAGCGTTGAATAGAACTGCATTAAGAGCTGATTGACCTTCTGGTGTGAGTTCCAAATCTCCGTTGATAAATCCTGCTTTTTTAAGAATTTGTGTGTCTTTATCAACTAAGACTTTGAACATAGCTGTGAGTTTTGACATGGTGTTTCCTTTTGAGTCTGTAGACTCGATTAATTGTATTTCGCGTTCATGTGTACCCCATCCACCTTTGTGTATTTCACAAATAGAACCTTGGGGATAACGATCGAGAAATATTTCCGTACCATGGATACATGTGATAGTAAATATTTCTTCTGTAGCACCGCATGGTGCTAAACCTTTAAATTCTAGTTTGTATTTAACTCTATCTCCTGCTTTAAACATAATTTCTCCTTTCGACCTTTAATTATTTAAATGGTTCATATAGTAATTTGGCTTGTTGAATAAATTGGAATAAAATTCTTTTAGCTTGTGCTTTTTTAAAGGCTTTTTTAGTTCCAGTTTTAAACCAAGCATAATCTAACAAAGCTTCGATTTCTTTTGTTTTTAAGACTTTTAGATTTATCATTGTAGTCAATTAATGCTTCTTGTTTTTCCATTGAAATATATATCCTTTTGAGTATTTATTCAATGTAGTAAGCATGTGTAGATGCTTAGTAGGCCATAAGAATTCACCGCAATTTATTCCTAGAGCACTTAGTACTGTTATTAATGTTTCGTCACGGAATGGAGTTAGTCTGGAGATTGTATAGTCTTTTAGTTTTAGTATAGTTGTTAGTTCTTCCGCAAGTTCGTTAAGATTGACTTCTCCATCGATTGTAACTGAATTGAATTTGTTTGGATCGCAGTCTCCGATGTAAACGTGATTGTCTTCAGCTCGTGCTAGCCAAGCGACCATGCGAGCTTTTATTTTATCAAGTACTTGTTCTTTGTTTGTCATACGTCATTGTTCCTTTCAAATTCTTTTTCATTGAAGTGTAGTTTGAAGTATCCATCAATGTGATCAATGGCGATGCGTCCACCACGTTTAGGGTAAAGTACGATAACATCAAGGGAATGTTGGTCTTGGTCGAATTGTAAAGCGCCTTCTTTCTTGAGTATGGTGAAGCCTGAGTCGTGTTTTCTACGGGTGGCTTTAAATTTAATTGTAGCCATAGATGTAAGTTTCCGCAATTAATGATTGTAGATAAAAAAGAGGCTATATCAAAAGATATGCCTCTTTCTGTTTAACTCTTGGGCTTGACGTTAACATTTGTAACGCCATGCTCAGTGAGTTTCTGGAGTGCGATAGGATCGCGTCCAAATGCAAAGCTTCTACGGCTATCGATTTTCACGAAGCTGTATGGTTTCCCTGCATTTTGTCCAGTTTTTGCGACTCCGTTTACAATAACCAAATCGGACATTGGAATTGTAACAGTGCCATTATCGTTAATCTGCATAGATTAACTCCTTTCCCTGTGACGGGTTAATAATTATTCATAAATAAGGTATTAATAATTATTCTACTTCTTCTACTTCATAATCATCAACCTTTACGTTGTCACGAGCGCCAATGATGCCCTTTTCGTAAAGTGTTTCATTTAAGTCTTCCATCATTTCATCAGCTTTTTCGTTCGCTTCTTCGTCATCTTTGGCGTTGAATTTTAATCCTCTGATATGAATGCATTGAATTTCATATTTTGCCATATGATTAAATCTAATAGTGATTAATGTTTCAATTACACAAAAGAAAAAACAATAGGGCAATGCGTCTCGCACGCCCTTGATTGTTTATTACGACCATTTCTTTGGTGTCCTGTGAAATGGCGAAAGGTCAGGTTATAGCCGCTTTAAGCGACGTTTTACTCACTAGTTTGACACGTTTATGGGCAGTAGCCCGAAACGAGGGATGTATCTCGTCTACAGGTTAACGTGTTTGACACGGCAAAAGTGACGCACTTAGCGTCGCAACAATGAGATACGTAGCAGTTTTAAGGCTGCCTCGTATAATTCAGTAAGATGGTTATCCACTGTCTCGCAGAAGGCTTCGACAGTGCCACGAACTGATGCATTGTTGAGGTAATCCTCTACCGTGTATTTTGATAAGACCTTATGTTTGCTCTCTCGCAAGTGGTCTTGAAGCTTGCGAACAACGTATTCAAACAATCCTGTTATGTGGTCAGGCATGTTTGTTCCCTTTCGAATAGCGACTGATGACGAAGGTCAAGAGGACGCTTTAATTGTTGCTTATTAGCACGTAATTTATTGGCTGTCTCAAATGCTTCGCGTAGCTTTTTCAGGTCATCTGTTACTACTGTACACACAAACTTTTGTTTTAACATAAATTTTATATTTCTTTCCACTTGCTTATTACACTAAAGCAAGTATAATAAATAAATTATTCATAACAAAGGTATTAATCTTTGGGGGGGAGGGGAGTGGTTTGGATGTGGGAGGTGAGATGTATTAAGATACTATATGGGGGGAGTCCCTTCCCACACAAACCACCTTTTTCTCAATACTTTCTAACTCAATTATTTTCGTACTTAGCGCTTACCACCCTTTTCACATCGCTTACCACCCTTTTCTATGAGCATACCACCCTATTTTTAACGATTGACCACCTTTAAAATTTATGATATAATCCCAACTAGACACAATCCAGTGTCAAAGTTTTGAAAAGGGTTAGAGTAGCAGAGAGCCACGAGTTGTGGCTTTTTGCTTTATATTGACACTTGTTAAGTTATTCGTTATAATTTATGCGTAATATTAATAGCATTAAATACAATTATGAAAACACAAGAAGTTTGGCTTAATTTAGGGTGTGGTGTGGTTTTGGCTCCGCCACCATTCATTAATATCGATAAATATTTAAAGTTTAAAGATTTAAAAGCTGGCAAGGGAGTCTATAAAAATGCTCATGTTCCGAAAGGTGCGAAGTTTCTTAATGCAGATATCATTAAGCTTCCATTCCCAGATAATCACGCGGATTACATTGAGAGCTTGGATGTAGTGGAACATATACCGTTTCATAAAGTGGGCAATGCGTTCGCTGAGATGTACAGAGTGCTTAAACCTGGAGGGAAGTTAGGCTTAATGACTCCGAATTTTGATCTTGTAGCCAAGCAGTGGATTGATACAATTGCAGGGAAACCTATTGATAGCGAAGAAATGGTGCGTAAATATTTTGATGTAATGGAGATTATTTATGGGAATCAGGCGCATGATGGCGAGTTTCATTGCACACCATTCAATCCGTATTTTATTGGAAATATTTTAATGGGTGTTGGATTTAAAGCAGAAAACATTAAAGTTAATATGTTTCCAAGAGGGTGCAAGGTTTGGCCACCAATTAAAGGACGTAATATAAAGGATTATCAAGGTAGGGTTTTCGGTATTGATGAGATGTGGGTTGAAGCGATAAAGTAACTTGTGATATAATATTTTTAATAATTAATTCCAGGTTAGAAAGTCCCCTTGTATAAGGGGTATGAAATCCTGGACGAAAGGACTTTGTAAAATGCAAAGTAGTAATTTTGAGCTTGACGTTTTAGTCCATGGCTCATCTGCACGTACCTACCAGCACGAGGGGCGTGTTTTTATTGAGGGGAAAGAAGGTTCGGAGTTTACAATCCGAATCAAAAATAATACCCACCGTAGAGTGCTAGCCGTTTTAACTGTCGACGGTTTAAGTGTAATTGACGGCAAAGAGGGTTCATTCACCTCAGGGGGCTATATAATCGATCCGTT
>Ga0172379_10010461_pt1 | contig 11227 bp, 10 predicted proteins | sample GrowelOW334metaG_FD_119756 | JGI IMG/M metagenome (GOLD analysis project Ga0172379, IMG submission 119756) | Groundwater microbial communities from an aquifer near a municipal landfill in Southern Ontario, Canada - Groundwater well OW334 metaG | ecosystem: Environmental > Aquatic > Deep... | reverse complement strand
GTGCGAAAGACCTTGAAGCCTAATGAAATTAGAGCACCCCTAACCGCAGGAGCGCAAGCATAGGTCAAGAGAACACTGTTGTCAGCCATGGCATCAAAATAACGCCCAAAAAGATCAACACTCCACAGCGCTGGTACTTTCTTGGGTGAAAACGGATCGTGAAAAACCACATCGTACAATTTAGAGCCTTTATCTCTAGTTAGTAAAAACGAACGCAGATCACAAACACTGATATGAAAATTTAGCTGCTCCAGGCTTTGCTTTTGAAGAGCCGCAAAACAAGGTTGGGCTAAGACCTGAGGCACCATTGCTATAACTTCGTCGTCGAGTTCTACAGCGTCAACCTGCAATTTGAACAGAGAAGATGAGGCAAATTCATTTGCCAATGCCAAACTGTTATAGCCCAGACCAAAACAACTATCGAGCACATTCAACGAAGTATTTTTGTCTCTGGCTATGGCTAGAAACTGCATGGCAGGCTGTACATAGTTAGTGACGGCCTCGGTGAAGGCACCAGCTTTATTATGATACAACTCATTTAAGCTGGTTTCATGCAAAGAGAGCGAGCCATCGTCGGTAGTGGCAAGAGTGAAGTTAGGCATTAGTCTTTGGCTCGAGTTCAAGATTAAGCACAATCTTGCCAATATTTTGGTCTGCTTCCATCAAAGCGTGTGCTGCTGCGGCTTGTTCTAATGGAAAAACCTTTTCAATAATAGGTTTTATAGCACCACTAACAAAGTAAGGAACAATGTTTTGCTCAAATGCTCTGGTTACTTTGGCTTTTTCATCATTGCTGCGCGAACGCAACGATGTGCCCTTCACTGTGATGCGTTTGGTTAGCAGTGCAGCTAAATTCAGTTCGCATTTTGCACCAGCAAGCAGGCCCACTACCATGATCCGGCCGAGGCGGCGGACGCATTTGAGATCTTCTTCTACATAGTTGCCACCAACTAACTCTAAGACCACATCAACACCCAACGGCTCTATGGCATTGACTGCTTCTGCAAATTGCCCGCCTTCAATTGTGAGCACATGATCAAAAAGGGCCTTGATACGATCAGCTTTTGCTTGCTGCCGCACAGTGCCAATGACTTTCACCTGCATGGCTTTTGCAATCTGTGAGGCCGCTATACCCACACCACTAGCAGCAGCGCTGACCAAAAGGGTTTCTGAGGAAGTTAAGCCAGCTTGCAAACTAATGGCGTCGTAGGCGGTTATATAGGCCTCAGGGATGGCTGCAGCTTCAACATAAGAAAGATTTGAGGGGAGGTGCATCACTGTGGCGCTTTCCACAGCAACGAACTCTTGGTAGGTTCCAGCGGGCGCCAAGCCAAACACTCTATCTCCGCTCTTGAAGCCACTAACATCGGCTCCTACAGCTTCTACGACTCCGGCATACTCAAGACCCAAGACATCTTGAACGACATCAGCTGGAGCAGGATACTTACCCTTTCTTTGTAACGTATCGGCTCTGTTAATCGCTGTTGCTTTGACAGCTACAAGTATTTGGCTAGCCGAGAAAGGTGGCTGAGAACGAGTCTGTAACTGCAATACCTCAGGGCCGCCTGCGGCGGTAACAACGATCGATCTCAATATATTTACCTTCCACTAACAAGTTTAAATACTGAACATAACAATAGCCGTTTATTGTCTCAACAAAGGTCGACAAGTGGTGGAAGCACTTGTATTCTTATTAGTTGTGAAGGCAAATATGATTGAAACTGAGAAATCGCAACGAGATACTTTTGACCCAGACGAGCGTCTGGCACTAGATCCCGAGCATATTCGCAACAAACCAAAGAAAGACGTTTGGGATAAATTAGGGGCAGTCGCTCCGATTATCTCGGGCGCTCTTATCTTCGTAATGGGCGGCTGGTTCACCTATACCTATAACCAGCAACAGCTACATCTTCAAGAAATTCAAACTATTGAGAAATTCATTCCCCACCTCATGGGTAATGACCAGAGCAAGAGGGCCGCTATTCTTGCCATTTCGTCGCTCACCAATGCCGAACTCGCTACCAAATTTGCCGGCATCTTCTCAAGCCCAGGAACTGTTTCGGCCTTACAGTCACTAGCTGAAAATGGCACACAGAAAGACAAGAACATCGCCACAGATGCTCTGGCTAGAGCTTTAGAGAACTTGGCCGCGCGCGAGAGCCGTTTAAACGAAATAGAAACTGCCTTTCACAAGGCTGCCACAGGCAGTTCAATTAACGCTGGCAGAGCGGACAACCCCCTTGATCAAATCGAAGAAGCTCAGAAGCTTGAACGCTTAGCTATAACTTTGCGCGAACGTGGACACTTAGGTGCTTCTGAATCGCTTCTAAAACAGGCTGTGAATGTCAGATTGCGTGCAACAGGTGACAGCAGAGACGTTGTCAACACATTAAAGAAGCTGTCTGACGTGCAAATGGCACAAGGCAATAACGTCGAAGCAGAAGAGACTAACAAGAAAGTGACAACGCTTGAAAGCAAGCTCAATCCGCCAGCCGCGCCGCCACCAGCGGCTAAACCAATAGAAGAAACTAAGGCAGAAAAACCTGCGGCTGTACCAGAAACGCCAGCACCTGCGGTTGTACCAGCTGAAGTTAAGCCGGAAGCAGAAGCTAACTAATAGCTTTAGCTATTCGCTGATGTATTCGCCCCAATATTCTGTACGCTCTTTCCAGTCACAACCGGCATTTCCACAAATCAGTGTGACCTTAGAGCCCTTGGTCTCAAGGTTAGAATCACCAGCACCGTCCCAGACTGACTCAGTCATTTCAACAAACTTTTCAAATGATTTGACTGGCTTTTTGCAGGTAGGACAAGTCATTTTGCCGTTGGCAATGGCTGTTTTGATGGTTGAAAGTGACACGGCTATCCTCATGTTTAAGCGAGACAATTGTACCTGAAGATAACCATGGCTATCAAAGCAGTATCAGACCAGGCAAGTTTGCTTTTAATTTGGCATATATTGCATCGGTGTTGAGCTGAGGAGAAAGTGTCAGGGTATTCAATTTTTTCAAGGATTTTATTGTCTCAACTGATGCTGGACTAAGTTTATTGCAATCCTTAAGGTTCAAAACCATTAGCTGTTTCATGCCTGCAAGAGTGGAAAAATCGCTGTCAGTAATTTCGCAGCCTTTAAGATGAAGAACAGTTAGATTTGGCAAGGAAGCAAGTTTACGCAAATCGGCAGCAGTGAGAAGGCAATAGTTCAGCCAAAGTTGCTCTGTATTTGGCCCCAGAGATTCAATCAGAGGGCTGACATTTTTCATACCTTCAATATCAAGAACATGAATGTGTGAAATCAGAGGGCTCTTAGCCAGAGCCTCTCCACTTATTTGACAGCGACTGATGTTGAGAGTTCTTAAATTGACTAGCGTCTCTAATATTGGCAGGTCACTATCAGCCAATTCGCAGGAGGCAAGCTCTAAGCCTTGCAGGCTAGTCAGCAAGGCTATGTTATTGATGAGTACAGGGCTGCGACTTGTGCCTTTTGCTAAGCGCAAATCAAATAAATCAGTTGCTTGAAAATAGCTGAGCAGCTGGGGAAACTCGCCCACTAATTCGTTGGTCTCAAAGCGCACTGCGGCACCGGCAGGAACTTGCTGTAGCCCTTGGGCGGGTGCTTTAATAATGTCTCTGTCTGCACTCTTTTTGTTCACAATCTCCGCTTTCTTAGGGCTAAAAATCACGGTACCAATAGAGAATTTTTGAGGAAACTGAAATGCTATTCCGCTCTTACCATCAGGTAATTGCCTAGCCCTAGCGAAAGGCTCGAATTTCGCTTTGAGAAATTTCTGTACATCGACCTTTTCATCTTGCTCTAAATCAATCGAATCGTTAGAAGTCGATTGCCCCACTGAGCCAGTCAATTCATTGCCATAGTTTTCCATTTCAGGAGCCGCAGCCAAAGCATCTTTCATCACTTCAGGCTTTGTGGCTGTTTTTGTATTCTTGGCTGAAGCATTTGCAATAGGCGAATTTTGTACGGCCAGATTCGGTGCTTTTTTTGCCGCCAAATTTCTAGTCATGGCAAACAGCATGGTTATGGCTAAACCAATGGAAGCAAAAGCGAAAACTACCATAAGAGTCAACTTTAAATTGAGCCGTTTGTGCTCGACAGTTTGCGTACCTGAGGCAGTACCAGAGGCCGTAACAGTCTCAGTTTGCTCAAGCTGATCGTCAAGAACTTCTTCAGCTTCTGCTTCACCTAGTGCTACTGCTAGTGGTGCCTGATCTATTTTGATCTGCAGATTCTGCAGCTCATTTTCCACCTCAGCTAAAGATTGGAAGCGCTGATCTGGAGATTTAGCCAGCATCTTATCTATTATTTTTTCAAGCTTTGGCGGAAACTGCAGCTCCGCTGATACCGAATTTAAAAGCGGTGGCACTGCAGATTGGTGCATCATCGTTGTTTCGATGGCGTTCCGACCACGAAACGGAGTCTTGCCAGTTAGAGCCTTGAACAGTGCTACACCCACTGAATACATGTCAGAGCGAGCATCTAGTCTGCGCCCCTCACACTGTTCTGGGCTCATATATAGCGGACTACCAAATACTTCGCCTGGTTTAGTCAGGCCTTGAATAGTGTGTCCTTCATCATCTATTAGCTTGGCAATGCCAAAATCTACAATTTTGACTTGAAACTGTTGTGTCTTCGGGTCAGTCAGCAACATTATGTTGCCTGGTTTTATATCACGATGGACGATTCCACGTGAATGAGCATAAGCAAGGCCTGAGCAAACTTGGCGAAAGATGTGAAGAGCCTGCCCTAAGGTCACGACCTTGTGCTCTTTCAAGTAGTCAGACAGTGACACTCCAACGAGAAAGTCCATCGTATAAAATGGTCGCCCGTTTTCTGTTTGGTTCATGTCGTAGATTTTGACTACGTTTCGATGATCTAGCCTGGCAATTGCTTGTGCTTCATTGCGAAAGCGCTGCCAGGTAGATTCTGATAATTGGCTCGTTTTAAGAATCTTTAGGGCAAAGATTCTATTCATCTGAGCATGTTCTACTTTGTAGACGATGCCCATTCCGCCCTCGCCTAAGAAATCGAGGACACGATAAGTGCCGTCAATAATAGTGCCATTGTTTAGGCTTTTTGAATGGTTGGCCATTGCGCTATAAACACTTTTGCTTGACTGTGCTATTTATACTCTACATGCACCAATAAACATGAATTGATAAAAGGAATCCGCGAACTTGTCCAAAATTTTCTTAGAGAGAGTCATTCGCACCTGCACCACTTGTAATTTTAGCGATATTTTCAAAGCTACCATTATTCTGGCCGTGGGCGGTTGTCTGACGTCCTTTGCGGTCCAAGCGAAGAATGCCGATCAGCCTGCCAAAACTGCTCAGGCTGTCTCTAAGAACGATTATTGCGAACTTAATTTTCCTAGTGGCCCGCCCGTAGCCGAGATTTTATGGAACACAGGCCGCGAGGACGCTGGCAAGGTCAAAGGGCGAGTCTTGGCGACAGGTAAGATAAAGGTCCCGAAAAGCCTCAATCTTGAAGTGATTCTGACTATGGAAGCACTAGAGCAAATGCGCAGCATAGAGCAGCTAGCAACACTGCCTGTAATTAATGTGATTGCCTCGAAGCTAGACTTCACTGATGCCCATATGCAGCATCTGAAAAACTTCAAAGGGCTCACTTACCTTAATTTAGATGGAACACTGGTGAGCGATAAGTGCCTTCCTCAGGTTGGTAATTTTGCTTGTTTAATGTCGCTGCGATTGAGCGGAACTGATGTCGTGGGCACTAACTTGGAAGCTTTGAATAAGCTTCGATATCTCTCAGTTCTTAATCTTCACGGCATAAATTTAAAGCCTGGTAGCCTCGCCAAGCTAAAGCCCATCCTTGGACAAATGCGTGAACTCGACCTCAGCGCTGTCAACCTAAGCAAAGTTGATGTCGCGGTTTTGCCTGCAGCCAAAGACCTTAAGAGCTTAGACGTGCACGGCAACAAGGCTTTCGACGACTCATGCATAGCCTATCTGACCAATATGAAGAGTCTAAAATCGCTCAATATTACAGATACAGCTGTTACTGAGAAGAGTCTAGAGCATCTATCAAAATTGCCAAGACTAAGGTCTGTTGTTGTGCGAGCACGAACTTTCTGGAAATCTGGTCTGCCCAAAGAAACAGAAGGAAGATTGAGAGTTGTCGATTCGGCCTCGAAGAGCAACGCTACACTTGATGTTTTTAAGCCACTGCACTAGGCCTGGCGCTAGAAGAATTAAGTAACAAAGTGACAAGCCAAGTAGGCTGTTAAGCCAAGCAATATTTTTAACTCGCTATGATCAGTTGATGGCAGGAGTACAAATGAATTCAACAGGTCAGAAATTAGGTCACGGCGATCGGCGCTTTGAAACAACAATGGCTGTAAAAGTGGCCACATACGATATTGACTACGCTAATCATGTCTCTAATATCGTTTACTTTCGCTGGTTAGAAGATTTGCGCCTGCAGCTCTTAGAAGAGAACTTTCCGCTGGAAGACTTAATGGCCGAAGGTTTCATGCCCATTTTGGCTTCTTCTTCAATTGAGTATAAGCGCGCAATCAAACTATTTGACAAGCCCATTGGCCACATGTGGATTGAAAAGCTTGGTGCGGCTAGCATGCAATTTATGGGTGAGTTTAGAGTTGATGGCATACTCACCACGAAGGCCAGCCATATTGGTTTATTCGTTGACGCTGTTACGCAAAAGCCAGTGAAGCTGCCAAAACAGATTGTTTTAAGGTTTGAGAATTACAACAAGTAGGTAACAGTGATGTCCATAGCTCAAGAACCCACCACTATTCTAGTAACAGGTGCGACCTCAGGGATTGGCAAGGCCATAGCTTTAGGCTTCGCAAAGAATAATTTGTCAATTGCAATCAACGGCTTTGGCAAAGACGAAGAAATTGCTTCAGTACTGGCCGAACTCAAAGCTAATGGTGCCAAAGAAGCAATTCACATTCCCTCAGATATGAGCGTGACTGCCGATATCGAACGATTAATCAAGACCACCCAAGAGAAACTTGGTAGCCTCGATGTTTTAATCAATAATGCTGGTATCCAATACACTGCAAATGTTGAAGATTTTCCTGCTGAGAAATGGGATCAGATCATCTCAATCAATCTCTCCTCAGCTTTTCACACAACCAGACTGGCTCTGCCGCAGATGAAAGAACGCAATTTCGGCCGCATTATCAACATTGCTTCGGTGCACGGACTTGTTGCCTCGGTGCAAAAAGCAGCCTACGTGGCGGCGAAACATGGCATTATCGGCCTGACAAAAGTAGTGGCCTTAGAGTGCGCACAACAAAACATTACGGCTAATTCTGTCTGCCCCGGCTGGGTACTGACACCTTTGGTTGAGGCTCAAGTTGATGCCATTGCCGCTAAAGATGGTATCAGTCACGATCAAGCAGTAGAGAAGTTATTGTCTGAAAAACAACCCAGTTTGCGCTTCGTCGCTCTGGATGAGCTGGCCGCACTTTGCCTGTTCTTAGCTTCATCAAGCGCTGCTTCTATAACTGGTGCATCCATGCCAATTGATGGCGGCTGGACTGCCCGCTAGATAGTTTTCTGTAGATATTGAAGTCATTGGAATTCCGTATGAAAAAATTTGCCATCTCTCTTTGTGCTCTGTCAGCACTTCTACCGATATCGCTAATTGCGCCTCTGCCAATTGCCGAAGCTGCCCCTCAGGCAAGGCATGCTGCCGATTGTGTTAGCGCCTGTAAGAGTTGGCTGGGACGTGCCGACTTAAGCCATTCACGTGTTGGCGTAGAAGTTATGGAGCTACCCAGTGGCAAGGTAATTTTTGAGAGTGCTGGAAGCCGACGATCAACACCGGCATCTACAGCCAAGGTAATGACGACATCTTGTATTTATGACGCCCTTGGCCCTAACTATATTTACCATACTAGATTAACTACAAATGGCACCATGTCTGGCACAGTTCTCAAAGGTGATCTTATTCTTGAAACGAGTCAAGACCCTAGCTTGACTCGAAGCGATCTCATGAATTTAGTGCGTGATGCCGGTATCACTTTGGTTGAAGGAAAGATTTTGGTTTCTTGTCCGCCAGAAGGGCACGATAATTATGCAGTAAGCTGGCTGGCAGAAGACTTCGGTCAAGACTGGATGCCAGTTTCATCAAATTTAGTTATCGATAGAAACATTGCCTTCATTAGTGGTTTGCCAAAGCAACTGCGCGTCTCAGATAGCCGCGGCAGCGGCCTAGCAATACTCGATACTTTACTGCAGTCGGGTATTGGTTCAGCCTGGTTGTCGCTCGATGCTTCGAGCAACATTGTCACCATAAGTCGAGGCACCGCTTACGGTAGCAATGGCAAAATTGACAATTCTATTAAAAGAGATGGCCCCTATGTAGTGGCCAACCCAGATGCCTACAATACCGCTATCTATCAATCGATTTTAAACGATCAACATGTCAAAACCTCGATGCAGGCAGTGCTCACAAATGAGAGTGCCAAAGATAGTGCTAGTGAGCCTCGCACAGTACTTGCCGATCATAGCTCGAAGCCGCTATCGCAAATTATCCGACTGTGCCTTCATGAAAGTGATAATTTGTATGCTCAACAGCTCTTGCGCACCATTGCTCTCAATGACTTAATCAAAGTAAGAGCAGGTAAGCCAACCGGCAAGAGCAGTCGGATAGAAACTAGAACTTTAGAAGAAAGAGGTTTGCTGAAAATTGGCGAATGGCTCTCATCTATAGGTGTGCCGGGTCGCGAAGTGGTGCTATTTGATGGCTGTGGCCTCTCGCGCAAAGACTGCATCACTCCCCATGCCCTCAATTTAGTTTTAAAGCATATGGCAGCTGAAGCAGCTAGTGCTCCCTATCTCGACCTATTAAGAGCAACTGGAGAAGGCAGCAGTTCTTATCGCTTTAAAACCGGAGCCATGGATACGGTACGAGCTATTAGCGGCATACTGGTGAACAACTACAATCAAACAGAAGCTGTGACCATCATGATCAATGGACATACGCCATCGGTCAAAGAGTTGAGAATTGCACTTTCTGATTTGATTGAAAGGCTGAAAAATGCCCCAATTAGCAGAGCTGAAACTAAAACCGCCACCAAGCCAGGCGAAAAGTTAGGTGAGAAGCCAGCTGCTACTCAACCACTTGCAGCACCGGTGACGCCAAGACGCCATCGTCGCCAACACTAGTATTTAGTGCACGTGGTGGCTAACCGAATTGAGATTAGCGGCTAAAATCGTATGTTTCTCTGGGCTTTCTTGTTCTTCGTAGACTGCTTTGATGCGTTTTTTCAAGGCAATGAGAGTGCGAGGCAATTCGCCTTTGACTCCTTCCCGAACTATCCACTGTGGCACAAAGAAACCAGGATCAATATACATGCTGTAAGTAAGCTCTGTCTTAGCGCCACCATCAGCAGGGCTCATGTCCCAAAATCCGCGAAAATCTTTTAGTGTGCCGGCAATGCGCTTGAACTCAATACGGCCACCACGTTCAGTCTGCTGATAACGTGATTCAACGGTATAAGCAAGCTGGGGCAAAAATGGAATTGGCGCAGTATCGAGCGTCATTTTCAAAACAGATAGATTGGCTTGATCAGTGACAACTTCTACACCTTTAACTCTCGGTGCAATGCGGCCACGAAATTCAAATGGATTAACCATTATTGGCCAAACCTTATCTGGCGGCTGATCAATGATTATTCGGCCAGTGACAAACTTTTGCGAGCCTACACCTTTAAGACCAACCACGACTTCGCCGCGGTTTAGTTTTTCCATCGTAGACTTTTCTTCTGCCTGCGCCTTTTCTTCAGATGGGCTAGCAACAGCCGGCACCGCCAGTGAAGTCATATTGAGGCTGAGGGCAATGAGTGTACAAAGTGTATAGAGCTTGCAAGCATTTACTTGCTTAGCAACTCGCTTAAAACTTAGAAAGGGCATTATCTCTCCAGAACTCTAGTCTGCAGCGAATTCGAAATTCTGAAAATTCGGAAAAGGTGCATGGCTGACCTTATAGTCGTCTAAAAGATATAAGCCGTCAAGAGGGCAGTAACCACATCGCATATATCTTTGCAAGCCCCAAGAAGTGCACCATGACAAGAACAAATGCTATTCGATAGATATCAAGTACTAGATCTAGCTGGAAAGTTTTATCTATTAGGTTGAGAAATTATTCATGCTTGAACTCTCAGCGCATCGAAATGCATCACCATATTTGGTGCCTTATAGTTGCCACCGGCGAAACTTTTGGTCCTTTAGCCCAGATGAGAATTCTCCAATTTCGCTATTTTGAAAGGAAGTTTTTGTCGGTATGTTAAGAGAATCTGGCCTTGACTACCGAGCTAGGGTTATAATAGCTGCGAACTCGCCGTAGCTCGGCGCCTGTAGCGCTTCAAGTATTCAAGAGGACACGTAATGCCTACCTTTGATAAAAATCAACAGCCACTTTTTGCAAGGGAAGGTTTGTTCAGACAAAAATTGAATCAACTGCGCACCGGCGAGAACAACAATCCACGTACTCCGCCAGATGCTTCAACTCGCTATAAAGAACTAGAACAAGGTAGCTACTTATCAAATGCCAAAAGCAGTCTTGATAAAGTTGACCCGACCGAAAAAGAGCGTGCTGATCTTCTAGACCAGTCCACAGAACTCTACAATCGCACAGCTATCACACGCATTATTCGTGATGAATTGAAGCGCTCCAAGCGTTACAAACACAATCTTAGTTTGCTGGTTGTAAGCATCGACGAGTTCGATGGCGTCAGCAAGAAACATGGCGCCACGACTGCTGAGTCAATAATTAAAGGCGTTGCCACATTCTTAATGTCAATCATTAGAGACGTTGATATTCCAGCTCGTTTCGACAATGGTGTGTTTCTCGTTCTGTGCCCTGATACCGAACCTAAGGGCGTCAGTGTTTTGGCTGAGCGTATTCGCAGCAAAATTATGCTGACTCGAGTTTCAGACGTCGGTCAGAACTGGCATGTTACCGTAAGCCAAGGTATCGCTGGTTTTCCTGGTGCTGCTGTTAAGGGCGAAGAGCTTATTCAAAACGCGCTTACCGCTGCTAACACCGCTCAAAAGAATGGTGGCAATCAGACTGTAATGGCTGATTAACCTAGACCAAACAGACTAAACTTAGAAGCTTAGGCTACCAGTTGTAAGATTTGAGGACCGTTTCTAGGTCCTCTTTCTTTTTGCTGCTAGCCTGCAGCTGTAAGACCAGAGTGCATTGCTCATC
>Ga0172379_10010460_pt1 | contig 11229 bp, 7 predicted proteins | sample GrowelOW334metaG_FD_119756 | JGI IMG/M metagenome (GOLD analysis project Ga0172379, IMG submission 119756) | Groundwater microbial communities from an aquifer near a municipal landfill in Southern Ontario, Canada - Groundwater well OW334 metaG | ecosystem: Environmental > Aquatic > Deep... | reverse complement strand
TTATCGCTCCATTTACTGTTATACATTATTTTAGCCGGATTAGCGCCGCTGAATTTTATATAAGCGCTAGCCTGTTTTTTATAGTTTTTCGCGTTGGCCAAGACTTCTTTACGAGTTAATTTTTTTCTAGCCGCGGTTTTATCGGTCGGATCGCCGATCATGCCGGTAAAATCACCGATTAAAAAAATTATTTCATAGCCTAAATCCTGAAACTGTCCCAGTTTAGCCAAAGAAATCGCGTTGCCGATATGCAAAGCCGGCGCGCTCGGGTCATAGCCGCAGTACAGCCTGATTCTTTTCCCGGACAGCAAAACTTTTTCTAAAGCTTCGCGATTAGGATAAATATTTTCTACGCCGCGCAGTAAAACTTCATCAACTTTATTTTTGTCGGTGATTATTTTCATATATTTTATTTTAAATATTTTATCTGCTTTTTAAACTTTTTAATTCCGCTTTCCAACCTTTTAATTTATCTTTTTCTTTTTTAACAATTTCGGCTGGCGCTTTATCGATAAATTCTTTGTTGGCCAACCTGCCTTCAACCGAAGCAATCATTTTTTCTAAATTGCTAATCTCTTTTTCTAATCTAACTTTTTCTTTTTCGCTATCAACCGCGCCTAATAAATAAATTTCTACTCCTCCCGCAGCCGCATAAATCGCCTCGGCTATTTTTTCACCTTTATCCTTAATTTCCAGCTCGCTTATACCGGTACGCAGATTTTTTATCAAATGCGCCTGTGATTCTAAAAATTTCTTCTTACCGCCAGCATAAATCACGACCTTAACTTTTTTAACCGGCTCAATTTTATTTTCGCTTCTAACATTTCTAATTACCGCAATAATATCTTTCACCACTTCAAAATTACCGGCAGACTTGATCCCTGAAGCCTTATCAAAGATGGGCCATTTTTGAATTATCAATAAATTATCCTCTGCCATTTTTTGCCAGATTGCCTCGGTCATAAAAGGCGTAAAAGGATGCCATAATATCAATAAATTTTTTAAAATATAATATAAAATTTTACCTCTTTGCTCGCTCTGCTCGAATTTATTCGCTTCAAGATACCAATCGGCCAAATCATTCCAAGTAAACCCTCTTAATCTCTCGCCAGCCGAAGAAAAATTATAATTATTTAAATCTTCCGTAACTTCCTTAATTAAAACTTGCAGCTTTGTTAATATCCAATCTTCAGAGATGGTTAGTTTACCGGCGCCGAAATTAATTTCTTCCTTTTCAATATTGGGTAAAATATAACGGGAGATGTTCCATAATTTATTAACCATATTCCTGGCGCCTTCAACTTTTTCCTCATAAAACTTTGAGTCGTTTCCCGGAGCAATCCCGCTAATAACGCTTAAACGCAGAGCGTCAGTGCCGAATTTGGCGATAACTTCCAACGGATCAATATTATTGCCGGATGATTTAGAAAATTTCTTACCGGATTCGCTTCTTAACATGCCATGAATATATACATTTCTAAACGGGATCTGATCTATGGCGTAGGTCGACATCAAAATCATTCTGGCCATCCAAAAAAATAAAATTTCATAACCCATCTGCATCCAGCTGGTCGGATGAAAATTTTGCTCCCAATCTTTTTTGGGCCAGCCCAAGGTGCTAAACGTCCAAAGCCCGGACGAAAACCAGGTATCAAGCGTATCATCATCCTGCTTCCAATTTTGTCCCTTTGGCGCTTCAGCTCCGGCATAAACTTCTTCGCCTTTACCAGCCAAAGGCTGGTCGGCCTTGGGCCGATACCAAACCGGAATCCGGTGTCCCCACCAAATTTGACGAGAAATGCACCAATCGCGCAAATTATCAATCCAATGCAAATAAATTTTTTCAAATCTTTCCGGCGTAATTTTTACTTTTTGTGCCTTATCTCCGTTATGCCCGATTATTACCGCCTCCCGCATTAAATCTTTTAAACTCTTATTTTTCTCTGGAATTTTTTTATTAACATCAACAAACCATTGCGTCATCGGTAGAACTTCAACCGCATCACTAAAACGGTCAGAGGTACCGACGTTTTGCGTTATGTCTTCTTCTTTCTCTAATAATTTTTCTTTTTTAAGCCAATTGATAAATTTCTCCCGCGCTTCCAAAACCGAAATTCCGGCGTAATCTTTACCTGCGGCCTCGGTCATTTTTCCGTCTTGCCCGATTACTTGAATTAAGCCGATGGCCTCGCTCTTAGCTTTTTGCTTTTCATACATTTCAAAATCGGTCATGCTGTGCGCCGGAGTTACGCCAACGGCGCCAGTACCAAAATTTTCATCAACCGCCTCATCGGCAATAATTTTTATTTCTAACGGTTTAGCCGCGCCGACATCAACCGAAAAAATCTGCCCAATATATTTTTTATATCTTTTATCTTTAGGATTAACCGCTACGGCTGTATCGCCGAGCTTAGTTTCCGGCCGAGTCGTAGCTACGGCGACCGGAAAATCTTTAGCATATTTAAAAGTATATAATTTAGCCGCGCGTTCAACATGCACTAGCTCGTCGTCAGAACAGGTCGACTGACCCTTAACCGACCAATTTACAACTCGATTGCCTCGATATATAAGCCCGTCGTTATACATTTTTATAAAAACCTCGTTAACTGCCTTACAGCGCGTTTCATCAAAAGTATAAGCCAACCGAGACCAATCGCAACTGGTGCCCATTTTTCTAATTTGCTTTAAAATGGTAATTTTTGAATTTCCGGCGTATTCTCTTATTTTTTCCAATAGCTTATCCCTGCCTAATTCTTGTCGCGGATTTTTTATACCTTGCTCAACCAATACTTTTTCTACTTTAGCCTGCGTAGCCACGGCCGCGTGGTCAGTACCGGGCAAAAGCAAAACCTTTTTGCCGTTCATTCTCTGATAGCGCGCCATTATATCCATTAGAGAATTCTCCAGAGCATGGCCGAGGTGCAACACCCCGGTAACGTTAGGCGGCGGCATCATGATTGAATATTGCTCACTTTTAAGGCTGGCCTGTCCGGCAGGCAGATTGTCCGGATTAAAAAACCCCGACTTCTCCCATTGGGCGTAAATCGCGTCTTCGTAATCGGCCGGATTGTATATTTTTGGCAATTCTTTATTAGACATATTAAAAATTTACTCGAAATTAATGCTAAATTTCCAGCATTATAATAATTTAAGATTAACAGAATTGCCCTTATTTTGCAAGAAAAAACAGCCTTTTAATCCTCTTGACATGAAGGAATATATAAGATATATTAATTAACTGACTAATTAAACCCTCATGCCATTAAATTAAAAAGGCTAAATATGCTAACTCAAGAACAACAAATCTTTGAACAAATTAAAAAAGCTTCCGATATTTTAATCACCTTTAAAAAAACTTGGAACGGCGATTCCGTAGCTTCGGCTTTGGCGCTTTTTTCATTTCTAAAAAAAATGGATAAAAATGTTGAGATCGTAGCGGAAAAATTCAGCCTAGACAGGCTCTATTCTTTTTTGCCCGATTATAATGAAATAAAACATGAACTGGATAATCTTCGTAAATTTATTATTTCATTAGATATTACTAATACCAAAGTCTCGCAGATTAAATATAAACAAGAAGAAAATCAATTAAACTTTATTATCTCTCCCCAGGACGGATTTTTTAGCGCCTCGGATATTACTTCCGGCGCCTCTGGTTTTAAATATGACTTGATTATCGCGGTCGACTCGCCTGATTTAGAATCTCTAGGCAGAATATATGATAATGACACTGAATTTTTTTACCAAACGCCAATTATTAATATTGACCATAGTTCCACCAACGAAAGTTATGGCCAAATTAATTTTATTGAATTAACCGCGGTTTCAACTTCGGAAATTATCTTTTCTTTATTTGAAAGCTTTGGCCGCGAACTTATGGATGAAAATATCGCGACCTGTCTATTAACCGGCATGATTGCTGAAACTAAGAGCTTTAAAACTAACAACGTTACTCCGCGCGCGCTTTTAACCGCTTCCCAGCTAATGTCTTTGGGCGCACGGCGTGAAGAAATAGTCAATTTTCTTTATCGTTCAAAAAGCATAAATGTTTTAAAACTCTGGGGCCGGGTATTGGCCAGATTATCCAGCAGCCTGGAAAATAAATTAGTCTGGTCAACGCTGTCAGCTGCCGATTTTATCAAAACTGATTCCACGGAAAACGACCTGACTGACGTTATCGATGAACTTATAGTTAGCATACCCCAAGCTAAGGTCATCGACATTATTTATGAAAATAAAAGCATCGAAGAAAAACCTGAGAATGAACCAATCAAAAAGACTAACTTATTGCTTTATACTATAAAAAATATTGATTCGTTAAGTTTAATCAAAGAATTCAATCCAATCGGAACTAAAAGTTTGGCCCGTGCAATTATCAATTTGCCCATTATAGAAGCTGAAAAAACCGTAATTGACGCCATTCAAGACAAACTAAATAAATTACCCCTGTAAGACTTGAAAAAAACCAAACATAGTGTTAAATTGATAAAAAGGATTAAGTCCTTTTTTTCTTTTAGGCTGAGGGCGTGTAGCTCAGTTGGTTAGAGCACGGCTCTTATAAAGCCGGGGTCGATGGTTCAAATCCATCCACGCCCACCCTATAAATAAATTGGACAATTAGCTCAGTTGGTTAGAGCGCCACATTGACATTGTGGAGGTCACAGGTTCGAGTCCTGTATTGTCCACCAAAAAAGTAGGTGGAGATTAATCCTGTTTATTTAATATCATAAAGCACCCCCGTTTTTTTATTCGGTCGTAAAGCACCGCCCCGGCCTCAGCACTGAGGCGCAGCTCCGCCCTCTTGTTAAATATTGTAATAAATATTATAATATCTATATAATTAAGATAGCTGCAAAAACTATTCTGTAGCTATCTCTGCTTACTCTAAACAATTTTATTACACTATGGCTAACTTTTTTAAAAAACTATCCGGGTTGGATGATAAAATTAATATTAAGCAAACTGACGACTTCGAATCTACTGATGATAAAATGGATACACAGCCAATCATAGAATCAGAATCCGGCGAATGGCTGGGCGGAGACTATGATGAGGGCCAACTCTCAATCGACGTTTTCCAAACTCCGGACAGCCTGATAGTTAAGTCGACTATTGCGGGCGTTAAATCTGGCGATATTGATATTTCCATCAATAACGACATGCTAACGATTAGGGGGCGGCGCGAAATTCAAGAAAATATTTCTGAAGAAAATTATTTAATTAAAGAGTGCTATTGGGGCGGTTTTTCCCGCTCGGTTATTTTACCGGTAGAAGTTGAAGTAGAAAAAGTCGAGGCGGCTTTAGACAATGGCGTCTTAACTGTAATTTTACCAAAAGCCAAAAGCGCCAAACAATTTTCCATTAAAGTAAAGGAAAAATAAATATTAAATATTTTTAGAAACTCGCCGGTATTAGTTATTTTTGAAGTAAGGATTGTTTGAGCAAAGCGAGTTCCCTGCCTGCGCAGGCAGGCACAACGAAAAAAATCACTAATACCGGCGAGTTTTACCTGCGGTAAATCTATGCAAATCAAATTAACCATTGACCGCTTTGAAGAAAATAAAGCCGTTTTAATATTAGACGACGGAACGGCAATCATTTGGCCAAAAAATAAATTACCGACCGAGATTCACGAAGGTTCAGTTTTAAGCCTGGAAATTGTCGAAACCGCCGAACGAGAAAAAAAAGACAAACAAACAGCCAAAGATATCATCAACGAAATAATTAAAAATTCTTAAATAGCCTATTAACCGCCCCAACATGCCGGAGATCATTAATGGCCAGACGAACAAAGATAAACTGCAATGGTTGCTGACGTTAGCAATCATTTTTTTTATTTTACTTATCTTAATTGCATCTGGCTCGTTTATATTTGATAAAATTTATCAAAATAAAATTTATCCCAATATCTTTATAGGCGCTTTAAATCTAAGCGGTAAAACAAGCGAACAGGCCGAAGAATTAATAAATGTTGAAATTAATAAAATCAGCCAAGCCGGCGTAACTTTTTCCTATAAAGAGGTTCGAACAACAATAGCCCCGGTAGTTGCTTCGGCTGATGGTGATTTAGCCATCCAAATTATTAATTTTAATGTTGATTCGGCAGCGAAGGCTGCTTTTAACTATGGACGAGAAGACAATTGGTTTATAAATTTAGAAAAAAAATTATCTCTCCTAATCAATAAAAAACAGCTGCCTCTAAAAACGTCTATTAACCAAAGTCAAGTAGAAAAGATATTAAAAGACGCTTTTACTAAAACCTATCAACCGGCCGAAGACGCTAAATTAATGATAAAAAGAATACCCGGGTCTAATGATTATGAATTTTCTGTGGCTAACGAAAGACTGGGCAAAACAATAGACTATCAGGAAGCTATCGCGCAAATGCTAAATAACTTATCAAACCTAGATAGCCAAGAAATAAAACTTTTTACTATAACCGAATACCCAAAAATTTTAGCCGAAGATTCATTAAATATAGAAAGTAAGGCCAAGGCAATTTTAATGGCCGCCCCTCTAACCTTAAGCTACGGCGGGGACAAATGGCTAATTGATGAAAATCAACTAGCTGAACTTTTAGCATTAAAACTAAATGATTCAGCCATTGATAAAATTGGCGTTGGCTTTGATAAAATAAAAACCGGTGCCTATCTGTCAGAGCAAATCGCTTCAAAAATAGACAAAAAACCGCTTGAAGCAAAATTCACAATTGATAATGGCAAGGTTAGCGAGTTCCAAAATGGACAAAACGGTTTAGCTCTTAATATAGAAGCGACTTTAGCAAAAATTGAAAATGAAATTACAACTTCAAACCAGATTAATTTAGTAGTTGAAACCCAACCGGCCCTAGTTAGCGCCGATAATATAAATAATTTTGGAATTAAAGAAATAATCGGTATCGGTACTTCAAATTTTTCCGGTTCACCGGCCAATCGCCGCCATAATATTGAAGTCGGCGCCGCCGCGGTTAACGGCACGCTGATAAAGCCTGGCGAAGAATTTTCTTTAATAAAAACTTTAGGCGAAATTGCCAGTTCTACCGGCTATCTGCAGGAGCTGGTTATCAAAGACGGAAAAACTATACCTGAATACGGCGGCGGCCTATGTCAAATCGGCACCACGGTTTTTAGGGCAACCGTAAATAGCGGCCTGCCGGTAACCATGAGGCAAAATCATTCTTACCGCGTTTCCTACTACGAACCGGCCGGTACTGACGCCACTATTTACGACCCCTGGCCGGACTATCGCTTTGTTAATGACACGCCAACTTATATTTTAATTCAAGCCAAATTTTCCGGCAATATAATATCATTTGAATTTTGGGGAACCAAGGATGGTCGAGCCGCGACCAGCACTAAACCGGTAATTTACAATATCGTCAAGCCGGAACCGACTAAAATTATTGAAACCACGAATTTAAAACCCGGTGAAAAAAAATGCACCGAACACGCTCATAACGGCGCCGACGCTTATTTTGACTACAAAATTACCTATTTAAACGGCAACATTAAAGAAAAAAGATTTTCTTCCCATTATGTTCCCTGGCAGGAAGTTTGCTTGCTCGGCATAGAAAAAATAATTAAGCCTCCGAAAACCGCAACTTCGACGCCGACAAATTTAACCAACTAAAAACTACCTCTAAATCTAAAGGTAGTTTTTTACTATAAGACCAACTTGAGCGGGCAGGCAAGAAAATTTCCGCTAGGTGAAACGCAGTAGAAACCACATCGCACCTTGCAAGAAGATCCCCATGCTTGTCGTGCCTGGCCCGCTTAAATCGGCCTTTATGCCCATCCTTAATAAGGATAAAGGGGTATCGACTCTCTCTTTTTAAATTGATTTGTCACTCTATCACAATTAAATAATCTTGTCAAGCCCCCCGTCTTCTGCTATGCTTAGTGAGTTAAAAACACTCCATTTATAATGCAATTAATTTTTATGCCAAAGTTTATACTAAAAAGTAAATTTAAACCTACCGGCGATCAGCCTGAAGCTATCGCTAAACTTACCGCTGGCCTGAAAAAAGGCTATCGCGACCAAACTCTACTCGGCGTCACCGGCTCGGGTAAAACTTTTGCTATGGCCGGAATCATTGAAAAGATTCAAAAACCAACGCTAATCATTTCCCATAACAAAACTTTAGCCGCTCAGCTTTATGGTGAATTTAAAAAATTTTTTCCCGAAAACGCTGTGCATTATTTTGTCTCTTACTACGATTACTATCAACCAGAAGCCTACATCCCGCAAAGCGACACTTATATTGAAAAAGAGGCTACCATTAATGAAGAAATTGATCGTTTGCGCCATGCGGCTACTCAGTCATTATTAAACCGTGAGGATGTCTTGATTATCGCCAGCGTCTCCTGCATCTACGGGCTAGGTGAACGCGCCGACTATGAAGCCGCGAGCCAGCATTTTCAAATCGAACAAATTATAAAACGCAACCAATTATTAAGAGACTTGGTAAAAATTCAATACGCGCGCGACGACAAAGAATTCAAGCGCGGCAGCTTCCGCGTCAAGGGAGAAAATATTGATATTCATTTAGCCACGGGCGAAGGCGTGGTACGAATAACTTTGCTTGGCGAAGAAATTGAAAAAATTACCATCTATAATATTCGTCCCGGTCAAGAGCAACCGCTCTGGTCAGAACAATTCCGCCGAGAGCATGGCCAAGAGCTTAATGATGTTGCTATTTTACCGGCCAAACATTTTATGACTTCGGAAGAAAAAATGAAAAGCGCTTTAAAAACTATTCGCCAAGAACTAAAATTAAGGCTTAAAGAATTAATAAAACAAGGTAAAGACGTTGAGGCATACCGCTTAGAAAAAAAGACTAACTATGATTTAGAAATGATTGAAGAAGTCGGCTATTGCAATGGCATAGAAAATTATTCGCGGCATTTTAGCGGACGCGAGCCGGGTTCGCCGCCGGAAACTTTAATTGATTTTTTCCCTAAAGATTATTTAATGTTTATCGATGAATCGCATGCCACTCTACCGCAAATTCGCGGTATGCACGCCGGCGATCAATCGCGCAAACAAACTTTGATTGATTTTGGCTTTCGCTTACCGAGTGCTCGCGATAACCGACCGTTTAATTTTACTGAATTTAACACTAAAATAAATCAAGTTATTTACGTTAGCGCTACGCCGTCTGATTATGAAATAAAAAAATCACGACAAATTGCGGAACAACTAATTAGGCCGACCGGGCTGCTTGACCCGGAAATCGAAGTCAGGCCGAATCAAGGCCAAATCCAAGATTTAATTAAAGAAATAAAAAAGAGAACGGCGAAGGGCCAGCGAACTTTAGTTACAACTTTAACTAAGCGCATGTCTGAAGAGCTGACCGCTTACTTGGCCGAACAAAATATTAAGGTTCAATATTTACATAGCGAAGTTGAAACTTTAGAGCGAGTTGAAATTCTGCGCGACCTGCGCTTGGGCAAATATGATGTTTTAGTCGGTATTAATCTTTTGCGCGAAGGCTTGGACTTGCCCGAAGTTTCGCTAGTCGCTATTTTAGACGCCGACATCTCCGGCTTTTTACGCACTGAAACTTCACTCATCCAAACTATGGGCCGCGCCGCGCGCCATCTCGAAGGCAAGGTCATTATGTACGGCGACAAAATTACTCCGGCTATGCGCTATGCCATTAATGAAACTAAGCGCCGCCGCCGCACCCAAGAGCTCTATAACAAAAAACACGGCATTACGCCGCGGCAAATTACCGCCGAATTTCATGACAGTCTATTATAAAAATTTCGCCCGGCTTCTTAAATTTCGATGATAACCGATGGCAAAGCGGTGCGCTTCATCGCGCACGCGCTTAATTAAATGCAAAGCCGGCGAAGCTAAGGGCAGTTCCAAGGGTTTAGTTTGACCGGGAAAAAATAATTTATCCGGCGCTTGAGCCGAGCGCAAACCCGCGCCCTTAGAAATAGCGACTGGCGGAATTTCCAGCTTCCGCTGTTTTAACACTCTAAGAGCGGCATTTAATTGCGCTTTAGCGCCATCAACAATTATTAAATCAGGCAATGGCCAATTATTATTGAATCTTCTTTCTAATATTTCTCTTAACATACCGACATCATTGGCTTGACCCTGGCCGATTTTAATTCTAAATTTACGATATTCAGTTTTATCCGGCTCGCCGCCATTAAATACTATCATCGAGCCAACCGCCTCTTTGCCGAATATATTAGCGATATCATAACCTTCAATTCTTTCCGATATTTTTGGCAATCTCAATATTTTAGATAATTCGACAACATCATTAGCATATTTTTCCCCGACGCTTAAAACTCTTGAATTCGCTAACACATGTTTCATATTATTCATTTCAAACCTAAGTTTATTTAATATTGCATCGTCGGCGCCAACCCTGTTCTTGTTTTCTAAATTTTTAATCCGTAATTCGTAATTTTTAATTATTTTATTTTTTTTGCCTTGTAAAAATAAAATAATTGGTTTTATCACCTGTTTTGAATATTCGTCTTTTGTAACCTTGCCGGCGCAAACTCCCAGGCAACGCCCGATTTGATAATAAAAACAAGCGCGCTTTTGCGTCTTTTTCATATTGCAATAAGGCCAAATTTTTCTAATTACCTTAATGGTTTCCCGCGCCGCCAAAGAACTTATAAACGGACCGAAATATTTCCCGGTTTTATCAACGGTTCTAGTCAAAAAAACTCCCGGTATTTCATCTGCTAAAGAAATTTTGATGTAAGAAAATCTCTTATCGTCGCGCAAAAGCACATTATAATAAGGCTGATATTTTTTTACTAAATTAGACTCAAGCAGCAAGGCTTCAATTTCGCTTTCGGTTTCTATCCATTTTATTTTGACTATCCGCTTTAGCATGGAATATTTAGCCGGCGTATGGTTAGCACTTTTTAACCAATAAGAAAGCACTCGGCTGCGCAAATTAGCCGCTTTGCCAATATAGATAATTTCCCCTTTTTTGCTATAAAACTGGTATGAGCCGGGGCTGGCGGGTATATTAATTTTTTTAATTTCTGTCAAATTCATAATTAAAAATTTAAATCTCAAAATATAAAACGAAAATAAAAAATTTAAAATTATTAATTTTGCATTTTAAACTGTCATTTTTTTAATTTTTATTTTTACATTTTGCATTATCTTAGCACCTTAATATTAAAAAAACAACTCTCTTAAATGAATTGTTTTTTATAATTTTACAGATGCTATTTTATCTCAATCGCC
>Ga0172379_10010459_pt1 | contig 11229 bp, 10 predicted proteins | sample GrowelOW334metaG_FD_119756 | JGI IMG/M metagenome (GOLD analysis project Ga0172379, IMG submission 119756) | Groundwater microbial communities from an aquifer near a municipal landfill in Southern Ontario, Canada - Groundwater well OW334 metaG | ecosystem: Environmental > Aquatic > Deep... | reverse complement strand
TAAGAGGCCGGCAGAAAATGCGCAGATGTAAGCAATATATGAACCACCGTAACCCAAAAGATACATAATTAAAAATACGAGGAGGGCGATGCTAACGTAGGCAACATCTAATATCGCCTGTGCTTTAAATTTAAGTAACCCACGTAAAATTGATTCTGTTGAGGTTTTGAAAACGGTAAAAATACAATAAATAATGCCGATGCCATATATTGTCATATCTAAATTGAGCATTCCTGATATGTAATTTCGTGTTAAATATGACACAGTGAGAGTTAGACATGTAAAAAACAATATACCCACCATACTAGTCGTGATTATTTCACTTTGTTGCTCTGATGGGTTTTTTTCCGGCAAATATTTAGACAAACCGGAATGTATTCCCATGAACATGAGGTAGGGAACGAAGTTGGCTATAGTAAAAACAAGAGATACTTTTCCGTACTCCACTGGACCAAGGACGCGGACAGCGACGATTTGCAAAATACCCAACATAAATGCCGTAATTACACTACTTATTCCAGCGTAACTCATATTGCTAAGAAAGATCTTCATGTCTGCACTTATGGTGTACTTGAAAATACGAAAATGAGTTTTTTCAACCGTATCTATAATAATATTTCTTAATCCTCTTTTCATATATTAAATGAACATTGAAATGCTGGTTCTCCCTTTTCGAATTTATTAGAAAAATATTCGAGGTCTTTCCAAAACGTCTTTGCAACACTCTCTTCATTAAAATGTTCTCTAATAAATTCACAACCCTGCCTTGCGATCAGTTCTAGCGCAGCTGGATGGTTTTGATAATATTGAACAACCTTAAGGAGATCGTTTAAGTCATTTTCTTTATAAGTAATATAATGGAAACTCGGAATTAGTCCTAAATCTTTGTACATTTGATCGTCAATTGCTACTAGTGCGGAACCACAGGCCATTCCTTCAAAAACGTTAATAGACGGTAGACCAAATACTTCTTCAGGGCTAATAAACATTCTGTATTCGTTGTATTTTTCGACAATATTAAATTGATAATATCGAGTAAAAAAATTAGGAATAATTTTTACTAAAATAAAATAAGGGAGGTATTTCTTTGACCATTTTATGAATATTGAATCTCCTTGTCGTATTTGGTTTAAACTTCGTGCGTCGTCAAAACTGGATATATATGAGTCGATATAGGGTGATATTGTAGAATCTGCTGCTTCATAAATTTTTTCTCGCATGGGGTGGAACGAGGGATTTTTACCCCAAAACAACTCATATTCTTGGCCTAATTTACTGTATGTTCCAACTGCAAAACATTTGTTAGTTCTTTCGGTAAAATGTTTAGTGTTTTTGAATCTATTGTGAAAACAAAAGGGTAATTGATATACTCGCTTTTCTTTTGGAAAAAAATGCTTAAAGTAAATGTTTTTGACTAAGTTATTTTCGGCAACAAGAATATTGTTTGAAATTCTAGAAATATTTTCTGCGATAACTTTTGTGTTTCTTAGGTAATGGGTTATGTGGGTAAAAACCAGACCTCCATATTTATGAAAAACAATTTTATTGTTGTTTCGAGGAAAGGCATCAAGGGTGGTAAAGGAAAAATTTAAAACAATGTCTCGTTTAGGGTTGAGTTTATTAATATCGAAATAAATTTTAAAACGGAGCGGATTTATTCTATTTAGAATACACCAGAAAAAAAATTCTAAATAAGAAAAAAAATGTGGATAAAATTTAAAACGGACGCCCAGTTCATTAAAAGAGGAGCGCGTTCCGTCTATCAAGACGGCCACATTATTTTGTTTACCTCTCATATAACAATCAATAATAAATGGATATTTTATAATGTGCTTGTTGTGCAATAAAAAATTACGAACAGTTTTTCCGTAATAATGAATATGGGGATTTGTTAGAATTAGTCGCATATCATTTATTATTCAAAGATTTTTACCTTTGGATTGATTTGCGAAATTTGTTTAATAATTTCATCACGATATATACCGACCTTTAAAATAACTCCTATTTCGTGATGATTTTTAAGTATTTCAGGGCTTTGTACTGTTAACCCAGTGCCATACAATCTCTTTCCTTGTTTTGTTGGAGAGTTGTCTAAAATTGCTTTAATTCGATTTTCATTTAAACCAAAAGCAAGCAAATACTGAGAAAAAACATGAGCTCCAAATAAAAAAATATCACCATGAAAATCGGATAGATGTTCATTGAGATTAGAAACAAGATTTTTATGGTAGCGAATGAAATCTAGGTATAGTTTTTTGTATTCGTTGTAATAATTATTTACGTTTGGTGTTTGTGTCTCATTTACCTCTTTTATCTTTTTGGTTGCATAAAAAATACTATGATCTTTAAAATATTCTTTTTTTAATATTTTAAACCCCTGGATTTTTAATAATTCGTCAACAAATGGTTCGGCGAGAAAACAGGTATGCTCAAAATTTAAGCAGTTAGTATATTTTCTCGCTAGTTGTTCGTGCATGTTTGGAAGAGAGAATATATGGAGACCACCCACGTGAACATTTTTTCCTATTTGACAAATAAAAGCTCTAGGATTGTAAATATGCTCAAAAACATGTGAATGGACAATCATGTCGTATCTTTTTGCGTTTTTGAAAGATTCATCAAACCATCCTTTAATAATTTTGATATTCTTATCAACAATGAATTGCGGGTGTGGCTCAATAATCGTCCACTCTGAATCGGGGTGACTTTCAAGAAAAGAATGGCCAATATAGTCTGTGGCGCCACCAATCTCTAGGACACTTTGTGGAAAATACTGCTTACAAAATGATGCAAAATTTGCATAGTGTTCTTGCCAGATTTTGCCAATCCCATCATTGTGTTGTCCCTGATAAATAATATTAAGAGGTAAAAGTTTGTCTAGCTGGATTATGCCAGTATTTTTGCAAATACTAAAACTCATATCGAACTTTATATCTTTTGATAAGGATTGATCTGTACATCCCATAAAAACAGGGAAATCTTTAAAAGTGAAAAGATGTTCTAAGTTTTTTTTATCAGTCAGAATACTTGTTTCTCTCGAGACAATATCCATAAAATTATTCAAATGCGAGGAAAGGTGCGTAAGGCTCTCTTGTTTAGCATGAATATCTGTGAGAAAAAGGGCTTATTTTTTCTTTTTTCATTGTGTCGTTTTGCGTTGAAGAACAAAGTTTCTTGTAAGACGTGTTTCTGAATGGATGGAAATATTCCACTCGAAACTCATTTTTTCAAAAATTTCATCCACCACTGGAGCAAGTTTAGAATTCCATCCATAGTCATCAAAAAGAAGATATGCCTTGTCGGCGATGCAATTTCCATCTCGCAAGATAGTAAATATTTCACTGATTGATTGAAAGATGTCGCTGTCTATGTGGATAAAACAAAACTTAGAAATATGATGATTTTGAAAATATGATAGAATTTGCTCTTTTTGATTAAAAAGAAATTTGTTGATTAAAATGTTCTTTCGTGTCTCTTCGTACAATAATCCATTGTTTACTAAATTATTAAGGCATGTTTTTAATGACGTGTCAGAAAAAGAACCTTTATGAAAAGGGCCGTCATTGTCAGGAAGGCCAACAAAGCCATCTAACCCCACTAATTTTTTTTTGAATAGCGCATTTCTTTCAAGAAAGTATGCAATCCAAAGCAAAGAAAAACCCTTCCATGTTCCAAACTCGATAAAGTCGCCATTTAAAAGGGCGCACTCAGCCACAATATTTTTCATGTTTTTAAGACGTCCAATCTGATGTTCTAATTCAATATTTTCGCTATTGTTACAGATTGTTTTATAGTATTCATCATTTAAATCTTCAATTTTATAGATCAAGGGAAAGTTTGCGCTGTTTTTTTTGGTTTTTATGAAACTTTCTCGGTATTCAGTAAAATAACGGAAAAGAGGCAATCGTATTAATTGGTAATATAATGAATCGATAAATGTTTTTTGTTTCATAAAGAATGGTATTTATTTGCTTATTAAATCAATCACATGTAAACATGCTTCCAACACAGCTCCTTCTCCACTTTTTACTGTTGTAACGTAATTGGCCGCTTTAATGGCCGATTGTACCGCGTTTGCCGGTGCGATACTGTAACCGACTAGATTAAAAATTGGGACATCATGTATTCCGTCCCCCATGTAAATTATCTGGGACAAATCGCCCATTTTTTTAAAGTAGTCAACACGATCTTTTTCAGATACTTCTGTTAGTGGGATGTTCATATCCTCTTGGATACGTTTTTTTGTGATTTTCCATCCTCGCTTGTCGGCGCTAATTGCTTCTACTTCCAAATACTGTTTAATCAATTTTATACCATCGTTGTCGTGGGGACCAAAAATTTTGGCAAATTTTCCTTCTTCGGTATATAAGAACTGGCCGGTCGTAAAAACCCCATCTACATCGAAAACAATTTTTTTAAATTTGTTGTTCATTTTGTAGTGCTTTCCATAAATTGTATTTGCCAAAATAGTAGAGGAATAAGTCAAATGGGTGTTGGTGAAGCGGGGACATGTTTAACCAAATGAGAGGGGTTAAGATGTTGATTTTTTTAATGTCGTATCCGTTTTTTATAACAAACACATTAAACGCTTTTTGAGATTCTACTAGGCTTTCTTTGCGCAGAATTTCACACCGGATTTCTTTTTTTGAGACATCAATGGAAAAAAGATTGTCATTGATGATTCCATGGTTGATGGTCAGGTTATGATTCATTTTTGACAAATCATAATACAGGTCGCCCGCTTTTAAGAGGCCGCCAAAGTTTTGGCGCCAATCAAGCAAACAAAAACCGCCTGCGGTTTTGAGGATATTGTCCAGTATAAAATCTCCGTGAAAACCTGTTTGTTTTGCATTTGCAAGCCATTTAAAATCAATTTTTTCAAGAATGTCGCTAGTTTTTGGAACCAATACGCCGTTGATTATTTCTTTTTTATCAATAATACCTCTTGATGAAAAAAGATCGGTGAGTCGTTTCCGTGTTTTAATGTTATAAAAATCATCACAGATTTTCGTAAACTCTTTATTGGATACTTCTTCAACCGGTTTCCAGAGTTTCTTTTTTGCCCACTCAAGCAGGTTAGTAATATTTTCCGGTCTGGCGATGTCGGCCATTAAATCGCCATCGACATATTTATATTGGTAAAAATACTCTCCGGAATTCATCAGTGGTGGTACCAGGCCTGATAAAGTTTTTGCTCGCTTTACGCGCTGTGAAACATTCTTGGCGTCACTAAAAAACTTTATTACATACTTGTCGTACAAATAGATAGACTCAGAGGGCTTATCTAGGATATGAAAGGAATCGGCAATTTTATTTCTTGCGACATTTAATCCATCAACTGTTCCAACATCATACCAATTTGTGATTTCGTACACCTTAAAACGAGCGTTATTTTTTAGCATTGAATCAAGCGCGTGAATATCTCCGAGTTCGGAATTTTGGGGATTTTCATTGTAAAGATTTTCAAGTTCAGACCAAAAATGCTTGTGATCTTTTATTCCTGCTAGTCCAATGTGTAAATAGTCGGAATTTGTCATTCCTTTCATGTGGACAGTTTGAATATAGCTGTCAATTACGTCGAATGAGGCGTAATTGGATGAAATGGTTCCCTTATATCCGGCGAGCCAGTTTTCTTTGGGCGCCGGAATTTTATCGGTGACTATTGTGTCGGAAGCATGGTACACAAACGGACATTGCAAATGTTTTTTTGCCATGAGAAGTGAATTGGCGATACTGCTTCCCGGGCCACTGAATTTTGTTACAGGGACTAGTGTTATCTTGTGGTTTGGATAGGCAATTTTTAGAAAATCTTTAACATGCTCTGAAAAATGGCCAAGGGTAATAACAAATTCCGTGTTTTTTGGATACGAATCAATAATATACGAAAGTGTCGGTTTTTTCCCTATTTTTATTAAAGTTTTATTTGTGTAATTAATCAACTCACCGAGGGGTACACCGACGCCTGAAGTGGGTATTAATACTTTGAACGGTGATGTGGTCATATCTTTGGCGTAAGTGGTTATTATTCGAAAACACTAGGTCTAGCGATCGGAGTCCTGGTTAAAGAGTTATTTAGGCCACCTGCGTAAACACCAGTGAATAAATATTAGCTCTTTTTGGGTGGATTAGCCAGTGTTACTAATTTAGTAGGAATTTGCTTTTTTTACGAGCCTGGCAGTGTTTTTAGGTTGCTCTAGCAATAAAAGTAACACCCCACGTATCGGCGCCAGGTGTCTTTTTTGTCAGCCATTCTTCTGTGTGGATTAGTTTGAATCCGGATATTAATAGTAGCTGCTCAAGTTCGGGCTTGAAAAAGTAACGCATTTTGTGTTGTTCTTGTATTTCCGCACATTCATTATTTTCCTTGTTTATCGCTATTAAATGATAATTTACATCAACCACGCACTCATTAGGATGAGTTTCTGGTGATGCAACTCTAACCACTTTAATCTGTTTGTTCTCAACAACTTTTTCCTTTATAGCAGGTTTTATGTTTAACACGGCGGGTCCGTACCAGCAGTCAAAAATGAATAATCCGTCGCGTTTTAGGTGTTTTTTGACGTTCTGAAGGGTGGCGCTAACATCTTTGTTGGAGGTTAGATAGCTAATGATGTGAAACAGGGCGAGACAGGTATCAAATGTTTTGTCAAGATTAAAATATCTAATGTCGCCAATCTGAAAATCCAGTTTATTTTGAGTAACGGCCGGTAATTTACTTGCCCTTTTGTATGCGGATTTTATCATTTCTGCGCTTTGGTCGATTCCTGTGACACTAATTTTGGATTTGGCTATGATGCTAGCGTGAATTCCTGTACCGCACCCAAGCTCCAGAATCGTTTTGGTGTTTGGTTTATTTTTTGTAATTAAGTCCAATATATAAGACGCTTCTTTTTGGTAGTCTTTGTCATAGTATAGAAGGTCATAAAATTTTGAGTAATCCGCAAATACGTTCATGTTGTGAAAATTTAATAAATATATTATAATACAAATAGTTCCTGGTTTGTCGCAAGTCGAATGGCGGCCTGTTCTCTGGCTTTAGAAATTTGTTGGCAGACAAACTCTATCTCATCATTTGTTATTGTTAGTCCGGATGGCAAATATAAGCCAGTGCTTGCTGCTTTTTGTGATTCGGGATATTTTTCGTTGGGTAAAATTGTTTCGGTTTTTAACAATACATCCTGAACATTGGGAGGATAAAAAAAGTCTCTTGTGTCAACATTGTTTTTTAATAGAAAGTCTCGTAATTCATCTTTTGTCATACCAAAAATTTCCGGAATGATTCTTATTCCATACATCCAAAAAACATTTTTTGCGTATGACTTGGTTACCGGCGTAATTAAACCCGGAATATTTCTAAGTAGGGTTTCGTAGGTTTCAGCCATTACAATTTTCTTTTCAATGTATTCATTGATGTGCAATATTTCACCACTTCCAATTGCCGCCTGCAAATTTGTCATTCGGTAATTAAAACCAATCTCTTCGTGAATAAAACGTTTTTTAGATGAGTGAAAAAGATCCTTCAGTTTTCGCGCTCTTTCCGCCAACTCATTATTGTTGGTTACCACCATACCACCCTCGCCGGTAGAAATTATTTTGTTGGCGTAAAAACTAAAAATTCCGATGTCACCCATGGTTCCGCACTTTCTTCCTTTATATTCCGCGCCGTGTGCCTCCGCGGCATCTTCAACGACAAAAAGATTATGGTTTTTTGCGATTTCCAATATCGGATCCATATCTGAGGGGTGGCCATAAATGTGTACCGGTAAAATAGCTTTAGTTTTTTTTGTAATTTTTTGTTCTATAAGAAGGGGATCAATGTTTAACGTATCGGCTTCACAGTCGACAAAAACGGGTTTTGCTCCTGTGTACATTACCGATAACCACGTGGAGCCCATTGTAAAAGCGGGGACGATTACTTCGTCGCTAGGTCCAATTTTTAATGTTGCCAATGCGACATGCAAGGCGGCGGTACCATTACAAACAGCAATCGCATTTTGTATTGAAAGATATTCGGCAAAAGCCTTTTCAAACCGATCAACGTATTTTCCCGCCGAAGAAATCCAGCCGCTTTCGATTGCCTCCTGGACGTTTTCCTTGGCCTCTTTTGAAATAATGGGCTTATTGACCGGAATCATGTCAGTGTTTTTCTAATTTAATGTCATTCTTTGTTACTGGATCAAACCTTGTTTTATCCGCGTCACCGGCGTAGGGTCCCTGTTTTACTTCAATCATTTCTAGGTCTTCCAGTGCCTCAAATCCATGACCACCGGAAGCAAGTAAAATAGTATCGCCCTGATACAGCGTTTGGTTTTGGAGAAAATTTCTATTATCATCGTAAAAGTCTATTTTTACACTTCCTTTTTTGATAAAAAGTACTTCAAGTGTCATTTTGACGTCTCTGTGAACAGGATTATGAATGTGGGGAACAATTTTGTGTCCTTTTTTGTGACCCATGTAGGCCAGTTGTTGAGAGAAATCATTTGGAGTAATAAAATTTGTGCCAGATTCCGTATGATTTTTTGTAATAATGTAAGCCATGACTGTACTTCCGTTTTTGATAATATTGATCATTGCTAGTCCGGTTTAAGATGAGCGAAAATAATTCTTCTTGTAATAATCCTTGAGGAATTTTGGCGTAATAGACCAAAGGAATGCTGTCACAGTAAGCGGTCGTAAAAAATAAAACAATAGTCGTTTCGTCTTAATAAAAAATGCCGCCAATTTGTTTTCTCGTGTATTACCAGTAAGATCGATAGAGAAGTTTTTGTTATCAATTAGTCGTTGCCAAATGTTCAGATGATTTTTGGCGTATTTTTCCCATGTCCAATCACTAACTGAATCAGTGATTAATTTTCTTTCGATAGCGATTTTTTGAAGGACGGCGACTATGTCTTCTGTGTTTTTAACCGGGTGTGTTATGCCGTGTTCTGTGTCCAAGTGATATCCTTGCGGAGTGACGATTGTCTTAATACCGGCCGCCAAAGCATCCAAATAGCCCATCGATCCCTCATCAAAACCAAAATAAACATAATAATCAAGTGACGGCATAAGATTACAATAAATATCTCGATCAAAATGATCATAGTATTCCACGCTAAAGCCTTTTGTGCGCATTTTTTCTATTATTTTGTCCCAGCCACTTCCCATTATTTTAAAAGCGAAATCCGTGGGATTTATGGCATCACATATTTTCAGGATATCATAAGGATTTTTACGAAAATCATGGTGGGTTTTATGGGTTAGCCCCAAGATTAGTTTTCGTGGCTTGATTAATCCATCTTGAGCCGGATTGATGTAGCACAATTTTTCTTTTGGTATTCCGGTTTCTATGAGTTGATTGGTAGTTTCTTTGGACATACAGATCCCCATTTTGGCATTATTTAGTTGGTTTTTGATTTGTATAACCTTTTGAATGCAATCAACATGCGTGATCATTATGGTGTCGATGGAGGTTTTTTTTCCGTCATATAAGAAATATGAAATGTGATGATTAATATCTGCCAGTGGGTCTGGTGTTTTTCCGATATCGCATTGAACACCAAGTCCGAGCAATTCATCGCGCAATTTTTTAGCAAACTTGCCTAAAATCCAGGCATCAATATCTTCGTAACAAACAATATGGATGTGCATAATTATGATCTAGATACGTTTATTGATTGCATCATAGAAGTCATTTTCGTTTTTTGTCCAGTCCGATTTTAACGTGTATTTCCGCCATGTCTTGTCGAATAACAACCAGAAGCAGTATTTTAAGTTGTTTTTGTAATAGTATCCATGGGCCACAAAAAAGCGCGAAATATTTATATCTCTGTATTTAATAAGGTTAATAATATTAACAATGTATACGAAGGGGAGATAGATAAAAGTTGTCTTTATTATCATTAAAAAAATTTGCGTTCCGGCGTAGTTTCTTTTTCTGAAATCCGTGTATGCTTGTGAAAATCCAGAATTACCTAAGCGTCTATTGAGGTATTTTTGTGTAAATCTTGTTTTGGGCATTATGTGGTAAGAAACAGACTTCCCATTATAACCAAAAAGATAGCCTAATTTTTTTATTTTGATATTTAATCCTGTTTCACCGTCTCCCAAATATTTTGTTCCAAAGGATTCTGGGTTAAATCCTCCCACGGTAAAAAAAACATCACGACGTACCGCCTGATGGCAACTATATAAGAAATTGATATTTCTGCTGATAAAGAAACTTTCTGGAGGATCAAGAATGCTTAAATATTTATTGTGAAGATATTTTTTAACCCATGCCGGTGGTTCCTCACTCCATTTTGGAAGAATTCGGCCGGTCGCCGTGGCGACGTTTTTATCAAAAATAAACGGTATTATAATTTCACTCAATAATAATTTGTCGGCGAGAATATCGTCATCTGCAAAGTATAATATCTCACTTTGTGAAGTTTTGGCGGCGCTGTTGCGTGCGTAATGATTTCCAATGCGTTTTTCAAAAAGGTATTTGACTTTGGGTTCGGTATTTTTAAATTGTGTTTGAATAATGGTTTTTGTGTCATCAGAGGAATTATTGTCAATAACAATTATTTCATACTTATCTTTTGGGTATTCCTGGTTAATAAAGCTGAGCACCGTATCTGCGATAAATTCAGCGCGGTTAAATGTCGGTATAATAATTGAAATAGTCGGGTATTGCTTGTCGTTTTCTTTGAGTTTGTTATTCATCGGTGGGTTATGTGTCTTATCTAAACATTATACAGAGAGCAATTAATTTTGGAGTCGGTTAGGGCTGTTATCTTGTGACTAATATTTGCGTACGAATTGAGTTTTTCTCCATGGCTTAAGGTGTAACATTCATTTTTAATGCATACCTTAACGGTTCCGGATAGTATAGATATGGTTCTGATTGGTAGTGGGTGTACCCTTTGGCTGTTGGGATAATACAAAAGTTCTATCGTTTTGTCTTTCATTAGCACTAATTCACGCGATGTTATTTTTGTCGATGTGTTGTTTTTTAATTCAGGGTTGTTGACCAGCGTTGTCGGATAAAGACCCCTTTTTGCAAGACAGGAGTTTGGTATGCAATTATCATCATCAATACAGGCAAACATTTCATTTTTCAGGACTCCAATTTTGAGTGGTAGTAATATTTTTTCACAATCAAAAATCGTTCTTTCCGTGTTAAAAGGAGAGTTGGGATCGTAAATAACAATTCGGAGATTGAAAAATTTAATTATTTTATTGATGTGAGAATATAAGACGCGATTG
>Ga0172379_10010458_pt1 | contig 11229 bp, 17 predicted proteins | sample GrowelOW334metaG_FD_119756 | JGI IMG/M metagenome (GOLD analysis project Ga0172379, IMG submission 119756) | Groundwater microbial communities from an aquifer near a municipal landfill in Southern Ontario, Canada - Groundwater well OW334 metaG | ecosystem: Environmental > Aquatic > Deep... | reverse complement strand
TACGCGCGCACTGACATATACCTCCGCGCAGGCGAGCGCTTCGTTTTCAATCAAGACCTTCGCAACGTCCGATGCTCGCCAGACCCGTTGCCGTCAAAGAGCTTTTGACGTACCCTGCCGCCTTCCTCGCACCTGGAGCCCAAATGCCCCGCACCCCCCGTCAGAAGCCTTTGCCCCCGCCTCCCCCGCCTGGCCCCTACGGATTCGCGCCCACGCCCGAGAAGCCGGCCACCGCCGGCAAGCTCTTCGACGCCACCACGCCCGAGGAGGTGACCAAGATGCTCGCCGAGGCCACCGGCCCAGTCGTCCTGGACTTCGTCGAGGAGGGCTGCGGCTTCTGCGAGGAAGAGAAGCCCGAGGTCGAGAAGCTGGCCAAGGACTGCTCTGGCGTGACGATCATCCGCGTGGACCCGGTGAAGCACCCGGGGCTCGACGGGCTCACGGACCAGTACCTCACGGGCCCCGACGCGGGCTTCCCGACGCTCTTCGTCGCCAACAAGGGCTCGGACATGAAGCCGGGCGAGGCCGTCCAGGTGGACGACGCGGCCGCGCTCAGGAAGCGCTTGAAGTGCCCCCGCGAGCCCAAGGCCTAGACCTTCATGCAGGGCAAGGGCCTCTGGTCAGGCTCTCGGCGCGGTTCCCTACCCCTCCCACCGCGCTCGCCCTGCACCTTGACAAGTAGTATGAGCGCGGTATGCTACCTAGCATCTAGCAAAGGAGCTGCCCATGGGACGCCTCGTTGTGCCGGTAGTACTTGTCTACGGTGAAAAATCCGTACGGACCGAAGCCAAGGTCGACACAGGCGCAGACCAAACGCTCATTACGATTAGCGATGCCGAACGCCTCGGCATCGACGTCTGCAAAGGGGAACTGCAAACCGTGGGAGGCCTTGGAGGAGGTAAGGTAGCTGGCCGCGTTTTCGACATCGAAATCTGGGCCGCCGAACGGCGAGCTGTGGTGCGAATCCTGGTTCCCACGCACCGGATGGTTTCAAGCACAGACCGGCAAACCGGGAAAGAAACAGTCACCTTCGTAGCAGCCACCCGAACGCAAAACCTCCTCGGGCATGACTTCCTCCAAGATGCCAAATCAAAAATCGACTACTCCAAGCCCCACAACGAAGTGCTCTCTGGCATGAAAGCCGATGGCACGCCAATACCCAGCGACAACCCTGACGTGTTCGAACTTGCAACCATCACCCCGGCCGAGCGCAAGGCGTACGAGAAGCAGATGAGGAAGGACTACAAATGCAAAAAAAGAAAGCAGTAGACCGCTATGGCGACGGAATACGCATCCAGCACCAGGTCTGTCTGAGCAAGAAGGAACGCGACCTGGTAGACCAGGCAGCTGCACGTCAGGGCCTCCCCCGTGCCAGCTTCATGCGCCAGGCCGCCATGGACGCGGCCCGCAGGGTGCTCGACCATGGATGATATGAAGAGGCAGCTGATGCGAAACCGGACCCCGTACGCCACACCCCCGGGGCAAGGCGTCAAGAAGGACCGGGGCGAGACCCGCCGCGCGCGTCGAGCCCTGGCGCGCGCCACGGTCCAGGCCGCTGTCGAACTCGGCGTCGGCCTCGAACTTCTCCTACCCGCCGGCCGACCGAAGGGCCCATGAACGCCATCTGCCTCACCCCCGACGAGCGGCAGCGCCTGGCAGCCCTCTACCCGGTCAAGGACGAGCCGGCGCCCGAGGAAGTGCTCCTCGCGCCCAGGAAGCCGCACCGGACCGCCGCGCAGATCGAGAACCTTCGCCGCTACTGGCTCAAGGGCTCCCGACCAGGCATCCAGGGCGAGGGGCACCCGAGAGCCGTGCTCACTACTGCTCTCGTGGGAGCCATGAGGCTAGAAGCCGCGCAGCGGGTCACCGTGGAGGCCCTGGCCGCGAAGTACGGCTTCCCCAAGAACACCATCCTCCACGCGGTCAGGGGCGACACCTGGTCCTGCGTTCGCGTCCCGCCGCCGGTCTTCGGCATCAAGGCCCACTTCCAGGAGCGGGTGGTAGCCGCTCTCAGGACGAACGTCCTCACCGAGTGGAAAGCGCCACAGCTCGCAAAGCGCCTGGAGTCGGACGTGAACCAGACGCGCATGGCCCTGCACCGGCTGATGCTCAGGGGCAAGGTCGAGCGCACGGGTCGCGGGGTCTATCGCTGGGCCCAGGGATGAACTCGTTCGAGCGAAAGGCCCTGCGCCAGGCCTCAGATGTTCACCGGGCCGCGAGAGAAGCCAAGCGCGTGCGCTTGCTCGCGGTGGCGAAGGCCGACCCAGGCATCACCGGCCGGGCCTTGGCCGAGCGCTTCGGCGTGTCGCCGAACCAGGTCAAGAACTGGCTGATGGCTTTGCACTCGCCGAACCCCCTGCTAAGCCCTAGGGGCACGCACTAACCGCGCAGGCTCCCTCGACGGGGCAGCGCGCGTCGCAGGAAACGGGGGCCCGAGCTGGGGAGACGGCCGAGCGCCCAACGGTGACTAGCTGCGAGTCGATGCCTGCCTGGTAGTCAGCGAGAATTTGCGCCGCGCTGCGCTCGGAAGGCCAGACGGACCACTCGTCAATCTCGAAGTCCCGAGTAACTACCTGCGTGTCGTTGTTGCAGACGCCCCCCGAAGCACATATTGATGTTCAGCGCGGTCGAGCAGAACACCCAATTCGCATCAGTCATCGACCCGACGTACGCGCCGTCCATGTACCCCTTCCAGGTCGTCGCATCGGATGCGCTCCGCGTCCAGGCCCAATGGCGCCAGATTTTCGGGCCGTTCGCTGGCGCGCCCGTCGCGATGTCTGCCGAGGCCGTGTATCCGCCTTGGCAATTTGCGCCGACGGCCGCCTGCATGCTCATCATCGCGCTATCGCCGCGCATCTGAAAGTGATACGCCAAAACCCCGTTCCAGCGTGCCTCCGAGAGCGAGAGCACAGGGAAAATTGCGTTCCACACCGCATTCGTGCCCGCTCGCACCCAGCACTCGACGGTGACCGCGCCAGTCTCAATAGTCGCCGGTCCGAGAACCCAGGTCTCTAGCTGCTTTTGCCCGCTCACCATGTTCCGAGCGCCCGCGACCACTCCTGCGTCGGCCGTGTGCGTCCCGGTGGACGTCATGGTGTAAGCCCCGGTGACATCCACGAGATCGCCCGACGCTTCATCGGCGCGGTAGCAGGCGAAGGCGCCCGTGCAGTCCACCGCGTGCGCCGCGACACCTGTCGAGCTGGCTATGGGCGTAGGCGTTCTAGCCTGCGACAGCGGAGCCCGGACCTGCTGCGAGAGAAGGGCAAGGAGAAGGAGAGAGATCATTTCTGGTACTCCGCTTGCGCTGCGTTCATCCCGTTCGCCGCCCAGCCCGCGTGGGCGTAGTCCACCTGGCCGGTCTTCTTCAGCTCGACGACGTGCCCCAGCTCGTGGCAAAGCGCGGCCAGGCTGGGGCCAACCAGGATTCGCGGTGTGGCCTCGTCGAGGAAGCTAAGCCCGGCGACCTCCTGGTTGCCCAGGTGCCAGGTCTCGGTCGCGGCCAAGTCGATGCGCAGGCCGGTCACGGCCGAGAAGACGTCGTCGCGGGACCAAGTGGTGAGCGCTAAGGCGGTCAACGCGTTGCGCACGGCGAGCTGGACCCGGGCCTTGGTCTCGGGTGAGAGCGACTTCTTCACGGTCACCGGGGGCAAGGGCTCCCACTGGGCGTTGGCCAAGTAGATGCGCAAGAACATGGACCCGCCGCCGAGAGCAATCAGCCCGAGGACGATGAATGCGATGATCACGGGCACCCCGACGCCACGGTGCAGCGCGTGCCTAAGTCCGTGTTCGGGTTGGACGCCACCGTGGCACGAGCTGGGGAGACGGCCGAGCGCCCGACGGACACTACCGAGACTGGAGCGCGACGTTGCGCGTCCTGGAGGATCTCAGCATCGGTCTGCGCTCGACCAAGCACACGCCAGTCGTCGAGCGTGACGGGCGTGAAAAAGCTGCCGTTCGGCAAGTTCGCCGGGTACCCGGCCGCGAAAAAGTATCCGTCTTCGCCACCGGTCGCGTTTGGCTGGTTCAGCGACGACGTCACGACCACGCCGTCCACAAACACGTCCACGTCATAGTTCGAGCCGTTTAGCTTCTTTCGGACCGCGACATGGCCCCAGGAACCCGTCGTCAACACGCACGCGCTGAGCGCCGTCGCCACGCTCTGGTTGTTGCCGTAGTCCCATCCGGCTTCGATCTTTGCCCCACCACCGCATGGCTCGATGTCGGTCCAGAAGAGGTGGTTCGTCGCCGACGTTGTATCGTGCTTCGCCAGGAACGAGAACAGATATCCCGAAGGGGACCCATTCACCCGTACCCAGCCGGAGACGGTCCATTCCCCCAACAGGGCAGCTAGTTCAGCCACCGGCACTGGCGCAACCTGTGCCGACCACTGGCCCACCCCTCCGACCAGACCTGCATACGTCCGAGCGTTTCCCCAAATCCCGTTATCAACCGTAGGGACGTTCCCGGGCCATAGGTCACATGAACCAGAAACAGCCGTATCGAACGCACCTTCGCACACGTTGATTGGGTTCACCCCAGACTCATCGAAGTGCCAGAGCGCGAGCGTGTCCGCTGTGACCGTGAACGGGCCCGAGGGGCCGGGAGTGGTGGTACTCGCCGTGGGCGTGGGCGTCCTGTCCCCGGCCGGGTCACGGACCTGCTGCGAGAGGAGCGCGAGGAGAAGGAGGGAGGTCATCGGTTCCTCAGTGCGTACTCGGCCTGCGCCGCGTTCATTCCGTTCGCTGCCCAGCCCGCGTGCGAGTAATCCACCTTGCTGGTCTTCTTCAGCTCGACGACGTGACCCAGCTCGTGGCAAAGCGCGGCCATGCTCGGGCCCACGAGCACCCGAGGCGTGGCCTCGTCCAAGAACGAGAGCCCGGCGACCTCCTGGCTGCCCAGGTTCCAGGTCTCCGTGCTCTGCACGTCCACGCGCAGACCCGTGATGGCCTTCATCACCTGCTCGCGGCTGAACGTGGTCAGCGAGAGTGAGGCCAAGGCCCGTTCCACGGCCCTCTTCACGGTTTCCTTGTCGGAGAGGCTCTTCTTCACGGCGACCGGCGGCAAGGGCTCCCACTGGGCGTTGGCCAAGTAGATGCGCAGGAACATGGACCCGCCGCCGAGGAGGATCAGGCCGAGGACGATGAGGGTGATGATCATGGCTCGTTCGGGTCCTGCGAACCGCACTCGTCAGGCCACGCTGACTGCTGGTTCAACTCCAGGCACGGAATGCGGCGGCACCCTGGACCAGCGGGGTTCAGGTTCTCCGTAAGGCTCGTGCCTACGGGCGCGGCGACTCGCCTCGGCCCGCCGTCGGGCAAGAACATCTTCACCGGCAAGCCTCCGGAGTGCCGTCGATGCCTGACCAGTCATGGCAGTTTCGGCGCACACACCCCGCTCCGAATTCACCGGCCTTGATGAGTTGCACGCCCGCCCCCGAGCCGCCGTCCACGAGCAGGCACCCGCCGTCGAGAGGGCCGCACGCGCACGAGGGCGGCTGTTCCACGGGCTCCGCGTCCATGTCGGGGCTGACGACGTACGCCTCCCAGGTCGTCACGCCGAGGTCGTGGCAGTCCTTCCCGACGACGGCGCGCTGCGAGTCCTTGCCCTTCACGCCCCACGTCTGCTCTTTGCTGGTCTTGTCGAGCGCAACGACGGTGACAACCTCGTGGTATCCGCCGTCGTAGTAGAGCGTGCAGCGCTGGCGCAGCGGCGTCGTGTCGGTGGCGAGGTTCTTGGTTACGAGCGCACCGGACGCGGCGACGAACACGAGCGCGAGGCTGGCCAGCGTCTTGGGCAGCGCCGTGACTCCGGCGTCTTTGGCTGGGGGGCTCACTGGCGACTCCAAGTCGAACCCTTTGTCCAACCCCTTGACGCGCTCGTCCCGGCAATCAAGTTGCCCACCGCGTAGTTCGCCGCGTGCGCCGAGGGAATCTTCGCCGTCCCGTTCGTAGTCGAGGCCACGAGCGCCCCGGCCTTGCGGACGAAGGCGTTACCCGCGCCCCACTCGACGGTGAGCCGGTACTCCGTGTTGGCCGTGAAGGTCTGCGCGGCGCTCGTGGTCGTGCTCGTCGCACTACCGTCCCCGAGCGTGAGGACCAGTTGGTTCGAGGCGTCGGTGCACAACCTCAAGCCGTTGTTGGCCGCGATGGTGTCGACGAAGCACCGGGCGATGACTTCGGTGTTCATCGGCGTGTAGATGACTTCCCAGCGCCCCGAGTGCGTCGGCGGGACTTCCGAGACGACGGGCACTGTCGGGACATCAACCGCACTGGAGCAAGGCGCCGCGCCGCACAACACGACGGGGCCAGGGACGCTGCCGAGCTTCACTTGCGGTGCCCAGAGGCAGGCGCAGAGGGCGGGTTGGTTCGCCGGTTCTTGCGGCACGAGCCCGCGCGTGTCGGGGCCGAACTCCACATTCGCGGTCGTTCCCGCCATCGTGTACCCAACGGAATACCGCTGCCACGTCGAGCCAGCGTCCATCGGGGCCGATACGGTCGGCAAGTTGGCCATCCCCTGGTAGAGCCTGCCGCCGTCCGCAGCGTCACACGCCCTCACCCACACGTCCTGAATCCACGGAGCCGCCGTGACGGTCGCGGCGTATCTAATTACGGAGTATCCGACGCGCGAGCCTCCAGCCGTGCCGCTTTCGTCTATGGCCGGGAAGTCCACTTTTACGGCCGACGACGTGTCCCCCATCGGAGAGGGATGGGGGCACGAGCCCGGCAGGCCGAGCACGGGATTAGCCGTCACTCCACCGTCTGCGTTGTTCCCGTGTGCCAGCGTCCACCCCGAGAACAGCCCCGGCACGGCGTTCGACTCCCCCGCGTAGCTGAACAGGCCGCGAGAGTCCTGCCTGCCCGCGTTCACGCCAACGCACTTGACCATCGGCCCCGCGTCCGCAGCGGGCTCCCAGCAGCCGCTCGAAGCCCTCGTGGTGGTCACGTTGCGAGTCTCGGCCACGGTCCCGTGCCACAACGCCTCATCGCGCGTGAGGCTCGCACCGCTCCGGGACGACCACATGGTACAGCCTGCGTGCGCGCCGCCGAGGGCGCCGGACGCTCCTGTGTATTTCCCGAGATTGATAACCCGAGTTGTCGGGGCGCCCATGAACCCGGCGCCCACCGTAGATGTTGCGGTCGCGCCGTTGACGCGCACCGAGTATGCGAGCCCGGCCCTGGATGCGGTGGCAACAACCCACTGTTTAACCGCACTGGCCGTTGATGACGGTAACGCGATTGGCGCTCCACCGTCACCGCCAAAGTACGCACTCACGTTCGGCGTCGAACGGGTCGTGAAGTAAACACCGTCCACCCCGTATGCGCCGTAACCCAGGACGGTCTGAAGGTCTGTCCCGTCTGCGTAGTACGCGCACTGCACCGTGAACCCGTCGCCCGCCACCGCAGCCGCCAACCCCGCATCAGCCGCATCCCCAGCCGCGACTGAGCACGCCGAGGTGTCGGTGATGTTTGTCCACGCGAGTCTAGGCAGCGTCTGGTTCGGCCCCTGGTAGGCCACCGTCGCTACGGTCGAGCCCGCGCCACAGGTACACGGCAGCGCGCGGCCGTTGCCCAGAATGGCGCTGCATCCGGCGTCGGCCAGAGGGAGGAATTGGGCGAGGCACAGGGGGTCGCCTGTGCATGTGGCCATGTGGCCGCTCGTGGTGAGGGGGGCGCTGGAGAGCACGTTGTCGTCTTCCTCGAACTCGCCAGTTTGCGCGAGCAAGGCTAAGAGGAGTAACGCGGTCACTACTGCACCAAATGGGTGAACTGCGCGTTGCCCGTGCCCGAGGTAGAGCGCCACGAGACGTTCGTATCCGCTGGGAGCCTGATGTTGTACCGGCCAACCGGCATCGTCCGGCCTCCGGTGGCACAGGTGGCCGCATAGCAGAGAGTCATGTTCTCGCTCGTGACAGTCACGAAGTACGCACCCGCCGCGATGGGCGTGCCACCATCGGTCTGAACACAGCCACCCGCCGCACAGGCCGTGTAGTCGGCGACCACCGCCATGTCGAGGTTCATCGGCGGGGGCAGGGTGCGCTGCTGGCCGAAGAGGTCCACCGAGAGCGCGGTCTGCCGCGTGTCTGAATACGAAGGCGCACTCGTGGTCGCCACAGCGGGCAGCACGCCCAGATTCGTGGCCCCGGGTACACCGTTATCGTTCGTCTTCACCCCCGCCACACGGAGATTTCCGCTCAGGTCCACCGAGAGCGCGGTCTGGTACGTCTCTGTCCAAGACCCCGGCTGCGCATTCGCTACCGCCGGCAGCACGCCGAAATTGGTGGCCCCGGGCACAGCCGCGTTCACCGTCTTCGTGCCCACGGCCTCGGACTTCAGCGACGCCGCCGTGCCCTGGGAGCAGGTCGCGTTCACAGAGAAGGCCGTGTTGTCGCTCGCGATCGTCACCCGCTGGCTTCCGGTGCCCGTGACGCCGTTCCCCATTAAGGTGGTGACGCCGTTGATCTGCGAGACGTTCACGCTCTGGTTCGCCGCCATCGCCGAGGTCGAGTCCAGATGCACCACGGTATAGCCAGCGTCGAGGTTCTCGCCGGCAATCAGCGTGTTCATGTTCACCTGGAGGTTCCCGTTCGAGTCCACCTTCAGCGCATTCGCCGCCGTGCCGGACCAGCCCATGCACATGGGGCCGACCGGAGCGGCCACTACGTCGCCGTTGGTGTACTGCTGCCCGCCACCCGACGAAGAGCTGGTGATGATGCGGCCCGAGGAGTCGGTGAGGAGCCGCCGGGTGACCTGTGAGCTGTCCTCGCCGCACATCATGGTCTCGGGCTGGGCGAGGGCCGCCGAAGAACTCATGAGCGCCAAAAGTGCTGCAATGCATTGTGCCGTCTTCATGATGTTCCTCGTTCTCCAGCTTGGGGAAAATTCACCGCTGCAAAACCACGCGACATGACGCGGGCCGCCGCATCGTACGCACGCGCGGCCTCCTCGGCGGATTTGAAGGTCCCGAGTCGCACACCAGCCGCCTTGGCAAACCATGTCCCGTCTCGCTTGCTGTAGTACGCGCCCTTGAACTTGGAAGAGCCTTTGTTACGCCCTGCAGCCCTGTTCCACGCGCTCTGGGTGACTGTTACCAGCCGGAGATTGCTGCGCCGGTCATCAAGTCGGTCGCCGTTGATGTGGTCTACCCACTCGCCCTTCTTGGCGCCGAGCAAAAAGCGATGGAGCACTCCGGCGTGCCAGTTGGCCGCGTACCCGTGCGGGTCACAATGCCAAAGTATCTCGCGGCACGCGGGCAAGTCGGACACGTCAATCAGCGCGAACAATCCATGCCCCAGTGCAATGTATGCCCCACCTAGAGGAGCTACTGGGCTCGGCGCGCTACGATCCACTGCACAACCACATGACGTAACCTCGGCGCTACGCAACTTCGTCCCGCGAACAATCTTCTCATTGCCACACTCGCAACGAGTAGCCCACATCGCCCCGTGCCCAGTGAACGGTGCCCGTGCCAGAACGACCAGCTTCCCGAACCGGGACCCAATCGGAATGTCCTTGACGACCCCGCTCATCGCGATCCTCCGAGAAAGACCCCGACGTTGTGCGCCAGATGGGTGGCAACGGACAGGGGCAGGCTGCCCGCGTCGTAGGCGTAGGAGTAGAAGACGGCCCCGGCGGCGGACTCGACCGGGTTCCAGGGATGGTCGATGAAGCCGAAGGCGACAGCCTGGGCCACGCGGGCAGTCATCGGCTGCAGGCCGAGCAAGTCTCGACCCACCCAGCGTTCCAGGGCGAGGCGGTAGGTGACTTCCTCCCCAAGCACAGCGGCCGTGTTCTCGTACACCGGGAAGCCGCCGGTCGACTTCGCCCCGAGCAGGGCGGACTTGGCGTAGCCGTAGGCGAGGGCGCCGGCCAGGAAGGCGGCCGCCCGGAGAGGAGCATTCACGCCCCAAGGGTACACTACCTTACGTGCATGGTCACGCTAAACGGCAGGGATCAGGGGCCCGGGGGCACCAAGGATGAGCCCTTCAGCCAGCCGTGCAAGGCGAGCAAGAGGAGGGCAAGTCCGCCAGCCGCGAGCACCGTCTCGTAGCCCTCGGAGCGCCACCAGGGCGAGAGCGTGTACGCGACCACCCCCCACCAGGTCAGGCAAAGTTGGCAAGAAAAAGGCCTGGTATTCTTCCACGCCTGTGGCGTCAAGGCCTGGACCACGAGCACGGCAAAGACCAAGATGAGTGACAACCGGACAACCTCCATTGACGTCTCCCGGGCCGGTTACACTGAGCCAGCTTTATGTGTATAGTACGGCGCATGAGTAATCGCAAGCACCGTGGTACGAACAAGAACTCAACTCTCCCCGCAGGGCAACGCTTCGGACGCCTCGTAGTGCTGTCTCGGGCTGCCAACCGTGGTTACCTGGCTTTCTACAACGTCCGTTGCGACTGTGGGAACGAACGAGCCATGTACCGGAGTCATCTCACAAGCGGAAAGTCCGCCTCGTGCGGATGCAGCCGACTACGCCCACGCGAAGCCCCAACAAAAAATCCGCCACCAGGCGCGGCATGGCTGCCTATATCCGGTAGCACTCCTGCGCTAGTCGATGCAGCCGATCTTCCTATGCTCCTGCAAACCAACTGGCACCTGGACCAGAGCAACGGATACCCGAGCAATGGTGGCGGGGATGGAAAACAAAAGACCCGGGTACATAACCTTCTCATGCCTGGTGTGAAGACGGTTGACCACATCAACCTCAACAAGCTGGACAACCGTCGCAACAACTTGCGTCCATGCTCGCGCAGCGAAAGCAACTGCAACACCTCACTGCGGCGCGACAACCGCAGCGGATTTCGCGGCGTGACGCAGATAAAATGCGGGTTGTGGCGCGCATCGGTGAAAATGCACGGGGTGGACCACGTAGCCGGATACTTCAAGACCCCAGAGGAAGCTGCTAGCGCACGAGACGCTGTCGCGCGCAAACTCCACGGCGCCTTTGCGCGCCTGAACTTCCCGCTTCCCGGCGAACGTCCCGCACGCGTCGCCGCTAGCCTGCTAAGCCCTATCCCTGTGCAACAGGGCTAATCACACCACCCTGGGCTAATACAGCTCTCCAATTACACGTCACGAGGTCCTTCTTCTCAGGCGCCGGGCCCCTCCACCGGCCCAGCTCCTCGTCCACCCAGACCACCTTGCCCTCGTACGCCTTGGCCAGCGCCGCCTTCCAGGTCTGGACGTCACCGACGCCCGACCAGTGATGGAACTCCTGGAGCGGCACGCC
>Ga0172379_10010457_pt1 | contig 11230 bp, 11 predicted proteins | sample GrowelOW334metaG_FD_119756 | JGI IMG/M metagenome (GOLD analysis project Ga0172379, IMG submission 119756) | Groundwater microbial communities from an aquifer near a municipal landfill in Southern Ontario, Canada - Groundwater well OW334 metaG | ecosystem: Environmental > Aquatic > Deep... | reverse complement strand
AGCTCGACCAAGGTGTGCAATTTAAGTCTCCAGCTAGTACAACTGGTCCGCTGCTACTGGCTTCAACAGCCTCTTTGGCATAAATTGAGAACTCGTCATTTCTCAATGGCCACTCTTTCATTGGAATAAAAGGGTGAGCCATGATCATGGTGAAGTGCCCACTAGCAAGCTTGATTTTGACTATTGCTCTTGGTCGTTTCAGGCGGCTAAAGAATCTAATTTCTTTGCTCTCTAAAGGGATGCGGCTGAAGATAGCAATGCCACCGCCGGTAGTGTCAGCAACCATGTAGGGGTAATTTGCTAACCCAGCTTTTAAGGCAGTGACCCAAATGGGAGTTACTTCTGAGAAGCCGATGACGTCAGGGTTGGTTTCAATGATCTGCTGTACCACTGCGAAATATTTTTTATTTTTCCCACCCCAAAGATTGAACTGCATAATCTTGATGCGGTGCACATCATCAGCGTTTGCGGACAATTTGTTCATTGGTGGGGCCGGAAGATAAAGCACGGCTATTGCTGCAATGTTTGATAGAAGGGCACTGGCTGCAAGTGCTATCGCTAGTGCGTTTTTCAGCGGAAGTGTGGCCAATAACAGTATTAAACCGACGACGGCAAAAATAAGTCGCATATGGCTAATTAATTCGAGCGCTTGGCTCAGCGAGCTGAAATAAGCCGCCACAGAGACTATGAGCAGAGCAATAGAAAGAGAGTTGACTAGAAACAATAGGACGTTTTTCAAATGACGTTCTCGGTATGGTTAGTGGCGTATTGTGGCATATTGCAGAAGCCATGACCAAATCGAATAGAGACAATCTAAACCTAAACATCAGACTGCTTACTTCGGCAGACTTTTCTCAGTTTTGGCCTGTTAGATTGTTGGCATTGCAAGAGAGTCCCCATGCTTTTGGCGCTTCTTATGAAGAAAGTTTGGCTATGAGTGAACAAGAGGCAGTTTCTCGGTTGAGCCCAAAAGACGGCGGATTTATTTTGGGTGCATTCGCCGATCAATTGGTTGGTATAGCTGGCTTGGCTCGCCAGCCTGGTATAAAAGTGCGACACAAGGCCACAATTTGGGGCGTTTACGTTGTTCCGACAGCGCGGGGCAGCGGTATTGCGAGATTGCTTTTTGAAGACTTGCTGGCACGATGTCAAAACATTGAGGGGCTAGAAGAAGTAGTGCTCAGCGTTGTCACCACAAACCGGGCTGCTAAGGAGTTGTATCTATCACTTGGTTTTGAAGTTTATGGTTTAGAGAAGCGGGCCCTCAAGGTCGGTAATGAGTACTTCGATGAAGAGTTGATGACTCGTTCAATAACCTGATGAGTACAAGCTTTGCTGTATAACTATATGTACTAATAGCTGAACATTTTTAAAAATAGTCTTCTAGCCACCGGGGGCAAGCACAATTGCTTGCCCCACTGTTTCGCGTGAATAGGAGCGTCAGCTCTTGTTTGCGCTTTGACTCGGCAAGAGCCAATGACTGACGCTCGCCGCTGCCAAGCTTACAACCATAGCCCAGATGCCGTTGCCTACGACAAACCAGCCGTTGTAGTGAGTGACCGCTGCACTCGAATACGAGTTGCTATGCGCTTCAAGCAACATCAAGATGGCTGATGCATCGATGGCCAATCCCACAGGAATGACAATCGAAACAAACCAGCGTGTGGCAAGCGCTTCTCTCTGCAAGATGAACCAGGGTGCCACGCTGAGCAGCGATAGCATGAGCGAGAGCGGCAGAAGGCCAAGCAAGTTGGCTGCTGTCGGCAGATTGCCGAAGCAAATTGCCAGTGCCGTAATGACCACCAGAGGGGCCGCTATTCCTGCGAGAGTAGCAGCGAAGAATCGCTTTGCTGGTGAAGTGCTGTTGCGAGGAGCAGACATTTTGATTTTCCTTTGAGGTTAGGCCAGCCAGATCACCATGGCAGCCAGAGCCGCATGCATGGCGAAGATTAGGCTGCAGATCAGCCGCGTTTTGCCGTCTTTGGCGTAGCGCGAACCGAAGGTGCCGATGAGAGAACCTTGCGAGAGGATGATTCCCGCCGCAAAGTATTTGATGACAATCGCAGCCTGGGTAGAGGCTTCTGCCAAAGGCACATCGCGAAGGTCGGCAATAAACTGTGAGAGCATTTTTCGAACTTTCTTCTGATTCTTGGTGTTCGTAAAGAATGGCTGAGGCAGCAGCTAACTATAGTAAATGGTAGTCAAGCGGTAAAACAAAATGAGAGAGGTTAGTGTCTTAGACACGCCTCTCCCATTCTGCCGTTACGACCGATTGGTCGAGATTTAGTCTTCTTCGCGGGGGAAGAGCGTGACGATGGTGGGAACGCCCATGTACTCGAAGGGGACCTTGCCCATGTTGGCCGCGAACAGGTCGGGGTCGACATGGTACTGGATGAAGCCGCGGCTCAGCCAAGCGTCGAGCACGTGTGAGCCCGGTTTGACGAATTCAGCCTGGAAAGCCTTGAGGGCGGCTTCTTCGTCGACGGGAGTGGGGGCGGGCGCTTGGGAGGGGGTCGAGGTGTTCACTGAAAGTGCTCCTGTATCGGTAGAACCGACACGGTTAGGAGAGTTTTTTGACCGGACAAGGCTCTTTTCGAAAAGAGCCAATTAGCCGGGGAAGAGGGACGATTGGAATGGACAGTGAGAAGGGAGAGCTTCACTGACTTGACTGGCCAGTTGCTTGCTCTCCCTTCAACGCATCGGTAGCGTAGTTCTGTTTCTTTGGTCGCTAAGGCCATGTTCAGGCCCTAGAGCAGTTCTGTTGGGTAGCCTTGAGCCGACGGTCACAACAGGCTATTTGCCGTCGACAGGCAGATGCGTTGTCGCACATGCCTGTGTGACGATAGCCTCGCGCACGACTTCGGTGACATTGTCAGAGGTCATGGGCGTGATGTCGTTGATGTAAATCGGCTTGCCGACGGTGATGGTGACACCACCGCGCCATTTGAAACCCATGGCTCCGTAAGAGCCACCAGCGGTAGCTTCGTCACGCTTGCCGAAGCAAAGGTGAATGGGGACGATGCCGACCTTTTCTTTCTTCTCAAGCCGCTCGTAAGCGCCAATGGCGATCAGAGCTGAGCCCTTTTTGAAGGGAAGATAGGTGCCGGAGTTGGAGATTTTTCCTTCCGGAAAAACGACCAACGTATCGCCGCCAACCAGCACTTTGATAGCCGGTTCGATGACGGTTTTACCTTTGGTGCGGTCGACTGCGAAGCAGCCAAACGCGCCCATAACTATTGCTTTCAATCCCCAGAGGCCGCGCATTTCTTCTTGCGCTGTCATATACCGAGGCATACGACGCATGATGGAATAGACAACTGGTGCGTCGAACATCGAACTGTGGTTGGGGCAGAAAATGAGACGCCCGGGGGCGACCAGATTCTCCTTGCCGACAATGCGAATGCGTCCGACCTGGATGTAGACCCAGAGGCGCGCCAGATATTTACCAACAAGCTGGAGGGGACGGAACGACTTCGGAATGAACCCGCTTGTAAGACACAGGTCCACATACTCGCGGAATTTCTTTCTCCAAGTGGCGACGAATTCCTTGACGAGATGTGAACCCCTATTGAATGGGGTTTTCACGATAAGTCTCCTTTACTCACGTTGGTGAGTAAGTTTTTGTTTTTGATGGAAGTAGAGAAAGATGGAAGCTGGAATTTTCTAGAACCTGCCTACCGACCTGAACACACAACACTTCTCGCTCCGTTAGGGAATGGTCGAAAAGTTGCCGTGACAATCTGTGCGCCTTGAGGAGGTGCGGAGAAGGTCACAAGAAGTGCAAGGGGGCTTGAGGGGGTGGAGGTTCGTTCCAGAATAGGTTTGATTGAGATGCGCTGACAAACTAACCGAAGCTTGTATTGGCTATCAATGCTTCTATCTGGTGTTCTACTTAACCTTATGACTAGAGATATAGAAAATCTTGAGAGTAGCGTCTGATCTGAAATCATAGCTAATGGCGTAGCTCTGCGAGGGTACCCCGAAAATGTTTTATGAGTAAGCTCTTAATCGCAAGTGGTTACCGATTGACGAGGCGCGCGAGGTGTTTGCAGATCAGTCGTTGGTTAAAGCCTGACGAGTGCTGATTTTATTAGGTTTTCAAGAAGATAAAGGATAGGTTAAGGTTATCACTTATACACTTCAACAAAACCGGATAAATCAAAGACCTAGACCACTAACCAGCTCAGCAACCAACCCATTCCAGAAGCTCTCATCAAGCTTTTCGAATTAGACCGCTGGTGTTAACCTCTTTTTCTGAGGTGCTGTGCGAGTTAACCTAGTGTCTCAACCAAAGTAGAAAGGAGCCATTATGAGAATCTTGCTTAAGTGCCTCTGGCGGCTCGTTTTTTCGTGGCGCATGCCCGAACGACAAGCACCACGATTCACTTCTAAAACAACCACTGCAAACAAACCGTCCGCAGCGCATAACAACGCTCACCATGACGCCACTCCTAACTTCGAAGTTGAACGCAAGTTCCGTCTTCAAGATAGTGAGCTTGGTGCCTTCAACGAACGACTCGTGCAAATGGGTTTTTCGCAAGGGCGATTGATTGCTATGACCGACCAGTTTTTACCTGTCAAAGTCAAAGGCGAGATGCTCCGTATTCGCGATGAAGTCGTGGGTACTGAGAGCTGGACGCTTCTGACAATCAAAGAGTGGGTGAACATTGCCGGTGGCCGTGAGCGTCGTGAGACAGAAGGGAAACTTTCTGCCTTCACTCGGCGTTTTCTGCTCGCATTCGGTGGTCTGCTCAACGGCGGCAAGCTCATGTCATTTTCCAAGCAACGCCTGGAGCATCACAATGCTTCTATGCCTGGGGTAGTGATTACGCTAGACGACGTTTCTGGCCTGGGTAAGCACTCGGGTCGCTATGCCGAAATTGAGGTCCTCGTTCCTCAAGACGGCGATGTAGAGTCAGCTCGTGCACAGATAGCGCAGCTTGCTCGTACTGTGTTTGACGAGGAACGTGCACCTGTCGAAATGTCGTACCAACTGATGTTGGAAGACTCTCTTCGTTAGGCGTTGATGTAACCAAGGTCTGGTTTAGTTAAACCCGACCGCAAGGGGAAGGCATGTCTGCTTTCCCCTCTTTTTTCTTAAACCGTTCCGGCTGACGCCTGCGTAAGTGGCTTCGAGGTCTTTGACTCGAGGCTCTTTGCGCTTGCGTTCAGTTTGGACTCAAAACGGGATTCGGCCTCACGGCCGTGCCCACAAAGGAGACTTGTTATGACTACGCAAATGAAACCAGTTACCAAAACCAGCAAAGGCCGCAGGCTTGACCTGAGCAGCCCAACCCGCTCCGAAATCGACATGACCGACTTCCTCGGTCAGCGTCTGATCGGACAGAGCGACGCCATTTCGGCGGCCGTTCGCATCAAGTCACGCGCTTTGAGCCCTCTTCGCGATGGCAACAAGTGCGCCGGCTTTTACTACTTCATCGGTGAACCCGGTGTCGGCAAGACCGAGCTGATGAAGCTCTTGGCCCTCTACGTTCACGGCAACCCGAACGCCTACGTCAAGCTCGACGGCGGCTCGCTGGCCGAAAAGCACCAGGCAGCTCGCCTGATTGGTGCTCCGACCGGCTACAAGGGCTACCAGGAACCGGAAGACCAGGAGAAGGACAAGGCCGCCTTCGATAAGAAGCTGGAAGAGCTTCAGAAGGTCGACCCCGAGAAGGCTGCCAAAACTTTCCGCCGCGATCCTCGCAAGCTGCTTTCCCGGGTCAACCTGGAAGCCTCGCGTCGTGGTTCGAAAGTGCCGGTGATCTTCCTCTTCATCGACGAGGCCGACAAGCTGCACCAGTCTATCGACGACCTGCTGCTCAACGCCATCGAAGACGGCATCCTCAACCTGGCCGACAACGAAGAAGTGCAGTTCACTGACGTCGTCATCGTCATGGCCGGCAACACCGGTTCTGCCGATGTGGTCGACCGCAAGGAAAAGATCGGCTTCGTTCGTGAAACGGTCGTTCAAAAGCAGGATGCCTCGAAAGAGATCATTCTGTCGGCGATGAAGACCCGTCACCGTCCGGAGTTCCTCGATCGTGTCGACGAGGTGATTTTCTTCCGCGCCTTGGGCAAGGAAGACCTTCGTTCGATCACGACTCTTCGCCTCAATGAAGTGGTCAATCGCTTCTTGAGCGTGATGGAGCGCGGTAAGGCTTTCACTGTTTCGGTGGAAGATTCTGCTCGCGACTTCATTCTCGATGAAGCGATGAAGGGCACGGGCAACGCTCGTAAGATCAAGCGTACGGTGAAGAAGTACTTCACTGACTCGCTGGATCGCCTGTGCACCAAGATCGCTGAAGGCGAAGATGGCTTCGAAGACGTTCGCGCTGGTGACTTGGTCAAGGTCACGCATTCGAACGGCGGCGTGGCACTCGACTTCGACGTGTTCGACGACGAAGGCGACCTCTCGGCCGCCGACTCGTTCACCACTCACAAGCCTGACTCCACGGTGGCACAGCGCCATCTGGGAGAAGTTCGTCAAATCGAAGCCGCTGCAAAGCGTGCCAAGACGGCGAGCAAGAAGGTTTACTCGGTAGTCATCGAAGCCGAAAATGCGGCTCAGATGGGTGTCGAGCGCAGTGATGCCGTGCTGGTTCTGACTCAGCATCTGGGTCTGGAACTGGTGTTCGTGGGATGCGCATTCAGGGCCCCCTGGAAGTTGGAGTTGCGCGTTGAAGCAACTGACGAGCAGCTCGTTTTCATCAAGGATCGCTTCAAGACGAACGGCGTTGTTGCCCTCGTTGCGGACGCCGAGTAATTGCTGGAGATTGAGCCTGCATGAATGAGCCTTGGGTTAGTGGTGTGGAACAGAGCAATCTGTTTTACACCGCTGCCCTCGGCTCATTCTTTTTTGATTCAAATTATTGTCTTATATAGTAGAATAGTGTATCTTGGAATCATTTGTTCGCGCGCTTGTGAGAACCTTGAACCGACCATAAAGTCGCCACTTGGCTTTGTTATAACAAAAAGTAATGAAGAACTGTTGCGTGCACGGGGCTGGATGGATAGGTTCATTATCATCACCCCCAAATTTGCAAAATAGACTCTAAACGCCAATATCTGCTCTCTGTTCAGAACATCTCGAACTTTCATTTGCTGCCTTCGCAGTACGTGGTTTAACTGATTTTTGACGCAGCGCAGACGGGGATTAACGAACAAAAATTCAATGGAGACCCCTTATGTTTGCCAAAGTAAAACTCATTGCCAGTGCGCTCCGTCGCCGGCTTTTTCTTGTTAATCGTGAAGACAGCAATCAATTGCCTCTCGATCCCAATTGCTTGCCCTTCGCCTCTCTCACGAGGCAAGAGCAATTTGTGGTCACGCAGTATTTGATTAGTGTCTCCGAGCTGGTTGGCTTGCTGAACTGCATACAGTCGCGTGGCCGAGCGGTAGATCACCATCTGGTGCTGGCAAATTTTGCCAAAGGTGAGGCCGAATATGTTGCAGCTGGTTTCATGCCGTTCATGCCTGGTGCCCTCAAGGCCTCCGGTCTGACTTCGCTTGAGCCTCATGCCATTGACCGCAGCCTTTTAGTTCGTCGCAGCACCGGCGAGAACCATGCTTGTTTTGCCGCAGTGATGCGCCAACAGGTGGAACGTTTGCTGCGTAGCGGCAAAGTGATCAAGCTTGACTCGCAGGCCGCAGAGCAGCGTCTGAAAGAATTGTGTGAGGCTTCACGGCCGGACAATTCACAGCTGTAGTCAAATCAGCAGTGATCGCATGTGAGTACTAAGGTGCGAGGAAGAAAGAGGTCTATGGCCACTTTCTTCCTCGCCGCCTCTCATCGTAAAAAAAAATGCTTCGTTTCACTATATAAAATCGTATCGTTATTTGATCTTTTGTAGCTGACTTCACTCTTCGTAAAGTGGCTGTTACATTCACTTTCAGGTTACAGAACATTGCCAAATGTAAGTAAATATCAATTGAAAAGGGCTTGCCTAGCGCTGCTTTCTAATTATTTTGTTGAGATCTTTCAGAGTGTTAACTGAAATGACCCACCCAGTTTGCTTTTGCGCCTCTAGATGTTCAAGGGTAATGGTGCAATTCAACTTTTCCTTTCTCAGGCATCCAACGACTCTTACTCAACCAAACCCAAACAGTTATTCGCTACAAGCCCCAGACCAGAAGCACGCAAGTGCCTCAGGTAAGCGACGTTGGAAGAGTTGAATTGAACTAAACGCAATGTTCTACGAGCAGTGGCAAACAAGCATTGCTCTATGAGCATTGCCTTGTGCCCTGTTTCAAAAGCATTGCACAAACAATCGAAAGAGGAAATATGCACAGCGCCAACACTTTGACCCTCGTCCTCTCCAGCTATGCCGCAGCATGCCAGAGAACTGACGCCAATTTCACCGCCGCCCGCAATCGCATTGAAGCGCCCCTCATCGCCGCCCGTGAAGCCCTGAGACACGCTAAGGCGACAACCCTGCAAGAACTCGTTATCACCTGCGAACGTGCCTACCAGGCGGCGCAGAAGCTCTACGAGAATGAGTATCGTCTGGCAGGTAGCAACCATGGCCAGGCCATCACCCGCGCACTCGCAGCACTTGATCAACGCAAGTTGGTTATTGCTTCCGAGCGTGCTGCCAGACTTTCCCAAGCACAGGCCCGCTACGAGCAGGTTTGTGCTGAAGCCGGTTCGCCCGATCACATTTCGTGCTTGCCGGCCTTTGATGCTCTCAAACTTGAAGAGGTCGAAGCCGATGAAGCCCGCGACGAGCAGTTGCGTGCCAGTCACGATATCTATTTGAGCGACAAGCGCGAACAAGACATCATCTATGCCGACCGCCTGGTTGCAATCGAGCGCCAAAAGCGCGAGAGCATCGACTCGGCCAAGCAAGTGTTCGACCTCGCCGTCAGTCAGTTGATTCCTCCTCTTGAAGCTGCTCTCGGCTCTGCTCAGGCCGCTTTCAACGAAGAACTCTACACCGTCACCAGCCTCTATAACCAGACGCGCAAGCAGCGCCTCGGTATTTATGAGGGCTTCCAGAATGGCAACAGCACGCAGTCGCAAGCAATCCGCTGGCTTGACCAGATAAATTGATCTACTACAGCTGGCGCTGAAAGTCACAACTGATGTGACTTGGTAGATGAGTATTTTTGTTATGTTAGCGGCGGCATACTCGTTGAGTGTGTCGCCGCTTTTTTTAGCAAGTCTTGTCCAAATTCATTTTTTATTTTTTCTACTACATTCTATAATATGTAATTAATTAGTAGGATGATGAATTAGGATGAACCCTTCATGTGAGTATGACAGAGCAGAAAGCTTATGCTACTAGCGCGTCAGTTTCGATATTACAAACTTGGCTATCGAGCTAACAGCTGTATCGAGCAGCGAACCAGAACCTGATGCTCTCAGCGGATTTCTCTCGGAATGTTTACCTGTGAATAGCTCGGTAGGCAAGTCAAAATTGCTTTTGTGCCCTTCCAGAGTTTGATCCAAAGGCTGGCCAAAGTAACGACCAACGAGTTGGAACACAAGTGATTCGCCGATGACGTCAGCCCTTACTTCTTCGACAACTCCATCCATTTCGTATTGAAAAATGCGTTGTCCATCCACTACTTTAGAATTAGCGAATATCTCTTTTTCTTCTAGTTGTAATTTGCCAATGTCAGATATATTGCCCTCTTCTGCACTTCCTGAAAATTCTCGCACTAGTTGACCGTGCTCATAGTAGGCATAACCAAAATAGTTGACGACATCGTGCAAGGCAAACATCAACAGAGTGCCATCAGGGTATAAATTTAGAACTTTTTGAAAGTATGGGTTGCTGCGATTGTCGAAGCAATCAAAGATTTTGTCCTGGTCTGCTATAAAAACCGCTTTCTCGTAGGCGCCAATAATATAAGTGCCACTCACAGGGTAAGGTTCGAGAGTACTCTGTTCTCGCTTGGTAGGCTCTTTGTATCCGAGCTTTTCGCGAATTTCACTAGCCTTTGCGGGGTCGTGTTTTGGTGCTTCACCAAGGTAGCCGTCGGCACAATTGCCTGTGATTATGCAAGCCGCTTTCCAGCCCATACTAAATTCCTCGGTAGTAAAAGAGAGCAAATTATACTCTGGAATTTCTTTTTCCTTAACAATCTATTGAACTATTTTTTTGTTCGAGCATAATGGGTTGATGAACAAGAATTGCTACATGCTTCCCACCCAACAAATTGTCGCCGAAGGCGCCAAGAAGAGGAGCACGTCGCAGAGTATGCACTGAAAGAATCTAGAATTCACATTTCGCATTCAGTTCAGCTTATTCGACGGCTCCCAGTAAAAAGGGAGCCTTTTTTTTGCTGAATTTTGTTCTAACGAACGCCGACCCTGTACACCCATGGAGAGAAAAAGTGCACTAATGAAGCCCTTAAAGAACGCTGTAGAAACTGACAATTTGAGAAAGGTATTCGAAATCAAACAAGGCCTCTTGCGCAGAAATGCCAAGACAGTTGTGGCAGTTGAAGGAATTTCGCTTACCGTTCCAGCGGGTCAGTCAGTGGCGTTTATCGGGCCAAACGGAGCTGGTAAGTCGACCACAATCAAGATGCTCACTGGCATTCTTAAACCCAGCTCTGGCACTGCATCGGTGTTGGGTTTAGATCCCTGGAAGCAGCGTTCTAAACTAGTACGCCAAATTGGCGCTGTGTTTGGGCAACGCTCGCAGCTATGGCTCCATTTGCCGCCATCAGACAGCTTTGACCTGTTGGCCGAAATCTATGGCATTCCCAAAAATGACTATAGAAAAAGAAAGGCACTGCTAGTAGAGCGTTTTGACCTTGGTCGCTTCCTCTCAACTCCCGTACGTAAACTCTCCCTGGGTGAGCGTATGCGCGCTGAAATAGCAGCCAGTCTATTGCACAGACCCCAGTTGCTTCTTTTAGATGAACCGACTATTGGTGTTGATGTTATCGCTCGGCAAAATCTGCGAGATCTTGTCTGTGAGTGGAATAGAGAAGAAGGCGTAACAGTCTTTCTCACTAGCCACGACACTGGTGACATCGAATCAGTAGCCGATAGAGTTATTGTCATCAACCATGGTCGAGTAGTTTTAGACGACTCTCTATCTAGTGTTAGCGCCAATACTTTGATCGAAGGAAAGCCAGCTGGGCTGGAAGAAATAATCGCTCATTTGTTCAACAGTGCAGCTAGTTTGACGATGCAAAATTGTATTTCGCCGAGTTAGTTTCAGCAGTAGGAAATTGCAATAATGAAAAATTCAATACGCCAAAGCTGGGCCGT
>Ga0172379_10010456_pt1 | contig 11230 bp, 12 predicted proteins | sample GrowelOW334metaG_FD_119756 | JGI IMG/M metagenome (GOLD analysis project Ga0172379, IMG submission 119756) | Groundwater microbial communities from an aquifer near a municipal landfill in Southern Ontario, Canada - Groundwater well OW334 metaG | ecosystem: Environmental > Aquatic > Deep... | reverse complement strand
CGACACGGCGACCGAGAACGCGCTCATGGCTGCCGCATTGGTACCGGGTAAGACGACCATCAAGTACGCGTCGGCAAACTATCAGGTGCAGGAACTGTGTTTTTTCTTGGAACAGTGCGGGGTCAAGATCGATGGCATCGGCACGACGACCCTCACTGTGCATGGCATAAAAAAGATAGACAAGCCCATGGTGTACGAGCTGTCCGAAGACCCGATTGTCGCGATGTTCTATCTCGCGACCGCGATCGTCACCCGTTCGAGCTTTACGATCAAGCGCGCACCCATTGAGTTTTTGGAGCAGGAACTGCTGGTATTGGAAAAGATGGGTTTCAAGTATGAGATCCTGAAGCGCTACAAGTCCAAGAACAAGCGCACCAACCTTGTCGATATCAAAACGCATGCGAGCGCCCTGGTTGCCCCCGAAGACAAAGTACACGCACGCCCCTATCCCGGACTCAACATGGACAACCTGCCCTTTTTTGCGGTCATTGCGACCCAGGCAACCGGTACGACCCTTATCCACGATTGGATGTATGAAAAGCGTGCGCTCTATTTGACCGAACTCGATAAGCTCGGCGGTGAGACGCTGCTCGCCGACCCACACCGCATATACATTGAGGGACCGACCAACTTTAAGCCTGCCGAGATCATGGCCCCGCCAGCCTTACGTCCCGCGGTCATTCTTCTCGTCGCGATGCTCGCCGCGCCGGGCAAGTCGATCTTGCGCAACGTGTACTCAATCAACCGCGGATATGAGGATATTTCGGCACGATTGCGACAGCTGGGAGCGGAGATACGGGTGGTGGAAGAGTAAACGAAGAGTTTAGAGTCTGGAGTTTAGAAACAAGTTGACCAGTACCGTGTACTGAGTGCCGAGTCCGACTTCGTATACGGGAACGGGTTGAGATTTGTATGTGTATCATGTCCACCTACTGACGGAAGAGTCTGGAGACGCGGATAAAAATACGTCTATATAAACGTGAAAACTGGCGTAACATTTGCATGTTACGCCAAGTTTGTTTTTGCTGCTATGGCAGCTTACTTTTTGCGAGGCTCGGCGTACAGAGCTGATCCTACGACACTTTTGAGTGCTGTTTTCTGCTCATTGATTGCTTTTTGGACTCGTGGCGATTCCACAATTACCTGCTTATATACTCCACTCATTTCTGCAAAGAAACTCTTGCACACGAATAAGCTCACTTCATCTGGATCATCAAAATAACGTGTAACGACAGAGTGTTTTGGTACCCCGTACACATTGTCATACGTTGCGTGATACTGTACTGCCCACACAACAGGATTTGCCTGAGTTTTTGGCTTACCACTGAACAGTATGTTGTTTGGATCACGCTCTTCTGAACTGATGTCCACACAACTCGTACGTATGCTTGTCGTCACACACACTGTTGTCTTGTAGTTTATAAGGTGAACATACACTCCACGACACCACGTGGCGTCAGCCTTACCACATTGCCAAGGTTCCACATACTGCTCGGTATCGACATGTACCGCTGAACCTTCAGGTATGTGCTTGGCGAAAGCGTTGAGATCAATGGTGATCTGCTCATCACCTTTTCGGTGAACATCATTTCGTACATCAATCTCGTTGACCGTATAGCACCCTGGTAATAGTGCTGCACACATGACAAGGATCATTGCTATCAATTTTGTGTTCATTTCTGCCCCCTGGGCTTAGTTACTTTATTGGTTCTTTGGTACTTGCTGACGTGGATTATATATCATATATGTGAGTATGTCAATACCAAGCAATGGTAACCCTTCACACCCTCCCGCTCGTCTTTGCGAACCCGCAGGTGAAGCAATCCAGGATTTGCGCGCTTATGTACGAAACGACTCAGAAGATCCTGGATTGCCACCCGCCTGCGCCAAGGCTTTGGCGGGCAGGCGTCGTCGCACTGCGGCACTCCTCCTCGCAAGGACGACGCGCTGTATAGGCATTTTAATTGTGTGAGCAGTTACCGCGCAAAACTTGACCCGTCTCAGTTACGTATCTGTCGGACGTGGAGTTGCCATGCCTTTGTGTCTTTGATACTAGATACAGATATGAGGTGTATACGTAAGTGCATACACCTCATGTTGGGATTGACCAAACTACGCAGGTCAAAAAACTATCCACACAAGACCAATTTTGTTTTATTGCGCTTGTGACGATTTTGCATTGTTATTGTTTGCACCCAGTGGCCACGAATCTGAACCTTTTCAGTACGTTCATTGGGATAGGTTTTGGTGAAGTCTGGAACGAAGATTTTAGACTCATGCCCAGTTACTGGCTTAGGCAAATCATCATGCGTGAATTCATCTACATCCATTCTTTCTTCTGGCACAGGTATGTGACTAAGGTTCCAGTCAGTTTCGAAATTGGCGTCTGGGTCTTGGAGTTCTCCAAGGCCCAGAGGGTCACCAAAATCTAGACTGTTGAAGCCAACATACAGGCCGCTCGATTTCTTGCTCATTAGGATTCTCCCCTAAATATGTTATTTGTATTAAGTTATAGTGTACATTGTACAGCAACCTACATTATACCACCTTGGTACATATTGTCAAGGTAACCGGAGAATATGCTATACTACAGCCCATGTACACGATCCGCGTCATTCCGCTTGCTCGTGCGACGTCAGTGGACGAGCTGACGTACTATAGTGCGGCCGAGTACCCCTTGGGGAGCCTCATTATGGTCCCCATGCGCAACAAGGAGGTGCAAGGTGTGGTGATAGGCGTCGAACCCGTGCGCAATGCAAAGGCCCTGCTTCGTACCTCGAGCTTTGCGCTGCGCAAGGTGCGTCGCCAGAAGCCCATCGGTGCCCTGCTCCCTGAGTTCATCAATGCCGCAGAAAAAAGTGCGCAGTACCACGCAACAACGACCGGCGCAGTGTTGTACCAGTATGCGACCAAACAACTTCTTTCGTCGCTCTTACCCGTTGTTGCCGAAACGACCGAACGGCCGCACCTGCGCGGTTTCATCATTCCCCGTTTATACCAGGGTCTCTTTGAGAGCCGTGTTGAGTTTTACCGTACTTCGGTGCGCGAAGCGTTTGCTGCAGGCGGCTCGGTGCTTCTCGTCGCACCTACGGTCGCTGATGCCACACGGGTGTACGAGGCACTTGTGGCCGGTATCGAGCAGTACGCGTTTCTCATTACGAGCGCAGCAACGCCTAAGGTGCAGAAGGAGCGTATACAAGGTGCGCTATCCACCCCTCACCCGGTATTGATCGTCACGACAACCGGATTTCTTGCTATTCCGCGCCACGACCTTACGACCGTTATTGTCGAGCGCGAGGGCTCATCGCTCCACCGGGGGCGCAACCGTCCCTTTGTCGACACGCGGGTCATGGCACACCATCTCGCCGCACACCTTGGCGGGCAGCTTTTTTTGGCCGACCTTCCCTTGCGGATCGAGAGTGTACATCGGCGCGAGCTCAGCGAATACGAAGAAGTCGTGAGTGGACATCACCGCATGACCTTTGTGGCGCCCGCGCACATCATTTCGCTCAAGGGTGAGAGCCGCGAGCCGAAGAAACCGTTTCGTTCCATTGGTCATGAGCTTCTTCTGCACATACGCGACACCACGAATGCGGGCGGGCGCGTGATCCTGTACGTGGCGCGTCGCGGCCTTTCACCGGTCACCCTCTGTGGCGACTGTGGGACTGCGGTGGCCTGCAACGAGTGCGGCGCATCGGTGGTCTTACATAAGGGCGCATCGGAGAACTATTTTTTGTGTCACGCGTGCGGTACCTTGCGGCATGCACGAGAGCGGTGTAAGACCTGCCAGAGCTGGCGTCTGGAGGCATTTGGCGTTGGTTCGGAACTTGTCGCTGATGAGCTTGCTGCGGCATTCCCAAATCTGTCGGTACAGACCCTATCAAGCGATACCGCAAAAACACACTCGGCTGCGGAGCGTATCGTGAATACCTTTTATGAGACCCCGCGTTCCATTTTGGTCGCGACCGAACTCGCTCTACCCTACCTTGCCACATCAGTGCCGCTGGTCGGTGTCGTATCGCTTGATTCGCTGCTTTCGCTTGCGAGCTGGAACATTTACGAGAAGGTCGCCGCCACACTTACCCGACTCCACGAACTTGCAAGTGGGGACTTTGTCTTGCAAACGCGCCACCCGGACACCGAGATACTATCGACCGTACTGTCCGGCAATTTCTCAAGTTACTATCGGAGCGAGCTTCGTGCGCGTAAGCAACTTGGGTACCCCCCGTTCACGGTCCTCATCAAGGTATCGGTAACGGGTGGTGAAGCAGAGGTTGTCGCGCGGATCGAAGAGGCAATCGAGATATTGAAACCATACGAACTGATCCCCTTTTCGCGAATGCTCAAAGCGCCCGGCGGCAAGTTCTCGCTCCACGGTTTTTTGCGTATCAACCGCGAGGAATGGCCGGACGCCGAGTTGCTCGAAAAACTGCGTTCCCTGCCGATGTCGTATACGGTGATGGTTGATCCGGACAGCATTCTTTAGCGAAAGAATGCGCGTATGGGTATGCGTATGGGAATGGGGGCGGATTGGCGTAATCCCGCATACGCATACGCATTCCCATACCCCGCGTGCTTAACGCGCAGGCGATTGTCTGGTATAGTCCTATCCATGAGTCTTATTGTACAAGTTGGAGATGGCGTGTTGCGGCAGGTGGCGGCGGAGGTGCCCATTGCCGATATTACGAGCCCCAAGATACAGGGCATTTTGAAGGACATGGAGGCAACACTATCGGTCGAACCGGACGGTGCGGCGCTTGCAGCACCCCAGATCGCCGTGCCACTGCGTATTTTTGTACTGTCTCGGCGCGTCTTCGCAGAGGATAGCGAACACGAGGCGGCGAGCAAGGACCCGCATTTCATCTTCATTAACCCGGTCATCACCAAGCGTTCGAAGCACAAAAAAACCCTTGAGGAAGGCTGTCTTTCGGTGCGTGGGCGCTATGGCACGATCATACGCCACAGCAACGTAACCGTACGCGCATACGACGAACACGGCAAACTTTTCTCACGCGGTGCAGCAGGACTTTTGGCCCAGGCGTTCCAGCATGAATGTGACCACCTCGATGGCACATTATTTATTGATAAGGCTAAAGAGACGTGGGAGGTGGAGGCGAGCGAAGCGAGAGATTAAACTCTAAATCCGAATGTCGAAATTCTAAACAAATACGAAATCGCAAACACGAAATTTCAAACACGGTTCGCTTTTCGAATTTATTATTTCGAGCTTGTTTAGAATTTAGCTTTTCGAATTTAGAATTTTGCAGTTTCACTAAATTATATAGAAATGAATAAAATAAATAACATTGCTTTTTTCGGTACCCCCATCCTTGCGGTCTTCGTCCTCGAGGAGCTTGAGGAGGCTGGTATCGTACCATCGGTCATCGTTACCGCACCGGACAAACCTGCCGGCCGTAAGCTCGTGCTCACGCCGCCCGCGGTCAAAGTCTGGGCGGATGAACATGATATACCGGTACTTCAGCCGGCGTCTCTTAAACATCGCGATGCAGTGCCTGAGCTCGCGAATACCGACTGGGATCTTTTTATCGTTGCTGCGTATAACATCATTCTTCCCCAGTGGGTCTTGGACCTGCCCAAGAAACAGGTCCTCAATGTGCACCCGTCACTGTTGCCCAAGCTCCGTGGTCCGTCGCCGGTCCGTTCCGCTATCCTGCGTGATGAACGGGATTCGGTCGGCGTGTCGATCATTGTACTTGATGCGCAGGTCGACCACGGTCCGATCGTCGCACAAGCCACGGTCGAACTGCCGGAGTGGCCGGTACAAGGATATGTACTTGATGAATTATTGTTTCGAGAAGGCGGTCGGTTGCTGGCAGAAGTGATACCGCTTTGGTTTGAAGGCAATATCACGCCGGACGAACAGAAAGACGCGGAAGCGACATTTACATCCAAGTTCGAGAAAGCAAACGGCGAGATCGACCTTGCAGGTGATGCATACAAAAATTACCTCACCTACTGTGCGATGGAGGGCTGGCCGGGGATATATACATTCATAGAAGATAGCACAAACGGTCAAAGTGACGGAAAAATACGACTCAAGATCACCGAAGCAGAATATACTGACGGAGAGTTTCGACCGGTCAAGGTCGTACCCGAGGGGAAAAAAGAAATACTGTGGGAAGAGTGGAAGCGAGCGCACAGTTTATAAGTGTTCGTCTCTGCGAGCGTAGCGCCTGCCCGCCAAAGCCTTGGCGCAGGCGGGAAGCAGTCCAGGATTTTCGTATTTTTGTCGTTCTTACTCTGGATTGCGTTGCGACTCGCAATGACAGACGTTTTTTGGGCGCTTTAAAGGTATGAAGTGTCATTGTTCTGCTCATAACCAATTGACGCCCCGCTGGATATTGTATATATTGAAGTCTAGACCGAAAGTGTCCATTAGCCTTAAGGTCTATCTCGGGCTCGCGACCCTCTAATTACGCCTAAGCGCCTAAAGTGTGTATTCCTTTAGGTGCTTTCCTATATCACTTACTTACTCTAACCTCTTCCGCCCTCCGCCAGTGGGCGGAGGCGGACTCCAGACTCTAAACTCCCGTCGTACTACTGTGCCTCCCCAAGCATATCCTTCGCTTCACGTGCTCCCTTGAGATACTGTGATTCCGCCTTCCCTTTATCTGATCGCAACTGCTCAAGCATGTCGTCCTTGACTTTGTCGATCGCCTTTTCAATGGTTTGTTCTTCCTTACTTGCGCGGTACACTTCTCCGTCGACCTGCAACGTCACCTCTGCCGTGCACACATCGCCCGACTGGTGGTGGGTGTCTCGTTTAAGCTCAACATCACATACCGCCGCCTCGTAGTCCCGTTCACTCATCAATTTCTCGAACGACTCACACTTTTTCTCCGCGTAGTCGCGGAGCGCGTCTTCATGCTCCATTCCCGTAAACTTTATCCCTGTCTTCATAGATTGCTGTGATTAATGAGTAAAAACAACTTCGACGATGATGTTGCGCCTTTGACAAGCCGCAACATCTTCACTTCTATACCTAAGTGCTCAGCAAGAACTTCTTTAATGCGAGCGTTTGCGCTACCGCGTTCTGCCTTCGCCCGCACCGACACCCTCCACTTGTTAGTACCTACTGCCTCGATGCTTTCTTTCTTGGCCCCCGCCGTCGCACGGACTTGGATGTAGCGCTCATCTACAGTTTTTTCTTTGGTAATTGCTTTTTTCATATTGGTCATATGATCCTACGGTTGTGGGACTTTGTAGTACCGAGTGACGAGTTGAACAGTAACGAGTACGTGTTTCGTAATGTCAGATCTTTTTTCGGTACTAGTTTTTACTCGTCACTGATCAACTCGCTACTGAGACACTCGTTCGTACCTTCCCATCAACGTCGTACTCTCAAGCACGTGACCTTTCATCATTTCGAGCACGTCCGTTTTTGAACTTCCTTCCGGAAGGCGCAGCCAGGTGTCGAGTGCGTAAACCTTAAAAAGGTAGCGGTGCTCGCCATTGGGTGGACATGGGCCGCCGTATCCCGTTTCGCCAAATGATGTCTTGCCTTCGGTGCCGATCGGGTCGGTACCTTCCCCGATACGTGTCGTGGTGCCGGGTATGTTAAAAACGATCCAGTGGTCCCATCCGCCAGATGACAGAACTCCTGGTGCATCGGGGTCATCAACAATAAGGACCAGGGTCGCCGTGCGCGCTGGCGCATTGTCGATCGCGATAGGAGGCGAAATATTGTCGCCGTCGCAGGTGTATTTTGACGGTATGACGCCCTCGTGCATAAAGGCCGGAGAACGTACTAGCATGGTTGTTGAAGCATTCATACTGGTGGTACTGATTACCGTTGGTATTGCTTGAGGCAAAGCTACTTTTTGCTCTGGCCCCCGCTGTACGAGATACACAAGCGCCCCAAGAATGACCAGATACCCTACCCCTTGCAACGCCCATGCTGCTCGCATAGGTACAGTATACACCCCGCGTGACGAGAGGGTAGAGTCTGGAGTCCGCCTCCGCCCACTGGCGGAGGGCGGAGGAGTTTAGAGTTACGAACCTAACGCAAGAGTTGTAACGACCTAGCTCGCCTGTGTTTGGCGGCTTTGTTGCTGCGCGTTCTGCTCTGCTGCTAGAGCAGCTGCATCAGCTGCTGCTTGCGCGTCTGCTTGAGCCTGAGCGGCGGCTGCGGCATCGGCCTTTGCTTTTGCATCCGCGGCAGCCTTTGCCTGAGCGTCCGCAAGTGCCCTTGTCTGTGCGGCAGTCGTAGTTTGCGTGGTATTCGTCGTCTTTTGAGTTGTAGGCGCAGGCGTCTTTTGTTGAGTTACCTTTGTACGTATGCTAGCAGACTCCTCCTCATCATCATCCTCTGTTTCGACCTCGTCCGCGAGTTTGTTCTCAAGGTCGATCTGGGCCGCCTTTTGCGCGGCAAGTTCTTGTTGCAGTGTGAGTATGGCACTGTGTGCTTCATTGAGTGACTGGTTAAGTTGCTCATCGCGCGCAGTATAGGAGTCACCAAAAGTCGCAAACGCGCGATTCATGTAGAACGCACCGCTCGTGACCAGTGTCACGCCGAGAAATACAGCAACTACATTTCTAGTATCAGGTTTCATGTAAAGTATATTACCCTATTTTTTGCCACATGTGGATGTCTGACTTACGGACCTCACAATCACCACAGGTAAAATCATCAGGAAGGTCATCCCACAACGTGCCCGCAGGATACCCCCGAGCCGGGTCGCCGACTTTCTCATCATATATCCACCCGCATTCAAGGCAAACGTATTGGTTGTACATAGTGGTGTGGTATTAACGAGCAGAATGCTCGTATGGTAAGTGTACAGGCGCTAGATGAATATAAGATGAAGCGTTGCGCGATGAGGTTGGGCGTTAGACGATAGAAGTTGGAGACAGAGCCTGTGACGAACGTTACTACTATAGCGGTATGTGTGATCTACTCAAACCTCCAAACTCCAACATCTAACCTCTCCCTCTTGCGGTCGCAACCGCGATTGGGAATCGTACCGTCACCGTCGTTCCCTTTCCTACTTCGCTCTCAAGCTCGATCGTGGCGTGATGCGCGTTTGCGATCTCAAGGACGATTGAGAGACCGAGACCTGCACCCGATGAGCCGGCGGTCCGCGCGTGATCGGTCTTAAAGAACCGCTCGAATACTCGCTTGGTTTCCGGCTCGGGGATACCCACGCCACTATCGCGAACTGTGAACACGACCGATTGTTGTATCCGTTCGAGCGTTACCTTGATGGTTCCGTTTTGTACATTGTAATCGGCTGCGTTCTTCAGCAAGTTCATGATCAAGCGCCGGACCTGTTCTTCATTACCTACGATGATCTGTGCAGGTTCGTAGGTCACATTCAAAAAAAGTCCTTTTTCTTCGGTGTAGATCCGCATATGTGCCGTTACGTCGGCGACCAAGTGCGAGAGGTCGATCTCCGTATGCGTGTACACAACTTGTTCATCGCTCCGTGCGAGGAACAAAAGATCGTTCGCAAGCGAAGTGAGGTGCCGGGACTCCTGATTGACAACCTCGGTGAACACCTGATACTCCTCCCGGGTGCGTTCTTTTGAAAGTAAGTAGCTCGACCCGGCGGTGAGGACCGAAAGCGGCGTACGAAGCTCATGTGCCGCTTCGGCAACGAACTTTTTTTGTCGCGCGTACACTTTTTCTATCGGTCGAAGGGTCGCACGCGATATGACGAACCCGGCCACCACAATGAGGAGAAAGAGTATGCTGTCCGTGACGATAAGTACGCTGAACAAATGTTCCCGCAATTCGTGCGTGGGTGGTTCACCAAAGAGGTCTGCAAGACCATGGAGATCGATCAACCCGTGCGGCTCGGGAGAGTTGGGGATGACGCGGATGAAGAGGAAGTAGATGAGTGCACTAAACACCACGAGCACTATACTTGCTGTGAGTGTGTAGTACAGGGTCAGACGCCACGTCGCTCGTCCAAAGCGTTTATCGTTTGAAGCGGTAACCGGCACCACGGACCGTTTCGATGTACTGTTCGTTCTCGTCATGTAATTTTGTTCGCAGTTGGCGAATGTACACTTCAACAATGTTACTGAACGGATTGTAATCAAGGTCCCAGCAGTGTTCGAGTATCTGATTCCGGGAGACGACCTGCCCAGCATTCTGCATGAGATACTCAAGGATAGCATACTCTTTGACCGTGAGTTGCATTTCATCTGCACCATGGAGCGCAACGCGCGTTGCGGCGGTGAGCGAAACATCTTGGACCTCAAGCACCTCACTCTGAGTCAAGGGTGGCCGCCGAAGAAGTGCACGCATGCGCGCCAAAAGCTCGCTCTGATCAAAGGGCTTCACAAGGTAGTCATCTGCGCCGCTATCGAGCCCCACAACCTTGTCCTCCGATTCCCCGAGTGCCGTGAGCATGATGATTGGTACCATTACCCCCTCACTGCGGAGCGTTTTGCATACCTCGATACCATCTACCTTGGGCAAGAGAAGATCGAGCAGTATCAGGTCGGGGACAGGATCACGTGCATATCGAAGCGCCGCATCGCCATCTTTGACCCAATCGACCGCGTAGCCGTTCTCCTTGAGCATGGCCGATACATACTGGCCGAGGTTCTGGTTGTCTTCAGCAAGCAAAATACGCATATACACAGTATACGCCTCATACATTCATGTGCCATTCATGTGTGTGGCGTATCATGGTGGGTATGAGCACGGTGCAAGAACACGCATTCAATACTCGACTCATGGGCTGCGACGCGGCGGTGTCGATTGTGACCGACGACTTCGACCGTGCCACCATTGCCTTTGAACGAGCAATCGCGCTTGGCCGTGCTACTGAGGCCCGTTTTTCACGTTTTTTGCCCGATAGCGAACTTAGTACCCTCAATCGGGAAAAAACGAACATCGTATCACCCGAGTTCATGCGCGCGCTCATGACCGCGTTTTCGCTCTACCAAGAAACACAGCAGGTCTTCAATGTGCTCACGCAGGTGCGCGCACGAGGGTATTCATCCGACTTTGACCACATGGAGCGCGAGGTAACGATCGGCGTGCCACTTCCCTACAACAGTGATCTCGAACAAGTGATCGTCGACGAGGACACCCGATTGGTCGTGCTGCGTGCCGATCAAGAGCTCGACTTTGGCGGCTTCATGAAAGGACACACCGCCGAAGTACTCGCACAGAGCATGACGGACATGCAGGGTGTCATCGTGAACATAGGCGGGGATTGCTATGCTACCGGCCGCGATGCACAACATAAGCCAT
>Ga0172379_10010455_pt1 | contig 11230 bp, 13 predicted proteins | sample GrowelOW334metaG_FD_119756 | JGI IMG/M metagenome (GOLD analysis project Ga0172379, IMG submission 119756) | Groundwater microbial communities from an aquifer near a municipal landfill in Southern Ontario, Canada - Groundwater well OW334 metaG | ecosystem: Environmental > Aquatic > Deep... | reverse complement strand
GTTTTGGGGGCTACTGGAAGAACCATTTTAATACGATCGGGATTCACGGAATGAATGAATCGTTAATCAATTTTAAACAGACGGGGATGGCTGATCCAAAAGGACAGGAATTTGCCTTGAAAGTAATGGATTTTATGCGCGAGACGCTGGCAAAATACCAGAAAGAGGATAATGAACTTTATAATTTGGAAGCAACGCCGGCGGAAGGAACGACTTACCGTTTTGCCCATTTGGATAAGAAAATATACCCTGAGATTAAAGTGGCAAATGAAGCTGAATTAGCTTTGGGGGCAGAGCCCTATTACACAAATTCAACACATTTACCGGTGGGTTACAGTGAGGATATGGTGGAGGTGTTGAAGTTACAAGATGGACTACAGACGAAATATACCGGCGGGACGGTAATACACTTTTTCTTGGGTGAGGCACTTTCGTCCGGGGAGATGGCCAAGAAACTGGTAAGGAAAATTGCGACAAACTATAAACTGCCTTATTACACATTGACGCCGACTTTTAGTGTCTGTGCTTCTCACGGATATTTGAAGGGGAAGCAAGAGATTTGTCCGGATTGCGGAGCGGAGGCGGAAGTTTTTTCGAGGATTGTCGGCTACCTGCGGCCGGTTAAACAATGGAACACGAGTAAACAAGCGGAATTTAAAGACCGTAAAACATATTCTGTGGCATGAACATTGGCGGTTTGCAAAAAACAACCCTGATTGATTTTCCGGAAACAGTGGCGGCGGTTATTTTTACGGTTGGCTGTAATTTTAGCTGCCCATTTTGCTTTAATAAAGACTTAATGAGTGGAATTACTTCGGTTATTTCCCAAAAGGAGATATTTAATTTTTTAAAAGAACGGAAGGGGTTTTTGGATGGAGTGGTAATTAGCGGAGGAGAGCCGACGATCCAACCGGATTTGATAAGGGCAATAAGGGAGATAAGGGAGATGGGGTATAAAATAAAGCTGGATACCAATGGCTCAAATCCGAAGGTGTTGGAAAAATTGCTGCAAGCAAAACTACTTGATTATGTGGCGATGGATGTTAAAACGGCGTTGAATGAATTGTATGCCTGGACAATCCGGATTCCTGATTTTGATCTTAAACTTTGGAAAAAAAGTTTACAGCTCCTGATAGATTCGGGTATTGAATTTGAATTACGAACCACAATCGTGCCTGACATCCACGATAAACAAATACTGGTCACCTTGGCACAGCAAATAGCGCAATTAACCAGTAAACCTGTATGGTACTGGCAGAACTTTCAGCCGAAAAATTGTTTAGATGTGGAATTCACCAAAAAAGAACCACTGCCTAATCTGGTTTTGAGCCAATGGCTAAGTGCGGTCAAGAAATATTATGATAAAGTGGAACTAAGGAATGGGTAAAAAAGCAGCCGTTTTTAAACAGTTAAAAGAAATTTTACGAGGTATTCCCTGGGCGATTTTTGCGGGAACGGCGTTTGAAATATATACAAACGGAGAAAGAGAAGGACGAGACATTGATATCATTATCCCGGGGTGGTTAATGAACGATGCGGCAAAAAGATTTGGGGTTGAGCCAATTTTACAAACGAGAAATAAAGGCGGAGTAGAGATTGTTAACGATCGTTATTTGGAAACGGAAATTGACGGAGTAATTGTAGAGGTGGTAGGGGACACGGAAAAAATTGTGATTGACGGGTACCAGTATTTGTCGACAACGCCGGAAGCGATTAAGAAACTATTTATTAAGGTGGTGGAAAGAGAATATCAAGGAGTAGAGATTCCGATAGTACCAGTTGAAGAATTAATTGCGCAAAAAATGATTTTTGACCGTTCCGGGAAGTGGCAAGACAAGGAGGATGTGAAACTATTGATTAGTAAGTTTGGAGTCGATAAGGGAAAATTACGGCAAGCATTAGACCGTTGGGGTATGGGTGTAGATAAGCAAATAGAAGTTTATCAAAAATTAGGATTCAAATATGAGTAAAATTCGATTAGGTAGGTATCGGCACTTTAAAGGGGGAATATATGAGGTGTTGGGAGTAGTGAAACATTCAGAGACTTTGGAAGAAATGGTACTTTACAAGCATGAAGGAGAAGAAGAGCTGTGGGTCAGACCATTGAAAATGTTTGGGGAAGTAGTAGAGAAAGATGGTTACAAAGGACCGCGATTTAGATACATTGAGGAGTGATTTACGGTGGGGTTGTGGTATCATTAACTGAGGAACCCGCCAAAAGCTTACGCATTTAGGCGGGCAGGTCTGCCCAAGATGACAACACAAGCAACAAACACTAATGACCCCGGGTGGAATTCGTTATTTAATCAAGATCCACAGAGCGGGTCGACACAGGGGCCGACCCCTACAGGATTAGGCTCAACAACAGGATCGGCAGAAAGGCGGGATGCCGGGTATCCGGAAAACGAAAAAGTGGTTTTGGAAGAGAGAGCCTTTCCCAAGGAAGTTGAGCCCGGGGTAAAAGATTGGATGACCAAGCTGGAGGCGGGGGAGGATATTAGTTTGCCGCAAGCGGTGACAGACGATCAAGGACAAGTGTTGGCAGATAATGCGGCGCCCCAGCAAGTAGTCGTGACTTTGCCGATGAGTGAAGAGCAAATCGAAAAGGCGTTGAAACAAAAGATTGTCGAATCAGTTAGATGGCTGGGAGAGTGGATGCGGCGGGTAGTAAGGATTGTAGGGGGAACATTTAATTACAAAACAAAACAATCTTAAATGTTAAATCTTAAATCTCAAAACCATAACTTAAATCTAACTTTAACTTTTAACATTTGAGTTTTAAGATAAATATTATGGATATAATTCAAAATTTAATTAATAATTTGGTTTACTATTTTTTTCTGCTGGTATTAGCGGCGATGGTGCTGGCGGGGTTGATCTTTGTTGGGTATGCTTTGTTTTTGTACTGGAAATTTAGAAACAGGGAAGAACAATCACTGGCGTATGTACTTTTACAGGTAGCGATGCCCCACAACAATGAGATCAAAATTGATGCAGCAGAACAAATGTTTGCCTCTTTATCCTCAATGCGGAAAGGCGGTTGGTTTGCTTTTTTAAAGCCACAGCCGCATATTGCCTTTGAAATTGTGGCCAAAAATGAAGATATCCGGTTTTACATTTCGGTGCACAAAAAGCAGCGGGATATGATCGAAAAACAAGTTTTTGGGGCATATCCGGACGCGGTGATAACGGAAGCGCCGGAATATAATATTTTTACAGATCATGGCAAGGTGGCGTTTGCGGAGATGCAATTCCGGAGCAGTGCCTACCAGCCGATAAAAGTCTATAAAGATTTGTCAATTGATCCGTTGTCGGCAATTACCACGGCACTGGCAAAAATGGGGCCGGATGAAGGGGCGGCAGTGCAACTATTAATTGCGCCGGCAGATAGTAAATGGCGGAGTAACGGACGGGCATACGTCTCAAAAATTAAGAAAAATGAAAGTAACCCGGAAAAAGCAAAGTATTCAGTAGATCCACGAGCGCTGGAAGCAATTGATAACAAATGCACTAAACCCGGTTTTAACGTCTATTTACGGATGGTGGTCTGTGCGAATGATCAGGAAGTTGCCAATGCTCATCTTTCGAATATTAAAACGGCGTTTGCCCAATTTAATTCTGATCAAAATGGGTTTAAGGGTAAAAAGACGTGGCTAAAAAAAGCGTTTATGCTGGACTTTATTTACCGTTATCAACCGATTTGGACCTGGAAAACAAATGTGCCGGTTTTGAGTAGTGAAGAGCTGGCGACGGTCTTCCATTTTCCCAATAAACAAGTGGAGACGCCATATATTTATTGGGTTTATTCCAAAAAAGCACCGGCGCCGATTGATATTCCGGATAACGGCTTGTTTTTGGGGAAAAATGTCTTTAGGGGGGTGACCAGGCCGATATTCTTGACCGACTCGGACCGGCGGCGACATATTTATGTGATTGGCAGAACAGGGGTGGGAAAAACGGAGTTGATGCGCGATTTGATCTTGCAGGACATGCGGGCCGGACGGGGATTATGTTTAATTGATCCACACGATTTGGCGGAAGATATTCTGAATTTTGTTCCGCCGGAGCGGGCAGAAGATGTGATCTATTTTGATCCGTCAGATGAAGAACGGCCGATGGGCTTAAATTTACTGGAAGCGCACACGGAGCAACAAAAACACTTTGTGACGACAGGAATTATAAACTTGATGTATAAATTGTTTGACCCGTATAAGACAGGAATTGTGGGACCAAGGTTTGAACATGGGGTGCGGAATGCGATGCTAACGGTAATGAGTGAACCGGGGGCGACTTTTATTGAGGTGGTGCGGATTATGACGGATCCGCGGTTGGTCCAAGAATATTTGCCGAAGGTGACAGATGCGATGGTGCGAAGATATTGGACGGACCAGATTGCGCAGACCTCAGATTTTCATAAGTCCGAAGTTTTGGATTATACGGTCTCGAAATTCGGGCGGTTTGTAACTAATAAGTTAATGCGGAATATCATCGGGCAGTCAGTTTCGTCATTTGATTTTAGGAAAGTGATGGATGAAGGAAAGATTCTGATTATCAATTTGGCTAAAGGGAAGTTGGGTGAAGAAAACTCCAATTTCTTGGGTTTGATTTTGGTGCCAAAGATCCTGATGGCGGCGATGAGCCGGCAGGATATGCCGGAAGAGCAACGGAAAGATTTTTATTTATATGTTGATGAGTTTCAAAACTTTGCGACGCCGGACTTTGCCCAGATTTTGTCGGAAGCAAGAAAATACCGTTTGAATTTGTGTGTGGCCAATCAATTTATCGGGCAGATGGAAGAAGAGGTGAAGAATGCCGTTTTCGGAAATGTGGGAACGTTGGTATCATTTAATGTGGGAGTAACGGATGCGAACTTTTTACAGCACTTTTTTGCGCCGGTGTTTAATGAAGACGATTTGATTAATATTGAAAAATATAATGCCTATATTAAGACAATTGTGAAGAATCAGCCCCAGCCGGCCTTTTCAATGGATTTGGCCAAAGATATGGCGGCATTGGATAAACAGAGAAATCCGAAGGTGGCAGAAATGATCAAGCAGTTGTCGCGCTTGAAATATGGCCGGCCTCGGGATTTGGTGGATGCGGAAATAACGCAAAGAGCAAGACTATAATCAATTTTCAAGTTTCAATTTACAATTTACAAACAATAAGGAGGGGGTGAGGAGAGGTGCTAAGAGTACTATATGGTTATTTGTTTTTTAGGTGGCTGTTGGGCGTGTTGTGGCTGGGGTTGTTTATTTGGGCATTAGCGGATATTTTGGGCTCAAAAAAAGACACTTTGACGAAAGTGGTGTGGGTGGTGGTCTGTCTGGTCTTTCCGGTGGTGGGGGTAATAGTATATTTGTTGTTTGGCAGAAAATAGTATAATGCGTCCATGCTAAGAGAGCTTGAAAGCGGTGATTCGTTGCCGACTGGTGGATGGAATGGCGCGGAAATTGCTCAAACGAAGAGTTGTGAAGATTGTGTATTCAGGAGGGAGGCGGTTGGAGATGCGGATATCGTGTTTATGGTCTGTGTGTGGGGAGTGGCTTGGAAAAGACTGGGAACGGAACTACCAAAACGCGGATGCAGCAAATTGAAATTACACCGACCAGAGAATCATTGGAATTGGTTGAAGGGAAAATGGGCGCAAAGTGAACAAAATTTGCCCAAGCCGGAAGGAAAACCAATAGAAGAGTCATGGCTTTGGACAAGAGACTTCTGAAATTTTGTTATAATACCCTCAATGCGCCCGTAGCTCAGCTGGTTAGAGCGCCAATCTTATAAGTTGGATGTCCCTGGTCCGAGCCCAGGCGGGCGCACAGTTATGATCACTCCCACTTTTGATTTTGAGCAGGAATTGTGGAAAAAGGGATACAAAAGAATTGCGGGGGTGGATGAGGTGGGGAGAGGGGCGTGGGCAGGACCGTTAGTTGCGGCGGTGGTGATACTTCCGGATAATTACAAACTATTGAACGATTTGATTAAAGAGGGGGTGCGGGACTCGAAGTTGATAACTGCAAAAAAGCGGGAAAAACTAGCAAAAATAATTAAGGAAGCGGCCGTTAGTTTTACGATAGTTGAGTCTTCGGTGATGGTAATTAATAAGCGAGGGGTGGGATTTGCCAATAAATCGGCTTTAAAAAGAGCAGCGAAGAATATTGGAGCAGATTGGGTCTTGGTAGATGGATTGGGGGGAATTGTTAAGGGTGACCAAAAGTCGGTCTCGATTGCCTCTGCCTCAATTATTGCCAAGGTTTACCGGGATAATTTGATGAGTAATTTGTATAACGAGAAATATCCGGTTTATGAATTCTTCAGGCACAAAGGCTATGGGACAAAACTACACCAGGAAAGAATTAAAGAATACGGAATTTGTAGGATTCATAGGGTAAAATTTATCCATTGCAACATGTGATATATTAGTGATTAAAAGGAGATTATAAAATGGCAGTTGAAAATAAAACAGGTGGACTTCCTCCGTTAGCGGCATTGGGGGCAGTAGCTGGTGTAGCGGCCGCAGTTACAGAAACATTGAGTGGGGTGCCGGCTGAAGCAGTTGCGGCGTTAGGGTGTTTTTATTTGACAGCAGGGTTTGGGGCAGGAATTTTTGTGCAAGGGGTAATAGAAGCGGTTGGGGATGTAATAGAAGGTAGCTCGAGGGCAAGATCTTAAGGAATTTTTAGAGCTCTTCGAGTTTGACGTTTTCTTTGACCTGGTCTTTGACCATTTCCAGATACTTTTCGGTAGTGGATAAGCGTTTGTGGCCAACAAGTTGTTGGACCATGACGACGGAGGCGCCAGCCATCAGCTGGTGGGCAATAAAAGTATGCCGCAGGTCATTCACGGTGGCGTGATTGATATCGGCGATTTTAAAATAACGGTCAATGGCGGCACGGATATTGCGGACCAATAAAGGTTTGCCGGTTTTGGTAACAAAGATATTGGGATTTGCGGTTTTGGGACGCTGATTAAGGTAGCGATCCAAGGCTTTGCGGGCGGAGGGATTTAAAGGAATTATTCTTTCGGGATGACCTTCAAAAGAACCAACACGGAGGCCTTTTGCAGAAACATCAGTTTGAGTCAGACGGGCAAGCTCGCTAATACGCATTCCGGTTTGGAGAAGTAATTCGATGATGGCGGCCATGCGGATATCATCACGGGCGGCATCTCTTAAGGCGCGGTATTCCATTTTGGTCAGAATACGGGGGGGTTTGAGCTCATAGCGGGGATAAGAAACGGTGTTGGTGGGGTTAGTGTCGACGAGGCTTGATCCTTTGAGAAATTTAAAAAAAGTTTTGATGGAATTGAGTTTACGGGAGATGGATTTGGCGGTGTATTTGTTTTCGGCAAGATACTCTTTGAACTGCTCAATATGCTCCGGAAGAACCGAGCCGTTTTGGGTAATTTGTTTGTTGTTCAAAAAGTCGGTCAGTTGGGCGATATCTTTACTGTATGCTACAATGGTGGCAGAAGCACGACTCTGTGTTTTTAAAAAATCGACAAATTTTTGTTTGGCAGATGATAATGTGTTTTCGTTCCCGTCCATATTTATTTGAGGTCTAAGGCAGCGAGCCTATAATAACATTGGCGCTGTTTGATGTCAACGGGGGGTTAGGCATATGCTAAAAAAATTCATGCAGTTTATAGCAATAATTTTGGGGGTGGGACTTATAGTTAACCTAACCCGGGATATTTGGCAGTTGGTCAAAGCAAAAGACCAAATTAGGGTGGCCGAGCAAAGGGTGGTGCAGCTGGAAGAAGAGAATAGGATCTTAAAAGAGAAACAAAAATATTATGCCTCGCAGGAATTTGTGGAAGAGGAAGCAAGAAACAAGCTAAATATGGCCAAACCAGGGGAAACGATCGTGGTTTTGCCTAAAACAGCTCAAGGATCGGGGAATAATGGGGGACAAAATTTGCATCCGGATTTACCCAACTGGCAAAAATGGGTGAGGTTGTTTTTCTGAAGTAGCAGGGGCGGGACTCGGACCCGCGAACCTCGGCGTTATGAATGCCGCGCTCTTACCAGCTGAGCTACCCTGCCATGATATTATGTTCGCTTCGCTCACACCATCATGGCGAGCCTAAATTGCCATTTTTCTCTTTAGATATGAACGTAAGTTATTTTAGCAGATTTTGTGGTTTTTACGAAATTTGCCAGTTGTTTTTTTAGGACACGTTTACCCATGCTTGTTTTGAGATACTGTTCTCGGGCGGTGGCATCTTTTTCCAGTAGATAAGCTTCGTAATAAACTAGACGAAAAGGGATTCGACTTTTTGTTGAAAATACCTGACAATTGTTATGTTCTTGAAATCGCTTTTTAAGATTATGTGTAAACCCTGTGTAGAAGTTTCTGTCCTTCATGCTTTGAAGTATATAAACATAGAACATATCCTGATAATATCATGCCTGCCTGCACGGATGGAACGCAGAAAGCCACCAAGTGGTGGCTTTCAAGTTTTATATCCGTGTTGCGGGGCCGGGAGTCGCACCCGGCCTGGAAGATTATGCACCTTCTTACATTACTGTAAGGGTAGGACTATATCTTCATCCTGTACCACTTTGGTACGGGAGCTTGGCGTGTAGTCTCTACGGAGTCCCGTTCGACTTTGCTCACGGCTATAGCCCTGAGCCTGTCGAAGGGTTCCCTCGGTATTGACCCACCGCATTGGGCGGGTTGTTCACCGATATAGCCAAGTTCTGACCGACAAATTACTCTGCCGGAGGCCCATTCTACTAGCCTTCCGTGCTACTGTACACTACCCCGCATGTCAAGGAACTAATGTATTATATAGCTTATGCCTGTTTTTGACAACCGTTGGGATCGACGGATAACAAGAAGCTACTTTTTATTGGGGTTGATATGTAAGGGTATGACTTTAGTGATAGTGGTACCAAAATTATTATTGACAGGCTCGTTTTGGTGTAGTATCTTGATTTAAGATGGATTTCGATGGAAGTGGTGGAACAGGTAATTTAGAGGCTGGAGCAGAACGGCAGGTAAATTTCTGGCGGGATGTATTGGACTTGCCAAAAGAGGCGATAGCGCGTATATCCGATCCAAATGACCCAATAATAAGAGGAGCCCCTGGAAGAATAGCCTCAAGAATTGCAGAATATTTAGAAAGAAATGGAACGAAATCGGGGAAGGTTGTTAATGCCGCAAGAAGGATATCTTATATTGCTAGTTTGTGGAATGATTCAGGGCAAGGGTTGGACGGAGTATTAAGCCAGGTACCGTCCGGTTTGGTGGAGACTTTAAGCCCATATATTGCTCGGGATTTGTTGCACAATGCGTTGCGGGGCGAGGGGGTTGAATATCCTGAACAGTGGAAGGTCAAGAAAAACGCTCAAGAGGGGAAAGAAGCGCCAAAAATACAGATACGAGATCATGGTGGTAGAGTTACTGGCGAGGTTGATTTGCCTTCCCGGACGCATAGTTTACTGCTTCATCGAGATGAATTTCCTGTTGTTTGATTTTAAAATTTGCATGGTTGTGGTAAGATAAGCACAATTGAGAAATGCGTCAAGGGAAGTACGATTGGGGCTTTCCGAGCAGCCTTGTAAAAATCCATAGGAGATACAAGGATAGAGGCGAAACTATAGAAAGCCAGCAACATGTGTCGCGAAAGTGGAGCATGTCAACGAGGGTTACTCGTATTTTGACATCCCAGGCGACTGGGATTTTTTCGTCCAGAGGACGATCGGCCTTTGGCTGATATGAGTAGCTAAAATAAGGTGGCACAGCGCTTCGGCTACGCTCAGCGTAAACTGAACCGCCCTTAATAAGGGTGGTTTTTGTGGTTTTATAGGGGTGTAGTTAATATGAATATACATAAATATTGGCGGAACTAAATTAAGGTTTGATTATTTATTTAGTTTTTATATGGAGAAAAAATGAAATTAACAAATTATAAGCAACCAAACAAACAAGGCTTTTTTGGAGAATACGGGGGACGGTTTGTGCCGGAACCGTTGGAGATTGTCTTAAAAAAGCTCGAAAGCGAATATCTAAAGGTGCGAAAAGATGTTGGTTTTCAAAAGGAGCTGAAGCGTCTATACCGGCAATATGCCAATAGGCCAAGTGGTTTGTATTATGCCAAAAAATTGAGCGAACAAAGTGGGGGAGCAAAAATATATTTTAAGCGGGAAGATTTGAACCATACCGGGTCGCATAAGATTAATAATTGTTTGGGACAGGCGTTGTTGGCCAAAAGAATGGGGAAAACGAAGTTGATTGCGGAAACCGGAGCGGGACAGCACGGAGTGGCGGTGGCGACCGTGGCGGCGTTGTTTGGGATGAAATGTGAAGTCTATATGGGACAAAGGGATATTGTGAATCAAAAGATGAATGTCTACCGGATGAAATTGCTGGGAGCAAAAGTAATTGCGGTAACCCAAGGGCAAAAGACATTGAAAGATGCCGTTGATGCGGCCTTAACGGCCTATGTCCAAGATCCGACGGCGTATTATTTGCTAGGATCAGCGGTGGGACCATATCCATATCCGTTGATGGTGCGGGATTTTCAAAAAATTATCGGGATTGAAGCAAGAAAACAGATGCTAAAGGCAGAAGGACGCTTGCCGGATGAGGTGATAGCCTGTATTGGTGGTGGCTCAAACGCAATTGGTTTATTTTACGCGTTTATTAAAGATCGCAATGTTCAATTGACGGGAGTGGAGCCGGCGGGTTTAGGAGAAAAGACAACAAGACACGGGTTGTCTTTGCAAAAAGGAAAAATGGGAACGATTCATGGATTTAGGTGTCTGGTCTTGCAAAACGAAAAAGGGGAAGTGGCCGAGTCGTATTCGGCGGCATCGGGTTTGGATTATCCGGGGGTGGGGCCGGAGCATTGCTACTTGAAAGAAATTGGGCGGCTGAAAACGGCGGCAATTACGGATAAGGAAGCGGCCGAAGCGTTTGTGGTTTTGTCGCAGACGGAAGGGATAATTCCGGCGCTTGAATCAGCCCATGCGGTGGCCTACGCGATAAAGCGCGCAAAACAATTAGCGCATGATAAGATTATCTTAGTTAATCTTTCCGGACGGGGAGATAAAGATGTTGAAAACGTCTATGAAAATTTATTAAAGGGAGGAAAAAATGAGTAATAAAAAGAAACGGATTTTGACGGGGGATACGCCGACGGGGAAATTGCATATCGGGCATTACGTGGGGACATTGGAAAACCGGGTGAAACTCCAGAATGTCTATGACACATACATATTGCT
>Ga0172379_10010454_pt1 | contig 11231 bp, 12 predicted proteins | sample GrowelOW334metaG_FD_119756 | JGI IMG/M metagenome (GOLD analysis project Ga0172379, IMG submission 119756) | Groundwater microbial communities from an aquifer near a municipal landfill in Southern Ontario, Canada - Groundwater well OW334 metaG | ecosystem: Environmental > Aquatic > Deep... | reverse complement strand
GTCTTCTCTACCGCCTCGGTGCAGGCAGTCAGGTGCGCGATGGAACAGGTGCCGCAGATGTGTGAAACTAATTGCGGCACAGCCATCGCCGGCTGCCCCTTCACCGCCTGTTCATAGAACCGCTTATTTTCCACTACTCGCAAATCCACCTTGCTCACCTTGCCATCCCGGATCTCAATATCCAGATCGGCATGACCTTCGATTTTTGATAACTTATTGATGCTCACGTTTAAATCACAAGTATGCATAATTTTTTTATAAATATTTTTCAAAAACTTCCGCAAACTTCTTCTCGTCAATCGGACAGCCGGCAATGTTATCATCCACCCTTACCACATCTTTCAGAGCCAGGCACTTCGGCAATAGACCGTAGGCGTCCACATCTTTTTGAATTTCAGCGGTTTTTTCCGCATCAAAATTATTGCGCTGACCCGATGGCTGTGCGGTCATAGCGCAGTTGCCCATGGCAATCAGAATCTTCGATTGTTTTCTGATCTCCTCAACTTCTTTTCTATCCCGCTCGCTGGAAACTGTGCCTTCAATCAGTGCGATGTCCAAGTTCTTGAAATCACGCTTATCGCTCACCGACATAAAATGGATAATCTCCATCTTTTCCAGCCAAGGTAATAATTTCTGATTGAAAATTTCAATCATGTAAATCGTACAACCCTCATCGCAGGTCAAAGAAAATATCCCGACTCTTTTTTTTATCATATTATTAAAATTTCTTTAGCCATTTTAAGACTACCCAGGCAATCACGCCGCCGGCTACCGCTGTTGCGAACTGGGGCCAGCTCATCATCTGAGTCACCACCCCCGCTAATTCTTTTTTTAGGATCAGTTTGGTGATAAAACCGACCGAGGCGAATAAAAAAATGAATTTTAAGGCTGCGCCGAGTATCACGCCGAGCCAATAACCCTTTTGCTCGTCTTTGACTACCTTATAAAATTGGTCAATCGTCAAAATGAATAATACATTGCTGATCATGATAAACGGGATGACCGGCGCGAGCACCGCCGGTAAAAGCCCTCCGGCGAGCGCCATCATGCTCGGAATCAGGGCGACGAGCAGCGCCGCACGAATACCGACCAAAAACAACAATAAAATAAGGATGGCATTGACAATCGGGCCGGTCAGAAGCTGTATATGAATCAAGAAAGGTAAGGCGGTGGCCACGCTCGCCAGCCCTAAAAACCGTACGGCCGTGCGGACATTGACCGCCTCAACCTCCATCTCTTTGCCGCCTTCTTTTTCTATTTCTTCTTCCAGTTCATCAATCTCTTCCTCCACCGCTGTCTTTTGTTCTGCCTCTTCTTCGTCTAAATAATCCATATAATTGCGTTATTCCCTCTCCCTAACGGGAGAGGGCTAGGGTGAGGGTGTGTATTAAAATCTACGTTTATTAATAACCTCTAAAATATTTTCTAACACCGACTCCAAATTTTCTTTTACGTCCGTATTGGTATATCTTTTTACAGTCAAGCTTTGCCGTTCTAAAAATTTTTGTCGTACTGAGTCGTTTTTAATTTCTTGTTCACTTTCATGCGTTGCTCCATCAATCTCAATAACTAATTTTAACTCCGCACAATAAAAATCCACTATATATCTACCGATGCTAAATTGTCTCTTAAATTTAAGTCCTTTCAGTTGTCTGTTTCTGAGTTTTCCCCACAAAATCTTTTCACACGTAATTGGTTGTTGTCTCAAAACTCTCCGGATGTTTTTATGTTGCGTGAGATTAAATAATTTTTCCATAATAGCTCTACCTCACCCCGACCCTCTCCTGACAAGGAGAGGGAGAAACAACTACTTCCTTTTCTTATAACTTGTATGCAAAACCTGATGTTCCAGTTTTCCCTGCTTTTTAAGCCAGGCAAGCGCTTTCACTACTCCCTTATTCTCATGCGCCACCCGTACTTTCTGACCGCGGTCTATCTTATATAGCGCCTGGGTGCGCGCCTTGCGTATCGCCGCGGTCGTCGGAATCGGCTCGCCGCCGCCGCCGATGCAGCCGCCTGGGCAGGCCATTATTTCAATATAATCATAATCTTTATATTTCGGCAAAAATTCAATTGCATTCTTCATACCGTTGACCACCGCAACCCGCAATTTGACCTTGCCCATTTCCACAGTCGTCTCCTTCATCCCCTCCATACCCCGTGTGTCCATAAATTCAAGTCGGGTTTTGCATAATTTGCTGTTTTCGCCGCAGATGCGCGCCTGCGCAGTTCGCAAAGCTGACTCCATCACTCCGCCGGAACCGCCGTAAATCACCGCCGCGCCGGAATATTCACTAAGCGGTTCATCCGCCTTGATGCCTTTCAGTTTAGTGAAATCTATACCGCCTTTTTTTATCATAAACGCCAATTCGCGAGTAGTCAGGACAAAGTCTACCGGCGCCAACCCGCCGACTTTCAACTCCGGCCGGGCCGCCTCATACTTCTTGGCGGTGCACGGCATGATGGAAACCACTACGATATCTTTCGGATTTATTTTCATCAGCTTTGCCCAATAGTTTTTTATCATTCCGCCGGAATGGATCTGCGGGGAGCGGGCGGTGGTCAGATTGGGAATCAGTTCCGGACGATAATACTCAACATAACGCACCCAGGCCGGACAGCAGGAAGTGAACAACGGCATCGGCTGATTGGTTTTTATCCTCTCAATCAATTCATCCGCCTCAACGATAGTGGTGATGTCAGCTGAAAAATTCACATCAAAAACATAATTAAAGCCGAGTTTTTTCAACGCTTCAACCAGCTGCTCGCTGACTATATCGCCATAGGCTAGGCCGAACTCCTCGCCGATACTGACCCTGATCGAGGGAGCGAATTGCGCCACCACTATCTTTTTGCCTTCTTTGATGATCTTTTCCACTTCTGCGTAATGATATTGCTCCTGCGCCGAGGAGACAGGGCAATGTACCGCGCACTGGCCGCAAAGGATGCATTCCACACCTTTCTTTTTCACCGGCACCACTTCCTGGTCAACGCCCTTGCCTTTGAGCTCCAGGTAATTTATGCCGGCGATCTTTGAGCAGGCTTCAATACAATTGCGGCAATCAATACATTGAGTCGCGTCCAGCTCAACTGCGTTTTCAAATTTATACGTTGCGCGACTCCCTTTCCGGTCCTTAAAACGATTCAGAGGAATTTTATATTTTTCGGCATAATGAAGCAGTTTGCAATTCAGGCGCCAGACACAGGTAGCGCACTTCTCTATATGATCAGCAAATATCAATTCCAGATTCAAATTGCGGGACCGCTTTACCCGCGATGAGTCGGTCCGTACCTCCATGCCTTCCGCCGCCGGCGTCGAACACGACATTGCAAGTCCTTTGCGCCCCTTTATTTCCACAGAGCATACGCGGCAATTGGCCTTATGCGGAAAGTCCGGATGCTCACACAGAGTCGGAATCTCCACTCCCGCCGCCGTCGCTACCTCAAAAATCGTCTGGCCTGGCTGGCAGATGACTTCGCTACCGTTTAATTTTATTTTAAGCTGTTTTTTGGGCGGCATTGGTCAGGGCTGAACCTTTAATAATTACGAGTTCTTTAAAAATCAGGTAGGAAAAAATTACAAAAATCGGACCGATGATAAATCGCAGGGCGGACAACACTATATTCCAAAAAATGGCCAGTGCAGAGTTTTCCGGCAGAAAAGATATCGGCAAAGAAACCACCACCATGGCTGCAAAATAAACTACGCCCAGTAAGAATGTCCTGCCGAATACCGCCCACCAATAATTCTTTACGAGTGTATGGCTCCGGCGCAAGGCCGCCATACCGGTCTGATTTTCAAAAACCAGCGCGTAGATCGAGAAACAGTAATAAACAGAAAATATGATGCCGGGAATGATCAAAAGCAAAGTCCAGAGTAAAGTCAGCAAACCGGTCAATAAGCTGACTACGACCACTTTCCAGGCCATACCCAAGCCCTTCTTCAGATATTCACCTACTCCCCGATTGTTGTCTTCAATTATAAATAAGGTGGCCGCTTGCGCCGCGGAGGCGACATAAATCAAAAAAATCAGTGCAGCCGCAAATAATACACCGCTTAACACTTTGATTGCCAACGGCTGGCCGCTTAAAAAACCGAAAGAAAAAACGACGAGCACCAAGGGCAACAGCGCGAGCGCTGAAATCAGAGCCAGGGTCACCACTTTTTTAAAAAGAACTTCGTACATTTTTAGCGATTGCTTCAATAGGACACCGAAAGCGGGAAGCTCAACCGCAGACGAGATCTTGACAGGAGCCGCAGGCGGCACGACGTTTGTTTGTTCCATATATGTTGTTTAAAACTAATTAAACCCCCCACACCTTAAATATCTTAACATTATTCAAATGATGTCAGCTACTCACGCTAATAAATTTTTAGTAGATAAATCAATTAATAGCTTGATGCCTATTACACATTAGGTGTGGGGGTAAAACAGCTGCAAATTTCTTGTCTTTGGCCTTTCGGCAGGATAATTATGTTCTCCGGCATCAATGAGAGAACGTTTTTTACATAGCTTCTAATTGCAATAGCGGCTGCGCAGCCAAGACCGCAAAAAGAAGTTTCGGCCAAGTTGTCCAAAATTTCCGCCACGGTCTTCCAATCCGGCTCACTCTCCTCCAAAATTTCTTTCAGGCGCAGATTGCCGTCACGGCAAGGTGTGCACTGACCGCAGGATTCCAGGAAAAAAAAGGTTGACCAATGATGCATCAATTCTTGCGGCTTATATTTGGTGAGACTATAAACCCGGATTGAACCGGCGCCGCCGGCCGGCCGGTCAAGCTGTTTGGAATTCAACACCTCGCCCGAGCCATCACCGCCCACCTGCACAAAAAAAGGAAAATTCGGATAATTATGGTTAGTTTTCAGGACTTTCTCAATACTCCAGTCTTCCGGCAGTTGATAAACATCTTCATATAGACAGTCACCGGTAACGGTATAAAATCTTTCTCGCTTATATTCGTCCGCAGCCACCAGACTCACATTATAAAAAGTTTCCACATTGTTGATCAGAGTCGGTTTACCCCAAAGTCCGGCGGTCGGCGGATAGGGCGGCCGAAGCCGCGGTTCGGCGCGGTTACCTTCGATTACATTCAGAACTGTCGTTTCCTCACCGCCGATGTAGCCTGCCTCGTGCGGTTTCATAAACAGTTCTACGGCCGCTCCGGATTGCGCGATATACTGCGTAAGTAATCTTTTATACTTTTTATGATAAGCCGGGTTCAGATAAAAAATGCCTTTTTCGGCACCTAAATATTCAATCGCCAGCGCCAAGCCTTCAATCACCCGGTCAGCAAAATGTTCTATGATATAACCATCTTTCTTGACCCCCGGCTCGCCCTCGGAACAATTGCAAACCACATATTTCTCCGTGCCCGCTGCCGCCTGCACCATGCTCCATTTGTCCGCTACCGGAAAACAACCGCCACCGCGGCCTACAAGACCTGCTTTTTTAATTTTATCTATAATTGATGCCATTACAAAATTATTGCTTCTTCTTAATTTAAAGCCCAAAACACAAATTACAAAACCCAAACAATTTTCAATTTCCAAAACACAAACGAATCCATGTTTTGTGCTTTGGGTTTTGTGTTTTGTTTGGCATTTTGTGCTTTGGGTTTTGTGTTTTTTCAAACCAGCTTCTTCTTCCCGATATACTCGCACAAATCTGCTAACCTGGATGAATAGCCCCACTCATTATCATACCAGGCAACCACCTTCAAGAGATCGCCGCCGATCACCTTGGTCAGAGACAGATCAACTATGGAGCTGGCGGGATTACCGACGATGTCCTGTGAAACGATTTCTTCCTCGGTCGCGACCAAGATACCGCGCAAGCGCGCTTCTTTGGTCGCTTTTTTTATCGCCTGATTGACTTTCTTCTCGTCTATTTTTTTATTAGTGATATAAACGATATCGCAGAGCGAGCCGACCGAGGTCGGTACGCGCATCGCAGAGCCGTCAAACTTGCCTTTCAGTTTCGGGATAGTTTCGGTGACCGCAATCGCTGCGCCGGTGGTGGTCGGCACGATATTCAAGGCAGCTGCTCGCGCCCGGCGCAAATCTTTGTGCGGGCCGTCCACCAAATTCTGGTCAGCAGTATAAGAATGGATGGTGGTCATTATCGCCTTCTTGATGCCGAAATTCTTCAGAATCACCGCGGTCAGTGGCGCTAAACAGTTGGTGGTGCAAGAGGCCATGGAAATAACCTTATCATTTTTGCCTAATTTGTCTTCATTGACACCCAGGACGATGGTTTTGACTCCGCCGCCTTTGGCTGGCGCGGAAATAATGACTTTTTTCGCGCCCGCCTTGAGATGTGCTCCAGACCCCGCCTTATCAGTAAAGCGGCCGGTTGACTCAATGACCACATCAACGGCCAAGTCTTTCCACGGCAATTGAGTCGGGTCTTTTTCCGCATACACCCGATACTTTTTCCCTTTTACCAATATACTGTCTGCGGTTGAACCGATTGAGCCTTTGAATTCGCCATAGCAGGAATCGTATTTCAATAAGTGAGCTAAAGTTTTGGTGTCGGTCAGATCATTGACACCGACCACCTCGATTCCCTTTTTGTTGAGCAAGGCCTTAAAAACCGCGCGTCCGATCCGCCCGAATCCATTGATTGCTACTTTCATAATGCGTGAAAATTAATTGTTAAACTGACATAAATTATATCATAAATCGTCATTTTCACCAAACAAAAAAAACAACCTCTCTCGAGATTGCCCTGAAACCTAAAAACTGAAAACTGTAACCCTGCCTACCGGTAGGCAGGGTGAAACCTATTTCTTGTGCCTGTCCAAATCAACTTCCGATATCGTATAGCCCTTGCCGTCGTCGTCAGAAAATTTCACATCGACCGAATGCTTCAAAAGATGCCAACCGACCACCTCGCCGCGCTTGCCATCCACGTTGACGGTCGTGCCGACTTTCGGCATAGTTTTTGCCTGCTCCAAATAACCTTTTTCCTCATAGGCCAGGCAGCACATCAACCGGCCGCAACAGCCGGAAATGCGTTCCGAGCCACGGTGTTCGCACTGCTGGGCTTCAGCCATCTCCGATGTGATAGAAATGAATTCCTTCAGATTGGTGCGGCAACAAAGAGGTCGGCCGCAATGTCCGCAATCTCCGCAGAGTTTCGCCTCATCCCGGATACCGATCTGCTGCAGCCGGATGGTGCGATTGAAATGGCGGGTCAGATCCTTCACCAGGTCGCGAAAATCGATCCGGCCATCGGCGATGAAAGCGAAGGTCAAACGCGAACCGTCCAACGACAGGTGCAGATCGACCACTTTCATCTCCAGATTATATTTATCTATATATTCCTTGCATTCGGCGAGCATCTTGTCCTTTTTCTCTTGATCCGGAATTTTTTCCAGATCGACCAGCGTCGCCTTGCGCAAGATCTGTTTTATCTCTTCGCCTTTTTCTTTGTCAAAACTTTCCGCGTCAACTTCTTCTATAGCAATCACTTGAGCCAATTCGCTGCCGGCATCCGCCTTGATAATCACCCAATCATTCACCCGCAAATCAAAACTACCGGTATCACAAAGATATGGTTTGTACCAAGAGGTGAATTGAACCTTGGCTGCCTTCATTTTTTATATATTGAAGCGGACGAATTTCTCAACGACTGCACCAGACAGGATGTCTGCTACTTTCTTCTTATCATCCTTTATATACTCCTGTTTTGTCAAGCAGACTTCCTCGTAAAATTTTGACAGCTTGCCGACCATGATTTTTTCGAGCATGCCTTCAGGTTTGCCCTCGGCCAAAAGCTGTTCGCGATAAATTTCTTTTTCTTTATCAAGCGCCGAAGCCGGGACATCCTCCGGATTGATATATTGAGGATTAGCCGCCGCCACTTGCATGGCGATTTCACGCGCCAGTTCCGCCTCGCCCGACCGATTGATTGCAACGAGCACGCCGATACGTCCGCCCGCGTGTGAATAAGCGGCGACGGAACCTGCCGAAGCAACTATCGCATATCGTTTGATTTCCATCTTCTCGCCGACGATGCCGGAAAGGTTTTCCAATGTTTCCTTGACGGTGCGCCCGCTCATTGACAAGCCCAGCAATTCTTCCAGATTTTGCGGACGAGCGGCAGCGGCGAGTTTGATCACTTGGTTGGAAAAATTCTGGAACTGTTCACTCAAGACCACAAAATCGGTCTCTGCACGTAAATCAATCAAATAACCTTCATTGCCAGCTTCATTGATGGCAATTTTGATCAGGCCTTCGCCGGCTTCACGATCGCTACGTTTCGCAGCTTTGGCAATGCCTTTTTTGCGCAGCACATCTACCGCTTTATCCAAGTCGCCTGCAGCTTCAATCAAAGCATTGCGGCAATCGCCCATACCGGCGCCGGATATTTCACGAAGTTTCTTTATCTGTTCTAAAGATATGGTCATATTTATTTCAAATAATTTTTAATTCTAAATTCTCCCGCCACATATATAAAGTTTATTGAGGGCGGGACCCCGCCGAGGCGGTGGTAAATTTTAAATCAAATCTAAATTTTAATTGTCTAAATTTTAAAATTTAATCATTTAAAATTCAACTAAAATTTTAAATTTAACCTTTAAAATTTATAGTTATTGTTTTGCAACTATTGTTGCTTCCGCCGCCTTGGCCTTGCCGGCCTTGATCGCCTCGCCCACAAACCCTAGAATCAATTTGACGGCCTTGATCGCGTCATCGTTTCCAGGAATTATATAATCAACGCCGGTCGGATTTACGTTAGTGTCGCAAACCGCCACTACCGGCAATTTTTTCTTTTTGGCTTCGGCCAATGCAGTATTCTCGTGCTTGATGTCCCAGATGAAAAAGACATCCGGAATTTTTGTCAGACTGACCATACCGCCGACCTTCTTGTCTAAGCGCGCGATTTCGCGGGCGATGTCCAGCTGCTCCTTCTTGGTGTACTTGTCCAGCTTGCCTAACGCCTGCTCTTCTTTCAGGGTCTTGTATTTCTTGATCGCCTTTTTGATCACATTAAAATTAGTGATACTACCGCCGAGCCAGCCTTCATTCACATAAGGCACGCCCGCATCTTCGGCTGTTTCTTTCATGGTCTTGTTGACCTGTTCCTTGGTACCGACCAACAGAATCACCTTGCCTTCAGCCGCTGACTTTTCCAAAAAAGCGAGCGCCGAAGCGAGCATTTTCCTGGATTTAGCCAGGTCAATCACGTGGATGCCGTTGCGAGAACCAAAAATAAAAGGCGCCATTTTCGGGTGCCATTTGGAGGTACGATGTCCGAAGTGCATACCAGCCTTCAGCATCTCCTCCACTGTCGGAAGTTTACTCATAAATTTGTTTCCTTTTTTACCTCTACTCCGTTTCATCTATTCCCGAGCATTCAGGATAGACAAGGAAATTAATCGGAGTATGAGAGTTATTAATTAATAATAAAATCCGCCGTCAAGGCGGAAAATTTTGGGTTTCCCCTAAGTTGATACAATCTTAAAATAATACTCTGAATTTGTCAATAAGGTGGTCTATTGCAAAAAAGGCAAAAATATGTAATAATATAAATAAGTTCCTTTTGGGAACTTTTTGTTCTACAAATTTAGCACTAACTATGAATAAAAAGTCGGTTACACGAAAAAAATTTTGGCGATTTTTAGCTGATTTTTGGGCCATTGCCACGATGGCTCTATTTATCTTTGAAATATTTATAATGAAAGAATCGGATACGATCGCCAACCTCGCCAGTTTGGTTTATATCGCCATATTAGGTGTTTACGCAGGAAAAAAAGAATTTTATCGCTGGCGCCAGCAGCATTATATGTCTTTGCATTGGGGTGAGATGTTTGTGTTATACTGGACCGGTTTTATGTTAGTCGCCTTTATTTTTTCTATCTGGAATAATTTACATCTGCCGGAGGGATTGGCCGCGACTTACGTTGCAGTAATTTCTATTTTTGCCTTGACAAAAAAATCCAAAGACCTGTATTATAAGAAGAAATTAAGAAAATAATAAGATATATTAAGCGGACAAATAATTAATTGACAAAAAAATATTAAAACTATAGTATTTATTCAGCTCGTGCGAGGGCTATTTTTATTTAAATCAAACAAACTGTAGTTATGAAAAAAGATATTCATCCGACATATTACCCGAAGGCTAAGGTGAGTTGCGCTTGCGGCAATAACTTTTACACCGGTTCGACTCAGGAAGAGATTAAGACTGAGTTATGTTCAGCTTGCCACCCTTTTTATACCGGCAAACAGAAACTAGTTGACGCGGCTCGCCGGGTAGAGAAATTCAAAGCGAAGACCGATGCTAAGGCGAAATCCAAGGCGGTACTGAAGAGTAAGACGGTAAAACGGGCCACCAAAGAAAAGGCACGCGCTGAAAAACGGACAGAAAAGCCTACATCAAAAAAGTAACTACTATAACGGCTATCTGGTTTTGTTTGTGATATAATGGTTATATCAGGCAAAATTAGGTAGCCGTTTTTATAAATTTTAAAGTCTAAATTTTAAATTTAAAATGAAGTCTAAATTACTAAATGATTAAATTGAGTATAATTTGAAATTTATTTAAAATTTCAAATTTAGCCTTTAGCCTTAAACGGTATGTACTCCGACATCAAGCAAAAATATAAAGAATTAGAAGAAGCTTTAAGCGATCCGGCCATCATGAGTGACCGGGATAAACTGAAGCGGCTGGCACAAGAACGGGCGGAGATTAAAGATCTGGTCGGGCTGATTTTTGATTTGGAAAAAGCGGAAACTGATCAGGTTCAAAACGAAGAATTGCTCGCCAAAGAGACCGATCTGGAATATAAAGAAATGGCTCTGACGGAAATCGCCGACCTGAAAGAAAAAATCCACCGGCTCAAAACCGAAATCGAAGCGGAACTGCACCCGGCCGATCCGGATGACAAAAAAAATATAATTATGGAAATCCGCGCCGGCACCGGCGGCGACGAGTCGGCTCTGTTCGCAGCCGATCTTTTCCGGATGTACTCGCGCTACGCTGAGCGGCTCGGGTGGAAAATAGATCTCCTGGATACAAACCGCATCGGTATCGGCGGACTGAAAGAAGTGGTATTTTCAGTTGCCGGTAAAAGCGTCTATGGCGGATTGAAATTTGAATCGGGCACCCACCGCGTTCAGCGCGTGCCGGAAACCGAGAAGGCCGGCCGTATCCACACCTCTGCGGCCACGGTAGCTGTGCTGCCGGAAGCGACTGAGGTAGAGGTACAAATCAGTCCGGCTG
>Ga0172379_10010453_pt1 | contig 11232 bp, 8 predicted proteins | sample GrowelOW334metaG_FD_119756 | JGI IMG/M metagenome (GOLD analysis project Ga0172379, IMG submission 119756) | Groundwater microbial communities from an aquifer near a municipal landfill in Southern Ontario, Canada - Groundwater well OW334 metaG | ecosystem: Environmental > Aquatic > Deep... | reverse complement strand
GTCTCCTATTGCTGCTGGCCACCTTTTGATTATCGCGAAGAGTCACAAAAACAATTTTTACAGCGACCTGATAGATCACTCTTCGGAGATCCGGAAAATCATCAGGTTGTTCAGAGCGTTTTGCGCTAGGGACTTATCCTCATTAGCGATTGCTTTCGAACATGGCATCGCTACTGCAGCAGATGAAGAGAATCGATCATCTTGTATTGATCATGCGCACGTACATTTGTTGCCGATCGGCACACATCTCTCCGGTGCAATGATCATGAAAGGTGAGGGCGTATCTGATCTGGAATCGAAGTTCTCGCAAATGATCTCACAATATTATTTTTTATCAGACACATATTCTATTGACTTCTTGTCGGCATCTGAAATATTTGGATCCCAGTTTTTCCGGAAATCAATCGCTTTAATGATGTCATTGCCGTTTTGGCACTGGTTAGACGTCTATCTTCTGGACGAAAATAATCGATCCAGATACTTACAAACGGAGAACATATTAAAATCATTTTCTGCCTATTTAAGCGAGAATATTTGAGTAATTGAAAATGCCATCAACAAATAAGGCAAAACGCTTCGTCGCGGGCATCTGCGTTACTTCTGTGGCTATATATGGGGTGCTATGGACATTTGCTGAGTCCATTAGCATTCCTGCCGGCTTTACAACGTTTTTTATAATTTCCGGACTGTCGAGCATCACAGGTCTAATTTGGTCTCTAATTAGCGAAGTTCGAGACCTTCGTCAGCAGGTAACTAATTTGCAGGCAGACGCAAGTATATTCGAAAGGGAACTAACGTTGGCACGTGCATCGAAAAGTTACTGCTGCATCGTTAAACAAGAAACAAGCGCTTGTCCACTCGGCGTCACAAGAATAATTCCCCATACGGAAGAAACCATCCGCTCGAGTTTGGCGAAGGCGCGACGCTCACTGCGATGGTACGGTCTGAGTGCGTTCAATGTTCTCCATAATAATTATGACTTATTCGAAAAGAAGAGAGATGTTCAATTCGATTTCTCGATTCTCTCCAAGGAGAACATGGGTTTAATAAAGGAGGTGGATCGATATTTTGGAGATGTGCGAGGCAAACTTAACGCAGAAGAGCTAATTAAGGAGAGCGAAAAGCTCATCAAACGGGTTCAGAGCGATCTAAATTCAAACGTCAGCGTACACTGGCACAACCAGATGCCGACTTTTCGAATAATAGCAGTTGATGGAAGTACAACCTATGTATCCTTCTATCAGCGCGGGATAGATGCCCTAAAGTCGTTCCAATTGGAATTAAGTTCAGATGTGGAAACGAAGTTCCCAATTAAAGACTGGTTTGACGCGTATATCGAAAAATGCTTGATCACAGAAAAATATAGAAAATCTCCTGAGAGCATTTCATGAATGCTAGGGATACATACAACGGGATCGCACAGCACTATGGCACTCGCCACTCGGGTGCGTCGAATCCATTTCGAAAGCTGGAGAAGTATTTTTCGATCATGAGAGACGCCGCACTTGATGTTGGTTGCGGCACCGGGCGCGATACGATCCAGTTGGCATCTCGGTTCAATCGTGTTGTTGCAATAGATGTCGCGGATAAAATGATAGAAATCGCTAAACGGCAGGCAAACAGCGATAATGTAATTTTTTTTCGAGAAGATATTCAGAATTTACGCTTGCCTGATGAGTTCAATACGATTTGGGCTAACGCAGTAATTCACCATATCCCATTCGAGCGTGTCGAATCTGTTCTTTCTAACTTTTTATCCATGTGCCAGCTAGGCTCGAGAATTTTGATTACAAGCAGAATAGACATTCGAGATGGTCTTGATGAAGAATATATAGGATTTCCCAGGCAATACTACGGGCATACGATCAAAGAACTGACGGCTATCGGGAATCGACTCGGGCTCAGAGAAGTATTTAGCGAAGAACAATCACCAGGGAAAAAGAAATGGATTTTTCTTGTGCTTGAGGCGTACGCATAAATGGAAGGAATTGAAAGAAACCCGGAGGCAACTAAGGCCCAACAGGCGGTTCAAGCCGACCGGGGCGCCTCCGCTAAGCTCCGACTACGCTGGCGGCTTAACCTGGGCGTTGAGGCTGTAGAAAAACCCCCAAACTGGCATAAATCACGCTGCTAAATGGAGAAGACAGGAGATTCCAGTGGCGCGCTACAAACCGGTTGATCCGCATCTCTCAAAGCTGCTGCCGGTTCGGTTTTCGGAGCAGATTCTTCCAGGGACATTCGAGTACGCACTGAATTGGCTGGTTGATCACGAGATTGACCTGAGCGTGTTCAATGCCCGCTATGGAGAAACCGGGGTCGGAGTTTGATAAACGGCGAGCTAAGGGGGCGGGGTAAACTGGCCCAAATCTGACGGACACTGAAATCAGGCTGCATCCATCAAGGCTTCGAATACCACTGGGGAGCGGTAATTGAGTGTTTGATGGCTGGGTTTCCGGTTATAGAAAACCTCGATCCATTCAAAGATTTCCTGTCGGGTCTGTTCGCGGGTTTTGAAATTTCGGCCTCAGACCACCGCGCGTATGGCGGAGTAACGTAAACAGGGCTTCGCGTAGGGTGGATGCCAATCCACCTTCCGCGAAGCGACATGTAAAGCGCGGGGTTGGCGAGGAATGGCGGAATGAGCCACGCTGCTTCTGCCCTACGGATTGATAGGTTGACTCAACTGCACGTCGCTTTCCTCACACGGCGTGCACGTTACTTCCTCTGACCTATTGTGCGTCAGGTTGGTTATGCCGCCCCCCGATGTTGTCGAAGAATGCTTGGGGGCCTGCTGTCTCGGTTAGCTGACAGCCCCACCATCCGGTTCGATCTTTTTTACTTCTGTCTCGGCGCTGCCACGGGCAAACCGCACGCGTAGGACATCGCCGGGCGCGAGTTCGGCGGCGTTGCGGATCAGGCGGCCTTCGGTGTTTTGCGCTAGTGCGTAGCCACGCTCCAACACGGCGTTTGGGTTCAGGCTGTTGAGCAATGCGCTGGCGCTGGTGAGGCGTAGGCGGCGTGTGGCTAAGAGCTGACTGCCTTGTTGCTTGAGGCGTTGGCTGAGCAGCCGCAATTGCTGTTGTTGTTGGCGGATGCCGACGCGAGGGCCGCAGGCTGCGAGGCGGTTCTGTTGGCTTTGCAGTGCGTTCGTGTGTGCATCAAGCCGGGCGCGTAGGGCGTGGCGCAGGCGTTCGTCGAGTTCGTCCAAGCGCTGCGCGCGTTCTTGCAAACGTCGCCCAGGATGCAAGGTTCGTAGCCGCGCGTCGAGGCGCAGTAAGGTTTCGCGCGCGGCGTCGGTTCGGCGGCGCATTCCGGCGGCTAGTGCAGCACTGAGATTACTGTAGCGGGTGCGGATTTCGGCGATGTCTGGCGTGGCCCGCTCGGCGGCGGCGGTGGGTGTGGCAGCGCGTAGATCAGCGACGAAATCGGCGATTGTGTAGTCCACTTCATGGCCGATGCCGCTAATTACCGGCACGCTACAGGCGCGGATGGCGCGCGCCACGGTTTCGTCGTTGAACGCCCAGAGATCTTCCAGGGAACCGCCACCGCGTGCGAGCAGGATGACATCAACCGGCGCGCGCGTTGGCAACTCGCGCAGTGCCTGAACAATCGCCGGTGGCGCTTCCTTGCCTTGAACCGGCACCGGATAAAGCTGCACTGTCGCTAATGGCCAGCGCCGGGCCAGCACGGTCAGAATGTCTTGCAAGGCGGCGCCGGTGCCGGAGGTGATGACGCCGATATTGCGCGGCAACGCGGGCAGGGGGCGTTTGAGTTTGGCGTCGAACAAGCCTTCGGCGTCGAGTTTCGCCTTGAGCACCTCAAATGCACGCAGCAGGGCGCCGGTACCGGCGGGCTCTAGGTGTTCGACGATCATCTGCAGATCGCCACGCGCCGGGTAAAGCCCAATTTTTGCCCGCACCAGCACGGCATCGCCGTCTTTCGGCTGCGGCCGAACGTAGTAATTCGCGCCTTTAAACATCGCGCAGCGCAACTGCGCGCGCTCGTCTTTCAGCGTGAAATACCAATGGCCGGACGATGGCCGGGAAAAATTTGAAATCTCGCCCTGTATCCACAGGCTCGGCAGGCTGTCTTCGAGCAGCGCGCGCAGAATCTCGGCGAGCTCGGAAACGCTGTAAATTGTTCTTGCGCCTGAAGAAATGGCGGGCGTGGTCATAATTGAGATGAGTTGGAGCGGCGCGCGGTAACAAACAGCATAACGGCTGCTGAATTTCGCTGTTTTGGCACGCACGGTATAAAAATCGGGACGGCAGATGTCGGGTTTTACCGCAAATTATTTATACTTGCCCATGGCTACCAACGATCCCAATTCGCGCATCGATCACGAAGCGCTAACTTTCGACGATGTACTTCTCCAGCCCGCGTATTCGGAGGTGCTGCCGCGACAGGTTGATCTGCGCACACCGCTGACGTCGCGCATCACCCTGAACATCCCGCTGCTCTCGGCGGCGATGGATACCGTCACCGAGGCGCCGCTGGCAATTGCGCTGGCGCAGGAAGGCGGCATCGGCATTATCCATAAGAACATGAGCGGCGAGCGGCAAGCCGCTGAAGTGCGCGCGGTCAAGAAATACGAGAGCGGTATCATCGCCGATCCGATTACCGTGCCGCCGGGCATGACGATCGCCGAAGTGCTGGCCCTGACCCGCGCTAACCACATATCTGGCGTGCCGGTGGTTGATGGCAGCCAGTTGGTCGGCATCGTGACCAGCCGTGATCTGCGCTTTGAAACACGCATGGATCAGCCGGTTTCGGAAATCATGACGCCGCAACCGCGCCTTGTTACCGTGAAAGAAGGCGCGCCGCGTAGCGAAGTCATCGATCTGCTGCATCAGCATCGCATCGAAAAAGTGTTGGTGATCGACGACCACTTCCAACTGCGCGGCATGATCACGGTCAAAGATATTCAGAAATCCACCGAGCATCCGCTGGCGTGTAAAGACGAACGCGGCCGCTTGCGCGTTGGCGCGGCGGTGGGCACCGGCCCGGATACCGACGAACGCGTTGCTGCGCTAGTTGAAGCTGGCGTGGATGTCATCGTCGTCGATACCGCCCACGGCCATAGCAAAGGCGTGTTAGACCGGGTGCGCCGCATCCGCAGCCTGTACCCGGATTTGCAAATCATTGGCGGCAATATCGCCACCGCCGAAGCAGCGCTGGCCTTGGTTGAAGCCGGCGCCGACGCTGTGAAAGTCGGCATCGGGCCGGGTTCGATTTGCACGACGCGCGTTGTTGCCGGTGTCGGCGTGCCGCAGATCAGCGCAGTAATGGCAGTGGCTGCAGCGCTCAAGGAAAAGGGCATTCCGTTGATTGCCGATGGCGGCGTGCGCTATTCCGGGGATTTTGCGAAGGCGATTGCCGCTGGCGCCTATGCGGTGATGGCGGGCAGTTTGTTCGCGGGTACGGCCGAAGCGCCGGGCGAAATTGAATTGTTCCAAGGCCGTTCGTACAAGAGCTACCGCGGCATGGGCTCGCTTGGTGCGATGAGCCAGGGCTCGAAAGATCGCTATTTCCAAGACACTACCAGCGAAGTTGAAAAGCTGGTGCCGGAAGGTATCGAAGGCCGCGTGCCGTACAAAGGCCCGATGGGTGCGATCGTGCATCAAATGATCGGCGGTTTGCGCGCCTGTATGGGCTACACCGGCTGCAAAACCACCGAAGAGCTGCGCACGCAGGCGCGCTTCGTCAAGATCACGTCGGCCGGCATGCGTGAGTCGCACGTGCACGATGTAACCATCACCAAGGAAGCGCCGAACTACCGCGTCGGATCTTGAAGAACTGACAGTGGTCTGCGGCGGTGTGTGGGTAAACCCGCATGCCGCCGTTGTTATTTGCGCAGCTACAAAACGCGATCTGCTCAAGGGAGAGGTATGAAAAAGTTATTGTTATTGTCGGCCGCGACAACCGTTCTACTCGGCGCCTGCGCCGAACCTGCGACAAAACCCCAACACGATGCGAAAGGAGCGGCCAATACCGTGAGTCAGCCGATCCCTGTTAACCCGTTTGCGGCGCCGAGTACGCTGCCGTACCAGCTACCGCCGTTCGACCACATTTCCGATGCCGACTACCGGCCAGCGTTAGACGCCGGTATGGCCGAAGAGCGGCGTGAGATCGACGCCATCGCCCACAACGCCGCAGCGCCGAGTTTTGATAACACGATTGTCGCGATGGAGCGCGCTGGCGGCATGCTCGACCGCGCGACGACGGTGTTTTCAAACCTCATCGCCTCCAATACCAACCCGGAGCTGGAAAAGCTAAACGCCGAGTACGCACCGAAGCTGGCTGCGCACAACGACGCGATCATGTTGGATCCGGCGCTCTACGCCCGGGTAGATCAGCTTTATCAGCAACGCGCAACGCTGGGGCTGGATACCGAATCGCTGCAACTATTAACGCGCCAACACCGGCGTTTTGTTCGTGCCGGCGCGGCGTTATCGGAGACCAGCAAAACGCGGCTGCGTGAAATTAACGGTCAGCTGTCGAGCTTGACCACCCACTTCCAACAAAACGTGTTGAAAGGCACCAAAGACGGCGCCGTTGTCGTCGATAGCGCCGAGCTGTTAGATGGCCTTTCACCGCAGCAGATCGGCGCCGCAGCCGAGGCCGCGAAAGCGCGCGGTTTGAGCAATAAATGGCTGATCACGCTGCAAAACACGACGATCCAGCCGGTGCTGACGCAGCTCAAAGATCGCGCATTGCGTGAGCGCATCTACCGCGCATCGAGCACGCGCGGGCAAGGCGGTGAGGCGGACAACACGGCGGTCATCGCCGATATCGTCAAGTTGCGCGCCGAGCGCGCCAAGCTGCTCGGCTATCCGACGCACGCGGCTTACGTGCTCGAAGACGAGACTGCAGGAACGCCGGACGCCGTTAACAAAATGCTCGGCCAGCTGGCACCGGCGGCAATCGCCAATGCCCACAAAGAAGCCGCTGAAATTCAGCGCGTTATCGATCAACAAGCGCGCGCCGCACACAAGAAATCGTTCAAGGCCGAGCCTTGGGATTGGGCGTTTTACGCCGAGCAAGTTCGTAAGGCGAAATACGCCTACGACAGCGCCGACGTTAAGCCGTATTTCGAGTTGAACCACGTACTGCAAGACGGCGTGTTCTACGCCGCCCACGCGCTATACGGTTTGAGCTTTAAGGAGCGCCACGATCTGCCGGTCTATCAGGCCGATGTTCGCGTGTTCGAAGTATTCGACGAAGACGGCGCGTCGATCGGCCTATTCCTGGCCGACTATTTCGCGCGCGACAACAAGCGCGGCGGCGCGTGGATGAGCAGCTATGTTCGGCAGTCGCAGCTCTTCGGCTTGAAGCCGGTTGTCGTCAATAATTTGAACATCTCCAAGCCGGCCGAAGGTCAGCCGGTGCTGCTGACGTTCGACGAAGTGACGACGATGTTCCACGAATTTGGCCATGGCCTGCACGGGCTACTCTCAAACGTCCGCTACCCGCTGTTATCGGGCACTGCGGTGCCGCGCGATTTTGTTGAATATCCCTCGCAGTACAACGAAATGTGGGCGCGGGATCCCGGCGTACTGGCGAACTACGCCAAGCACTACCAAACCGGCGCGGCGATGCCGAAAGCGCTGTTCGATAAAGTGCTCGCCGCGCAGAAATTCAACGAAGGCTTCAAAACCAGCGAATACCTCGCATCCGCTTTGCTGGACCAACGTTGGCATCAACTCTCGGCTGGCAAAACGCCTGCAGCTAGCGCTGTGGTGAGCTTTGAAGCTGAGGCCTTGCACCGCGATAAAGTTGATTACACGCTAACGCCGCCGCGCTATCGCAGCGGCTACTTCTCGCATGTTTTCGCCGGTGGTTATTCGGCCGGCTATTACGCTTATCTGTGGAGCGAAGTGCTGGCGCGGGATACCGAACATTGGATCAACACCCACGGCGGGCTGACGCGCGCCAACGGTGATTTCTTGCGTGCCAACGTGCTGTCACGTGGCCGTTCGGAAGATCCGAAAGTATTGTTTGAGCGCTTTTATGGTGGACCTGCGGAAATCGGCCCGCTGTTGGAACATCGCGGCTTAAACGTCGGAAAAACGAAGGGATAATAAGCTCGAATCGTTTCCGATTGGGCGTGTGCAGCCGCTTAAATTGCGACTGCACACGCCACGATCAGCTACGGCACACGGCTTAGGCGGCGTTTCGTACCAGACGCGGGCGCGTTGCTGCACGCACGGTCGTAGTTGCCGAAGGTAGGCGGAACACCGAAACCGCACCTTTCAGTTGCTCCGCTTGTTCCTTGAGCGACTGCGCCGCCGCTGCGGCTTCTTCAACCAGCGCCGCATTTTGCTGCGTAACCCGTTCCATATCGGATACTGCTTGGCCGCTCTGAGAAATGCCCGCGGCTTGTTCGGTGGAGGCGAGGGCGACATCGCCCATGATCTCGGTGATGCGGCGGACGGATTGCACCGTTTCGCTCATCGTTGAGCCAGCTTCGTTGGCGCGCACCGTGCCACGCTCAACTTCGCTGGACGATTCGACAATAATCGCTTTGATTTCCCGCGCTGCCGTCGCACTCCGTAGTGCAAGGTGACGGACTTCGCTGGCAACCACTGCAAAGCCGCGGCCGTGCTCGCCAGCGCGGGCTGCTTCAACTGCCGCATTCAGAGCCAGGATGTTGGTTTGGAATGCGATGTCGTCAATCACGCCGATGATGTCGGCGATGCGCTTGGACGACTGCGCAATCGCGTTCATCATTTGCACCACCTGACCCACCGCCTTGCCGCCGCGTTCTGCAACGTCGGTGGAGCTGCGTGTCAGCTCGTTGGCGAGCTTGGCGTTATCGGCATTTTGCTGCACCGTACTCATCAACTGTTCCATCGCGGAATTGGTTTCTTCCAGACTCGCTGCTTGCTGCTCAGTGCGCGCCGACAAATCCGCGTTGCCTTGTGCAATTTCACCAGCGGCGAGGTTGATCTCGTCGATCGACCGCAAAATCCGCCCGACCAATTCGCGTAGCTGCTGCACCGTGTTATTGGCGTCGTCGCGCAGCGCGCCAAACATGCCATCGTGATTATTGCGAATTTCTTCGGTGAGATCGCCCTGTGCCAGCGCCGATAGCACGCGGCTGACATCGGTCAGGCTGGTCTGGCAAATCTCCATTAAGTTATTCAGGTTGCCGACCATCGCCGCAAACGTAAACTGATACCGCGCTTGGTCGCCGCGGGCGGTGAAGTCGCCCCGCATCGCCGCTTCGCTGAGCAGCAAAATTTCCTGATTGATCGCCTGCAGATTCGATTTCACCATCGCGACGGCGTTCGTAATCGCCGCTTGTTGACCGGGCAGCGGCTCCAGATCCGGCGCGAAATCACCGAGCGCGTACTGCTTCATCACGGCAACGATTTTGTTCTGCACGCCAATATGGCCGGCAGCCAGCGCATTGATCGACTCGGCCATTTCACCATACGTGCCGTGGAATTCCTCAACCGGCATCGTCGCATCGATTTCGCCTGTGACGTGCGCCTGCGCCATCTGCGATTGCGCCTGTACAAAGCGCTGCAAACTCAGCTGCATGGCCTTCATCGACCGTAGTAAGCGTCCGGTTTCGTCGTTTCCGGTTGCATCAATCGGTACGTCGAGCTGGCCGATGGCAATGGCCTCAGCAACCTGTACGGCGTCGCCGATCGGGCGCGTGATGATGCGTACCACCCAGGTTGCGAATAGCGCCATCGCGAGTAGCAACGCGGCTAATGCGATGCCGCTGCGTACCGCGTCATGTAGAAATTGCGCGTTGACATCGTCGACATAAATGCCGGAGCCAATAATCCATCCCCACGGCGCAAAGCCCGCAACGTAGGAAATTTTGGGATATAAGCCTTCTACGCCGGGTTTAGAAAATTGGTAGGAAACTAGGCCGGCGCCGCTGGCTTTAACGGTATCGACAATCCTTTGGAAGAGGTTGGTACCGTCTGCGCTTTTATAGTCAACGAGGCTCTTTCCGGCCATTTCCGGCTTGAGCGCGTGCATTAGCATTTTCGGCTGCATATCTTGCACCCAGAAATACTCATTGCCTTCGTAGCGCAGAGCCTGCAGCGTATTCAGTGCTGCGGTTTGAGCTTGCTCTTGCGTGATTTTTCCGGCCTTCGCTTCGGCTTCGTATTTAGTAACAATAGAGAGCGCGACCTCAACCACATGCTTCGTCGCCAGCTGCTTTTCGGTGAACATCGCGTCACGTTTATCGAGCAGTCCAAAGCCAGCGAGTCCCAGCGTACCTAACAAGCACAGACCAACGAGCAGCCAGAGCTTGCTTCTAATTGATAAGTCACGAAAAAATCCATTCACGATAGACTCCGGTGACGTTCCACTCCATGGACTAGCGGCGCCAAGCTTCCAATTTGTCGGGCGATAATTTTAGTAATAAAAGCGTTAGCAACTGAGAATGTGCAGTCTTTGTGCCACGCTTTTTGCCAAATAATCGTCGCAAATGGAATATAAAAAGTGTTTCGTATTAGCTTGCTATCGCACAATTTCCAGGTTACAGATGCGTTGGAATGGAGCTTTAGTGCCGGGTTTACGGCACGCCACCATGTGCCAGTGCGAATACCTGCGGCATAAAAGGAATGGTGCGGAACCGAGCGGGCGCATAGCGGCGCCGATGTAGCTGGGAAGGCGGCGAGGTTGGTTGCACACTGCATAAACGCGGTAACCGACCGCTCGATCGACTAAAATCGCGCTTTTCCCTAGGCAAACGCGCGATGAACATCCACGCCGACAAAATCCTCATCCTCGATTTTGGCTCGCAGTACACCCAGCTTATTGCGCGCCGGGTCCGCGAACTCGGTGTTTACTGCGAATTACACCCCTGGGACGTCAGCGACGAAGAAATTCGCAGCTTTGCGCCCAAAGGCGTAATCCTGTCTGGCGGGCCGGAATCGGTGACCGCGCTCAAAGCGCCGCGGGTGCGCGATGCCGTGTGGCAGCTCGGCGTGCCGGTGCTGGGCATTTGCTATGGCTTACAGGCGATGGCGCATCAACTGGGTGGCCGTGTTGAAGCGCACGATTCCAAGGAATTCGGCTATGCCGAAATTCGCGCGCGCGGCCATTCCGAGCTGCTACGCGACATCCAAGATCGTATGAACGAGCACGGCCACGGCCTGCTGGACGTCTGGATGAGCCACGGCGACCGCGTTGTCGAAATGCCGCCGGGCTTTAAGTTGATTGCCTCGACCCCCGAGGTGCCGATCGCCGGCATCGCCGACG
>Ga0172379_10010452_pt1 | contig 11232 bp, 12 predicted proteins | sample GrowelOW334metaG_FD_119756 | JGI IMG/M metagenome (GOLD analysis project Ga0172379, IMG submission 119756) | Groundwater microbial communities from an aquifer near a municipal landfill in Southern Ontario, Canada - Groundwater well OW334 metaG | ecosystem: Environmental > Aquatic > Deep... | reverse complement strand
GTAGGTGAGAGAGTAGGTGAGAGAGTAGGTGAGAGAGTAGGTGAGAGAGTAGGTGAGAGAGTAGGTGAGAGAGTAGGTGAGAGAGTAGGTGAGAGAGTAGGTGAGAGAGTAGGTGAGAGAGTATCTATCGTTATGGGAGGTTATCCTTATTCTGTACGTAGAAGGCGTCATATTCACGTATAATACCTATCATCACTCTTCTTCTATCTCATGACAGTTATGAGAATAGTAATGAAGTGTCATGATAGCTGATGACCTGTCACCACTCTTCTTCTATCTCATGACAGTTATGAGAATAGTAATGAAGTGTCATGATAGCTGATGACCTGTCACCACTCTTCTTCTATCTCATGACAGTTATGAGAATAGTAATGAAGTGTCAGAACGAGTAATGACCTGTCACACCTCTTCTTCTATCTCATGACAGTTATGAGAATAGTAATGAAGTGTCAGAACGAGTAATGACCTGTCACCACTCTTCTTCTTTCTCATGACAGTTATGAGAATAGTAATGAAGTGTCATGATAGCTGATGACCTGTCACACCTCTTCTTTCTCATGACAGTTATGAGAATAGTAATGAAGTGTCATGATAGCTGATGACCTGTCACACCTCTTCTTCTTTCTCATGACAGTTATGAGAATAGTAATGAAGTGTCATGATAGCTGATGACCTGTCACCACTCTTCTTCTTTCTCATGACAGTTATGAGAATAGTAATGAAGTGTCATGATAGCTAATCACCTGGCACCACATCTCTTCTATCTCATGACAGTTATGATACAAGTAATGAAGTGTCATGATAGCTGATGACCTGGCACCACATCTCTTACTGCTTGCTACTCACTTGTATCCTATCTCACTCTTACTGCTTGCTACTCTGTTTCACTCTCATGACAGTTATGCGAAAGGTAATGACCGGTCAATGTAATTGATCCACTCTCCACATTAGCGACGAGTATAAACATGGCTTATCTTAACATTTTAGTACCCAAGTTACGTACCAGACTATCCACCGAGAAAGATATCGCAACAACCAAAGAATATACCCAAATCTTTATGGAGTTTCAAGCTAATCCTGCCACACTTGAGGTGAAGAAGAGTGGCGAAGTCTATACCCCTCTCTTCTTAGTCACTGAGATGCTAGACAAACTACCTTCTCACGTCTGGTCTAATCCTTCTCTGATATGGTTTGAACCGGCCTGTGGCTTAGCTCCCTTCCTCTACATGGCTTACTACAGACTATTCGAGGGATTGAAAGAGATCATCCCCAATGACGAGGTGAGACGAACCCATATCCTCGAGACGATGTTCTACTTCAATGAGATCCAAACCAAGAACATTGAACTGTTCAAGCTTCTCTTCAACGCCTCAGCCTATAAGCTTAACGTCTTTGAGGGTTCGTTCTTTGAGGTGGTACCTGCTTCGTTTCAGGCTGACATCATCATTGGCAATCCACCCTACAACGCTCCTGGAACCTCAGCCACCGGCCACACCATCTGGCCTCAGTTCGTCAGATCCATTCTAACCAAGAACACTCTGAAACATGGTGGCTATCTCTCTTTCGTCCATCCCTCCCTTTGGAGAAAGCCTGGTTCTGACCGCTCCAAAACTAACGATCTCTTCAAGCTGATGACTCAGACTCATCAATTACTTCATCTTGAAATGTATGATAGTAAGGCTGGGGGAAAGACTTTTGGCTGTGGTACCAAGTATGATTGGTATGTGATTGAGAACCGCCCTTGCTATAATACTACGAGTGTTAAGTGCGAGAAGGGAGGTTTGACCGAGCTCGATCTGAAGTCGTGGGACTGGCTACCTAACACACTCTTCTCAGAGGTGGCTAAGCTCATAGCACCTCCTGACACTCCTACTCAAAAGGTGGTAGCCTTTAGAAATCGCTACTTTTCAGGTAAGAAGGACATTCTCTCACTTGTCAAGACCGAGGAGTTCTGTCACCCCATCGTCCATACCACTCCAAAGGTTGGAATTAGATACTTCTATTCTAATCAGAGAGAGGCTGAAGTCTTTGATATTCCAAAGGTGATATTTGGTGATAGCGGGATCAATCATACCGTGGTGGATGTCGGAGGTGGATACGGGATGACAGAACACGCCATTGCTTTGGTGATTGAGAGTAAAGAAGAGGGTGAAACTTTGAGTGGAGTATTGAAGTCTCATGCCTTCACGAAGCTGTTGAAAGCCTGTACCTGGTCAAACTTTCAGCTAGATTGGAGGTTGTTTGCGGGGTTCAAGGAGAAGTTTTGGGAGCTGGTTGATGTGGAGGCTGTGGGAGTGGTGTCTCCGGTCTCAGGGTGTAGTGATGGAGGTGAAGAGGATAATGATGGCAAGTGTCAGTCTCTGACTCAGAAGGGGACTAGGTGTAGTAAGAAGGCAGTTGAGAATGGGTGCTGTAAGATACATATGGGAAAAGTGAAGGTTAAATCCCCTGTGGTCGCTTCATCGTCAGCTCCTGTTAAGCTGGCTGACGCCTCTTCCTCTTCTTCAGCCGAGCTTGATAGAGTTAAGCTGTCTCAAAGTAGTGGTAGTAAGGGTTACACTATTGCTCAACTTACCAGCTACTGTAAGGAGAGGGGGTTGAAGATCAAGTCCAAGTCTAGTAAGGATGTCATTAGGGAGCTGTTACAGTCGGGTTTGTAGATGAGAGAAGAGGTTATTCCTTTCGTATGAAAGGAATGTGGTCGTCTAGACATACACCATGTTAGTTTCTATGTCATTGACCATAGAAATCACTCAAGATAACGTTCCAAATCCTTCCACTCTAGCTTCTTATACTCAATCTCATTAAAACTACGCTCCATGTTTGTGTCAAGTAAACATCTCATTGAGTACACTGTTTCATAGTCATTATGATGGCCGACCACTCGGACAGCTACTACTCCTTTTAAGTGGTAGTGATGTAGTAATGAACTCCCTGAACACGATAGCGTTGATGAGATAGTATCAATACTCCAGTCATACAACCTACCGGCTCTAAGACGTCTTTTAGGGAGACTGTAGCCAGGAAGCGTATCATCGAGTAAAAACTGTAACATGACTTACAGTCTTCAGGTGTCGAAGTTCTTGAGTCAGTATCATTTTATTAGATATGGTCTGTTAAATCATCCTTTACTTTTCTTCTTGCTTTCTCATGACTGTCATGAGAAAGGTCATCTAAGATATGTTCGGACTGCCTCCTCACAAGTTAGGGAGACTTTATACCTATCCCCTATAGATCGATGCGTAAGATCATCAAATAAGATCCACAACAATCCTCTACGGTTCCTTTTAAGAGAGATCATCCCTCGACCGTCAAACAACAAACAACGATCCCATTCCTGTGACTGTGAGCGTATCTCTGAGGTTGAAACGTCAAGTACCCAATTACCCCCCTCTATGAGAGATAGACTTGGTAGATTAAAACCCGGAAGAACATCGTTGATGAGATATTGTAACATCGAGAGGTATGTGACTCTCGATGAGAGGGAGTAAGTCTCAGTTACTTTCTCATCTTTGAAAGGGATCGTGGTCACTCTGAGAGCTAGACAGAAGTGTCAGTTTCTATGTTATTGACATAGAAATCACTCCAGGTATAGTCCTAAATCCTTCCACTCTAGCTTCTTATTCTCATCAAAGATGCTACCTTCCAAGCACGTGTCAAACAAGTACCTCATTGAGTATATTGTTTCATAGTCATAGTGACTAGCATTCACTCGGACAGCTACAACTCCTTTTACGTGGTAGGTCGATAATGGGTACCCTTTACAAGATAGCGATGATGTGGTAGTATCAACTCTCCAATCATAAAACCTACCGGCTCTAAGACGTCTTTTAGGAAGACCGTAGCTAGGAAGCGTGTCATCGAGTAAAAACTGTAACATGACTTATAGTCTTCAGGTGTCGAAGTTCATGAGTCAGTACTATTTTTACTCTATATCTATAGAGTAGTAAGGATCAATTAGAAGAGAACTTCTAATTACTGATGGGTCATCTGAGATATATTCTGACTGCCTCCTCATAAGTTATAGACCTTCTCCAAGTATTACTCCCTAAACTATAGGTAAGATCTCCATATAAGATCCGTAGTAATCCCTTACTGGTTCGATTAAGGGCTATTACACCGTTAGCTTTAGACAAGTAAAGATTTTTGGATTGTAAAGAGCGTATCTCTGGTGTTACGATGTCAAGTTCCCAGCTACTATTGTCATAGAGTGATAGACTTGGTAGGTTAAAACCTGGGAGGATGTCGTTGATAAGGAATTGTAACATCAGGAGCTTAGGTGACTCTTGTAGAGAAAGAGTAAGTTTCAAATAAGTCTCTCTTCATCTTTAATCACGACTAAGTCATTAAAGAGTATCCCCTTTCATATGAAAGGGATTATTGCCATCTGAGATACGTTCGGACTGCCTCCTCGCAAGTTAGGGAGTCTTTCCAAGTATTACCACCCCCTATAAATCGATGCGTAAGATCATCATATAAGATCCACAAACATCCTCTACGGTTCCTTTTAAGAGCGATCATCCCTTGATCTTCAAACAACACCCTACGATCCCATGCCGGCGAGCGTATTTCTGAGGTTAAAACGTCAAGTACCCAATTATCCCCATCTATGACAGATAGACTCGACAGATTAAACCCTGGGAAGTGGTCGTTGATGAGATATTGTAACATCGAGAGGTATGCGACTCTCGAAGAGGGGAAGTAAGCCTCAGTTACTTTTCTCATCACTGAAATCACGACAATATGTAAGGTCTATTACAGCCTTCTTCTGTAATAGAAGAAAATGGTATCACGCTAACAGGCACATTTTGACAGCTTCAGTGTATGGTAAAGACTGTCTATGGCTAGAGAACACAAGTCCATATGTAAGATCGTTGTATAAAACCCACAGCCACCTCCCACTGTCTTGGGTTAAAGCGATTATACCTGGGCGAGTGATAAGTAGAGTATCGTCGTCTCCACAGCGTCTTATCTCTGAGGTCAGAGAGTTCAGATACGCACCTCCAAGTGTAGTACAGAGTTTAGGGAGATTAAACCCTGGGAGGTGGTCGTTGACGAGGTATTGTAACATTGAAGAGTTACAGAATGATTGATGAGGGAGTTACTCTTCAATACTTTTCTCATCTTTGAAATCACCTGAAACAGCTTTCTTCTAATTACAGAAGAAAGGTATCACTCTAATAGGCACTGACTAACAGCTTCCTCGTATGTTAAAGGTAATCTATGATTGGATGATATAAGTCCATATGTCAGGTCATCGTATAAAACCCACGCCCACATACAACTTCCTTGTAACAAAGCAATCATACCTGAGTTTGTGTTGATCCGAGAATTACACCCACAGTGCCTTATCTCTGACGTAAATGAGTTCAGATACACACCACCAAGTGTAGTACAGAGTTTAGGAAGATTAAACCCTGGGAGGTGGTCGTTAATGAGGTATTGTAACATCGAGAGGTATGTGACTCTTGAAGAAGAGAGTATGTCTCAATTACAGAAGAAAAGCGTATCACTCTAGTAGATACAGTCTGATAGCATCCCCGCATGACAAATGTGTTATATGACTGGATCCCAAACGTCCAGATGTAAGATCATTGTATAAAACACGTATCCACTTCTCATTGTCTTGGCATAGAGAGATCATACCTGATCGCTCAGAGAGAAGATAATTATTCCCAGTATATCTTACCTCTGACTTTAAAGAGTTGAGACATAGACCCTCAAGGTCAAGACAAAGTTTAGGAAGATTAAACCCTGGAAGGATGTCGTGGATGAGGTATTGTAACATCGAGTTATTAAGACTCCTGAAGAGGAAGATAAGCCTCAATTACTTTCTCTTCTTGGAGATCACCCAGGTTCCTCTGAAACCACGATATAGCTTTCTTCTAATTATAGAAGAAAAGGATATCACACTTGTAGATACCGACTAACACCTTCCTCGTATGTTAAAGGAAATCTACGATCAGATCCCATAAGGCCAAATGTGAGATCGTTGTATAAAACCCATGTCCATACCACATTGTCATGGTATAGAGCGATCATACCTTGCTGATCCGTAATTAGAGAATGATCGCCATATGATCTTCTTATCTCTAGAGTCAGAGAGTTCAGAGATACACCTTCCAGTGAGGTACAAAGTTTAGGGAGATTAAACCCTGGGAAGTTGTCGTTGATGAGGTATTGTAACATTGAGAGGTATATGACTCCTAAAGAGAGGAGTAAATCTCAATTACTTTGTCATTGTAGCTTTCTTCCAATTACAGAAGAAAAGGGTATCACACTTGGAGATACAGTCTAACCGCCTCCTTGTATGGTAAAGGTGTTCTATGACTAGACGCCACAAGCCCAGATGTAAGATCATCGTATAAAACCCACCGCCACATCCCACTGTCTTGATATAGAGAGATCATACCTGATCGATCAGAGATAAGATAATTATCCCCAGCATATCTCATCTCTGATGTCAGAGAGTTCAGACGCAGACCCTCAAGGTCAAGACAAAGTTTAGGGAGATTAAACCCTGGAAGGATGTCGTGGATGAGGTATTGTAACATCAGGGGCTATATGAACCCTGAAGAAGGGAGCGTATTTCAATTACTTCTTCTAGTCTCATCTGAAATCACGACGATAGATCGATGACTGTAAAAGCTTTCTTCTATAAGTATAGAAGAGTGGAGTATTCACTCTTGTTGAGTGAGTCTAAATCAAGTAATAAGTATCTCGCACTCTTCTTGGTAATCCTCAGTAATTCTTAATCACCAAGTGGACATTGTCAATCTCATCACCCACCCTCCCGCTATGGAGCCTGAAACGGTATTTCTTGTCATACCGATCAACAATATAACCCTCATATAACGCCTCGATAAAGTCCGTCTTTCCAATCACCATCAAACATCGAGACCTACTTTCCTTGAAACACTGAGCCAAGCGTTCATGTTCGGCCTTTCCAAACTGGCAGTACCCGTAGTCAGTGAAGACGCTATCGTAGGGTGGATCTAGGAAGATGAAGTTACCAGGATCGTTGTAGCGTTGGAATACGGTCTCAAAGTCGGTATTTAACACCTCTGTTCGTTCTAGTAGAGTGGCGTATTTTGGGTCTAGTAGTTCTTCATACGTACAGTTCTTATAGCGTCCAAAGGGGATGTTAAACTTACCTTGTTTGTTGTATCTCATCATTCCACGATAACAAGTCTTGCGAAGGTAGAAGAACCGTTGAGCGTTTTCCAGGGGAGTGGTTACTGGCATCCGATCTCGCACCTCGTAGTAGGTTTCATCTTCGTTAGGATGTGCCACCATGAAATCGTATATCTCCTTAGCATGTCCATCCTTAATACTTTGATAGAGGTCAGTGAGTTCCTTGTGGACGTCTGAGATCGTAGCTTGAGTGGGAGCCAGGTGAAAGTAGACTGCTCCACCGCCAATGAACGGTTCAACGTAGCGAGTATAGTCAGAAGGGATATACTGCTCAAACAGCTTAATCTCATCTCCTTTACCTCCACACCATTTCACCAAGGGTGTAAGGGTATTGACTGCGTCAGCGGGATCGAGTAGTGCGATTAGTTCATCCTTGCGTTTAGTACTATAACCCCTGATGCCACACTCCTTACATAAAGCCACTAGCTGTACTCGGGTTAGACCGTTGAACGACATTTACTGTCAAACAGAATCTAATATGGTAATCAGTTCGTCTGAAAAAGTGCTGGGTGTGTGATCGGTTCATCTCATCCAATGGGAAAGTACTACAAACTTTAAGTGTATTTCTTCACCAAAGTGAAGAAATTATATTACTCGTAGTAGCTTATCGACTAAAACCTGCTTCTTATCACTTGATTTGAAAGGGAGCTGATGGTCACGGCACAACTGCTTGAGTTGATCGACGGTGTAACCTTTACGACCAATACTACCTTGAAGTTTCTGTATATCAATGCTAGCAGAAGTACCGTCGCTAGCAGAAACATCGTCGCTAACAGAAGCACTGACATTCATAACTACCAGATCCCAGAACCGACGCTTAAGAAAGGTAAAGATCCTCCAATTCACCCTATAGTTAGTCCATAAACAAGCTCTGAACATGTCGGTCATAGTTGAGGAGCTGAGAACGTTAATTAAGAGATCCGCTTCTGCGGGTGACTCAACAGCGATGGCAAGCATGTTTTCACCGAACGCATATCTACCCTCGCAGTCGCTTATGAAGCGAAAAGGTAGGCTGTCGTTAAGAATAACCTTTGACTGTCCATACATACCTTGATCGTTACAGTTTGACCACATGTAACGTACAACTCCAGAAGAAGCAATTGAGCGAACTACTGGATATCTGTGAGTGGGACTTTCTACATCCGCAATTCTCTTCTTTTGGTCACAGGCATACGCAGTTCGATCATACATTACAGCACACTTAGGTTCATTCCCTATCGCAAGTAAAGGAATAAGGCTTTCGAACTGTGAGTTCGGGAGCCAACTCCATAATTTGAGGTCAATACAATGAAGCTTTCTCTGATAATCGACAACCGCAGTCGTCGTATAGCAGGGTTTCTTTTCTAAGATATAGTAATCATACGTGGTACCACATCCAAAAGTTTCCTTTCCAGCCTTAGCGTCATTCATGTTCAGATAGTGTATCTGATGGTTTCTCAAGAGCTGAAATAGGCTTGTACCTGAAGAAGTGGGCTTACGCCAGTTTGAGGGATGTATGAATAAAGCAAACCCGTCATTCCGCAACAAAGTACCTTGTACTATGAATCTGACAAACTTATCCCAGATGGGATCTCCTCTATTCTTTGCTCCGTCCTTGCTATATGGAGGATTAGCCATTACGATATCACAAGTGAAGTTAGCAGGAACGGTGCTGTGAAAGTCGCCTTCAAAGATATTCAAGCGGTACTCTCCAGCATTGAACAACAACTTCACCAGAGCAATGTTCTTCTCCTGTAGTTCATTGAAGAAGAGCATGGTTTCAAGGATGTGCTTCCGTCTCGCTACCTCGTCAGGAAGAACCGCTACCAAGCCAACCATAAGTCGTGAGTACACCATATACAAGAACGGTGCCAATCCGCACGCCGGTTCGAACCACTTCAAATCCTTGTTCACCCACACCTCAGCTGGCAACTTATCCAACATCTCGTTCACCAGCCACAATGGCGTGTACACCTCACCGTGATTCTTGACTTCCGTGGTACCGGGCTTACCAACGAATTGGTGAAAGAGTTCATGGTACTGCTCGGCACTAGCCACTTTCCCTTCCTTCAGCTCAGTCTTCAGTTGAGATACTAACGCCGTCACTGCTGGGAGCTGGTTCATTTTAGTAGCGTCAACTAACTAGTTAATACAATCCCCATAAGTAACTTTGAAAGTTACTTTTCTCTGAAGGTGTCGATAACACCTACTCTCCGTCACTGTCGCTGTTACCATCACCTCAGTCATGTCAAACTCTACACCATCTCCCTCAGCCTCCTCAACCTCATCATCCTCATCATCCTCAATCACCAGCCCCGCCTCCACCTCCCTCATCGAAACCGAACTCCTCCGCCAATCTCACTACATCTCCATCATCACATGGCTAACATCAGAAGTAACCAAACTCTCCAAGACCATCAAACCCAAAGACATCGACAACATGCTTCTCCGCTACCGCTTCAACCTGACAGCTACACCCTCTGATGATCCAGTCTTTGTCACATCTCACTCTCCCAAGGCCGATGCTCAATTCCTCAAAGACTGCCTCTACTTCAAACTTGGAGGTAAGCCTACTCTTCTCTTGGAGGGAGTTAAGAAGCGATTTCAAGAGTCGGCGTCTGCCATGACCACACCCTCACCTCTACAAGACAAGGAGGTCGTCATTCGAAGTGGTACGCTCATCTATGGTCAGAAGAAGTTCAAAGACCTCAACCATCTCGGTAAGATCAGCGGTCATCACGCCTTCGCCCTCCACTTGAGATATGAGTACCTGAAGCTGAGTAATCACGGCCTGGCCAGACTCTACAAAGGCGAGAAGAACAGTGCCTGTGAGGGGTTTGCCAGTGCCTTCAATCACTACTATGACAACTGGTGTGGCCTCTTTCCTGACCTCGAGACTGTCTTTGGTAGTAATGGGCCATTCCTGGAGCAGAAGAGCTTTGAGTCAGAGGTGGTCTACATCAATCCTCCCTTTGATGAGACGGTGATGGCGGAGTCAATGGAGCATGTGTATCGATTGCTGGCTGGAGGAGCTGAGAACGTCTTCGTCTTCACATTGCCCGACTGGCCTGACTACGAGCCTCTGCTAAGATTGGAGAACTCAAAGTGGACGCATGACATCCAAGGCTTTAAGAAAGGGGAGTTGAAGTTTGTGGATCATGTGACCGGAAAGATCATCTTCCCTTGCGACATCGCTCAGCTGGTGTTGAGTTGTGATGCGGGGAAGGCGGGAGAGGTGGTGAAGATGTTGGAGTGAGAAGATTACTGAGAGGAAGGATGAAACATAACTATTGTTATGTTTAAGCTAGGTAAAGTCGGATAAGCTCAGTGAGATCCTTATAAGGGGAAGGTGAGTTAAATGTATTAACCATCATGACCCACTCAGTGGCATCATCAAGTAGTCCAATAGCGTCCGCATTGTTTAGCATCCTAATAGCCATAATACCACCTTTACACCTATCTACTTTGTCTTCTATAATTACTTCACCTCGAGGTAGTACGGAGACGGAATAGGTATTTATCTTTGTAGGGTGAAGAACCCATCGGTAACCATATCTACTGACTACTAACTTGCGTAGGGAGGGAAGGTTGTAGTTTGGGAGATAGTCGTTGAGGAGATATTGTAACATCGAGAGGTGGTGCTGAAGAATTAAGGTGATAGAAAATGTTTCAGTATAAGAAGTAAGAGAGATGATGGGGGTTGGCGTCGTTGAAAGTGTGAAGAGAGATGAAGTGATAGTATTAACAAATGGAGATTGACGGAGATGAGAGAGGTAATAAACGAGGCTTCATCTCTCTTCACGAGGCTTCATCTCTCTTCACGAGGCTTCATCTCTCTTCACGAGGCTTCATCTCTCTTCACAGTTATGAGAATGGTAATGAAGTGTCAGAACGAGGAATGACCTGTCATGATAGCTAATGACCTGTCATGATAGCTAATGACCTGTCATGATAGCTAATGACCTGTCATGATAGCTATCATGACAGGTCATCACTCTTCTTATTTCTCATGACAGTTATGAGAATGGTAATGAAGTGTCAGAACGAGGAATAACCTAT
>Ga0172379_10010451_pt1 | contig 11234 bp, 9 predicted proteins | sample GrowelOW334metaG_FD_119756 | JGI IMG/M metagenome (GOLD analysis project Ga0172379, IMG submission 119756) | Groundwater microbial communities from an aquifer near a municipal landfill in Southern Ontario, Canada - Groundwater well OW334 metaG | ecosystem: Environmental > Aquatic > Deep... | reverse complement strand
GAATTTCCGGAAATAATCACCCGCCATGCCAATTTTCTGGCGGTCATTTCCGGGATAGCCGACGAAAATCAGTTGGATGGGATCGGCAAACTTCTTTCCGATGATCAAACCATCGCGGTTGGAACCCCCTATATGGCCGGCTTCGAGAATATGGCCATTGCCCGTCTGGGCGATATCCCGTCTATGATCACCCGTACAAAAGCCAGCTGGGGAGGAATGCTGAGCCAGGGTGCTACCACTTTCTGGGAAGCATATGACTCCGGACAGCAGGGCAGTGAACAGTATTCATTTTACGGACGGCCCTATGCCAAAAGCCTGTGCCACGCCTGGAGTGCCGGTCCGGCTGCTTTTCTGCCTGCCGGGATCCTGGGGTTGAAACCGCTTGAGGATGGATGGAAACGATGTTCGGTGCACCCTGATATCGGAACGCTGCAATGGATCTGTGCAACGGTCCCCACCCCTTATGGTCGAATAAACCTGGATATTAACGGTAATAAGGCAACCCTGACGGTACCTGACGGTACCATCGCCGAATGGAATGGGGAACAATTGGCAGGTCCGCAGAAAATCACCCGGACGCTGGCTCATTGAATTCCTATTCACATACATTTACGTAGCGGATCATTTTACCCTTGGCGACCACCACTTTATCCCTTAATTCAAAGCCGGCCTCCCAGATCATTTTATCCATATTCTCGAAGGTCACCAAAATCAAGCGGCGGCAGATCCGGCGGGCGGTCTTGATGATTTCCATCTGTTCCTCCGGAGTGATTGCCTGATACAAACCATAAGGAATATCAATGATCCCGACATCAAAATGCTCTCCGATGGTATGCATGTCGCCTTCGGTTATCACCTCCGGATATCCGAAAAAGTCCAGATTTTCCCTGGCATTGAATGCGACCGGCCGGTTGATTTCATATCCCCTGGCATTGATACCCATGGAGCGAGCCTCAATGACAACGGTACCTACCCCGCAGCAGGGATCGATCAGGGTTTGGGAGGTATCAGGCCCCACCCCGATATTCACCAGGGCACGCGCCACCCTGAAATTGATCGAGTTGGAATACGTATGGGGTTTATTATCATGATGATGCCAGCTGTAATCATTCTTTTCATAGGTCCCGAAATACCATTTCCCCTTCACAAAGGTCACCCCGAAAGTCACCTTGGGATGACGGACATCGGCCTCCCCCTGAATTGCCGTCCCAAGCACCCTCGTACTCCGCAGGCGCTCCTGGTATTCCACGTTTTCACCCTCCGCCTGAATGTACGTCACCCGGAATTCATCAGCTGAAAAATGATTGTCCAGCACCTGCTTAACCAATGAATCCACCGTATCGCCTTCATAAATCACCGCCAGCATTTCCTTGATGAATGCGCTCCTCGAAGGCTTGATCAACCGGTTGGAAAAGAAATATTTCTCCTCGCCATCATAATTGAAAAGAGATTTCATTTCCAGGTTGCACAGACCGGCCAGGAACCTGGTATAATTGATGGTATAAAAATTCATCCGGGTTATTTCAGTGTGGCCGGTTTTTGCACTATCTCAAACCGGCATGGTTTATCCACCGTTGCAGGCGGCAGCGTGATCCCGATCCAACCGTTTTTAATTTTGAATTTTGCCGGCCGTCCATTGATTGTCGCACGGATTTTTTTTCCCTTCGGCGGATTCGACAGCCGGACGGATAACGGTTGTGCATATTGTCCGCTGTATTCTCCTTTTATCTGGCCATGCTTCATTTGGTAGGAAATCCGTCGTCCCTGCCAGGATAAGTTCTGTCCGAAACCCGCCTTCCAGAATTCAGCCGGGGCGTTTGGTCCCAGATACAGGGTGCCGTCGGTGCCATGCTCCACACCCAGCAGAAACCGTTGAATGATCCGTATGAGATTGGCCGGATATTCACAATACTTTTCCGCCCCGTAACCTCCCTGGTCGTTATAGCGTTCACGCCACCAGTATTCGTTTTCCCGGCCCTCCCGGCACACCCGCCTGATCGTTTCAATGAGCCCTTCCGCATCACCCATGACTGTCCTCGCCATGGATTCCACATACCAGACCCGGCCCATTGCCGCCAGGTCCATAACATCATCGTAGGTTGATTCCCATTTTTCATAGGTCAGCGGCAGCGTTGCGATACCGGTGGGCATCCCATTGTAATAAAACCGTTTTTCATCCTTCAGCTGAGGCCAGAGAATGCGCTTCTGCTCAGCATCAGCCATCCCCAGGGCCAGGGCACTCCAGTCGGTATCGGTCAGACCATGATGGTCTATCTTGCCTCGCTCCGGATGGACGTATTCGGCAAAGTGGCCATTCATCCAGTAAAAAGTGCGGAACCTGTTTTCAATCCGCTTGGCAAGTTCGCTGTATTTGCCTGCACTGGTTTTGTTACCGGCGATGGCATTCAATTCAGATACACGTCGAAAGGCGTCAGCAGCGTGGCATTGGGCCACCCCGTCAAATTCAACACGGGTGGGCCGTTCGATATAATATCCGGCCCCCCTCACATCCCCTTCAGCGGTGACCAGCGAGGCAAGGTAACCGGCAGCCAGGTTGATGGATGGCAACTCCCTGACCAGCCAATCGCGGTCCCGGGTAAAACGGAAAATAACATCTGCGTTTTGAATGTAAGTCGGACCGGCCAGGGCCCGCAGCGGATCACCCGGCACCCAGTGACGGTAAAGGCCGCCATTCGAATCCACGGGCGACTGGAAATTGACCGGTCCCAGCATTTTGCCCGCTTCTGCGGGAAGGATGGCCAATGGTAACTGACCGTCGGGTTTCTGGAAGGTTTTCACGTACTCCCAGTTTGCTTTTACCGCATCCGTCTGGCCCAGCCACAGTAATGCATCAGTCATCTGGTGCCCGTCGAGCGAAGGATAGGTATTGCCATAGCCAAAACCTTTTCCATCAGCACATACCGAAAAATATCCGAAGAATATTTTGGGATTTAACGCCGCCAGTATATTCTGATTCGCCGCCCGGTCATAGGCCTCCATGATGAGCGTATCGGGAAGATCGAGCTTGTCTGACTGATTCTGAGAATAACCGCCGGTAACGAATAAAGAAAAAGCCCGGAGTAACAGGGCCGTTTTTATGATCATTTTTAGCGAATGCATAGACGCAAATTTACGAAAACTAACCATCGCATTTCCTGACAAAAAAGCCGTCCGGCTTTTCCGTCACTTGCGGTTGATTTCGTCAACAGTGGCACGTAAAAAACTGCGCGTATAATAATCGTCATCCACAATTTCACCATTCCAGGTCACAATATCGAGATCCATGGTACGGGGACCGAATTTTGGCAGCTGACGGTTGCGTCCGAGCTGATCTTCAATCGAGATCAGCATGTTTTTTAATTCTTCCTGTGATAAGGGGGTTTCAATTTTTACCGCACCATTGGTAAAATCCGGCTGCTGCGTGATTCCTATCGGCTTGGTTTGAATAAAGGAGGAGGTTTTAATGATCTTCACCCGGCTCCCGAGGATTTCCAGCATCTCTTTGATATTGGCCACAGCATCAATGTTTGAGCCGATCCCGATAATGCAGGTATTCAAGATGTTATTTCCCTTCATCAAAAAGCCGCTCCGCTTCCATTTCAATCGAAACCGACTCGGCAAACCGGAGCGCATGGGGTTTATCCACCTCAACCCTGGCCCACTTGACCCGTTTATCCTCCATCACCAGGTCGAGGATTTTCCTGGTCAGCACATCCAGCAACTTAAAACTCCCGTCCTGCACCATGGCGATCACCTGTTTGGTCACCACCTTATAATCATAAATACCGATAGGCTCGTCGGATTCCAGTGCCTCCTCCGGTACGTCCACCTTGATTTCGAGGTTGATCACCACATCCTGTTTATTGACCAGTTCGGAGGGATTGAAGCCGATAAGGGTTCTGACCAATAGGTTTTTTATCCGAATGATTGCCATAGCCGGTTGTTTCTTTTAGGGGTTAATTCCCAGGTTTTCACCTCCGTCGGCGAACAGGAGCTGCCCGGTCAGGTGTCCGTTTCCGAGTATAAAATCTATACTTTTCAGTACCGGCTCCAGCCCTCCCGGTTTTTTCATCGGAATCTGCCGGGCCAGACGAAGCAGGTGATCTTCATCTTCATGAACCGATTTCAACGTCACGCCCGGTGCGATCGCATTAACCCTGATATCCGGGGCAAATTCGAGGGCGGCCATTTTGGTCAATTCCCACAAAACTTTTTTTGACAGTGAATAAGCCGCGAAATTTGATTTATTGGCAGTAATCCTGGTATCGGTGATATTGATAATGTTTCCCTTTTTACATGATTTCTTAAAATCACGCATTAAAATAAAGGGGGCCTCAAAATTAACAACGAACTGTTTTTTAAGCAATTCCAGCGAAGTATCGGCAATATATCCAGCTTCAAATACCGAGGCATTGTTGATCAGCAAATCCAAGGTACCCAGTTCCCCGTTAGCCGATAAAATCAGTTTTTCAACCTCATCGGGAAAGAAAAGATTGGCGTGAAGGGTTTTGAAAACCTGTTCCGGATATCTTGCCGATAAACTCCCGGCAAGCTCCAGAGCCGGATTGGAGGATTCATTGTAATGAATGACGATATTCCACCCCTGCGTGGCTAAATGCACGGCCACCGACTTGCCTATTCGTTTGGATGAGCCGGTGATCAGTGCATTTTTACTCACAGCGCGAAGTACTTGATTGATTGAATTTTATCCAACCAGGTGAGCCTCGGAGGTAATAGGCACACTTAAAGCTTTGGAAATGATGCAATCCTTTTCGGCATCCTTGGTGACAGCCTCAAAATCTTTGGCATTAATACCGGGTACGGAACCGGTTATCGACAAATGGATGCCGGTAATGGCGGTACCTTCCAGGGTTACCTTGGCTTCGGTATCCAAAGAAGTGGGATTCAAACCCTTTTTTGTTAAAAGCGAAGCCACCCACATGGTAAAACATCCGGCATTGGCAGCTCCGATGAGTTCTTCGGGATTAGTTCCCTTTTCGTTTTCGAATCGGGTGGTGAAACTGTATTTTGTTTTATCCAGAACTCCGCTTTGAGTGGTTAAAGTGCCATTACCTTCTTTCAGTGTACCTGACCAATGTGCTTTAGCTGTGCGTACCATAGTTGTTTGTTGATTAGTGATTGTGTTACAAGTTAAGAAATATAAGCGTCTTTAACAATCTTCCGGCAAGAAAGTTGAGCAGCTCCGGCCGGTCACAGGCTGATTACCGGCTTATCCCCAAGGTATTCAATTAAATTTTCTTATCATTAATACCAATATCCGTCCTATGAAAAAGAGCCTGTTTTGTTTTTTAAATCTGTTTATCCTGAATATGTGCTTACATGCACAGGATAAGCCCCAAAACATTGATGTCATTGGGGTGGATTCATTAAAGAATTCATTTTTAGCCCCACCTGATGATGCCAGGCCCAGGGTTTACTGGTGGTGGCTTTTCAACCGGGTGGATAAGGCGGGGATTACGCGTGACCTTGAGGAGTTCAGGACGAAAGGGATCAGCGGCGTCAACCTGATTTGCACCGGGGGGTATGCCGGGAAGGCCCCGCTTTTGGGAGTGGAGTTTCTTGGGGCGGAGTGGCGCGAACTTTTTCGCCATGCAGTAAGGGAAGCGAAGCGGTTAAATATCGAAATGGGCTTTAACCTGGCAGGCGGCTGGACGATGATGGGCCCGTGGGTGACCCCCGATAATGCGATGAAGAAAGTGGTCCAGTCGGAAGTTAAAGTCGCCGGACCAAAAAAATATTCCGGCAAACTGCCCCAGCCCGTGATGGTTGACGGGTATTATCATGATATCTGGGTGCAGGCGTTCCGGGTACAGGGCGATGGGAAAAAAGCCGAATCCAAAACGATCATCGACCTGTCCGGTAAACTGAAGCCTGACGGCCAGTTCGATTGGGATGTGCCTGAGGGGCAATGGGTAATTCTGCGGAGCGGCTACACCCTGACCGGTCACCCCTGGAGTCGTTGGAATGCCTGGCCCAAAGGCGACACTTTCGTGGGTGGGGAGGGCTACGAGATTGATTATCTCAATACCGCCTCATTGGATGATCATTTCAACCACCTGGGCAAAGTGGTCATCGAAGAAGCTCAAAAGGCCGGCGGACAGCTGGCCTATCTATGGTCGGACAGCTGGGAATGTGGCAAGCTCACCTGGACGCAGGATTTTCCCAATCAGTTCATCCGGTTCCGTGGCTATGACCTGAAGCCCTACATGCCGGTGCTGGCCGGGTACACGGTGGTCGATTCGCTGGTTTCCGCCCGGTTTCTTATCGATTTTGACCGCACCATCCAGGATTGCATTGCAGAGAATTTTTACGGTCATTTCGCCGGTTTGTGCAAAAAGTACGGGATGAAGGTGGGAAACGAAGCGGGAGGGCCCAATGATATCCCGCCTCAGGATGTACTGAAGAACCTGGGCCGCTGTGATATCCCTTCCGGCGAGTTTTGGGTAAACGGTCATTTCAACGCGCCGGGCGGATACAATTCCGACCGGGGACTCCGGCTCAATCTCAAGCAAACAGCCACCGCAGCGCACATTTACGGCAAGCGCGAGGCTCAGGCCGAGGCTTTCACCCAGCAGGAACAGGACCGCACGCATTGGTCGCTCGGACCGTCCGATCTGAAACCTTATGCCAACGATGCCTTTTGTGAGGGGATCAACCGTTTCATGCTCCATCAGGCTACCTGCCAGCCGCCCTCCGACGGCAAGCCCGGATATGAATTCTGTGCGGGCCAGCATTTTACGCCCAACGTGACCTGGTGGGAGCAGTCGCCCGCGTTCTTCACCTGGCTCGCCCGCTGCCAGTACTTGCTGCAGCAGGGGCATTTCGTGGGCGACGTTTGTTTTTACCTGGGCGAAAGGCCGCCAACCCTGGCCCCGCCCAAGTATATTGATCCTTCACTGGGCCCGGGATATGATTGCGATTATAGCAATGCTGAAGTTTTACTCACCCGGATGTCGGTGAAAAACGGGCGCGTCATGCTTCCGGATGGCATGAGCTACCGTTTGCTGGTGCTGCAAAACTGCACTTCCACCTCCCCGGAGATTTGCCGTCAGGTAAGTTCCTACCAGCAGTTGCCGGTTTCTCCGGTTCCTTATACCGCCATGTCGGTTGAAGTGATTAAAAAGATCCGGGAATTGGTTCTCGGGGGTGCCACGGTGGTCGGTCCGCCGCCGGAAAAATCCGCGGGGCTGACTAACTGGCCGAAGTCTGACCAACAGGTGCAAAAAATTGCCGCCGAAGTCTGGGGCGACCTCGACGGTGTAAGCCGTACCGCCCGCCAGTTCGGCAAGGGACGGGTGATCTGGGGCCAAACTCCGCGCGAAATTCTGCTCGCCGACGGAGTGAAACCCGACTTTACCTTTACCGGTCAGGATACCCTGGAGGATCTTTTCGATTATATTCATCGCACAAGCGGCGATACGGAAATCTATTTCGTCATCAACCGGACCAACCATCCGGAAACGCGCGATTTTACTTTCCGTGTCGCAGGCAAACAAGCAGAGATTTGGGATCCGGTAACCGGCGAAATGCGTGAGGCTGGCGGCTTCCGGCAGGTTGACGGCTGCACGGTGCTACCACTGGAATTTGATCGCTTTGGCTCGTATTTCATTGTATTTCGCAAACTGGTCGCTCCGGATATGGCAGGAAAAGCAGTACGGAATTTCCCGCTGCTAAATGAAGTGGCCCCACTGAACGGCTCATGGACCGTCTCCTTCGATCCGCAGTGGGGCGGTCCGGCCGAAGTGGTATTTCCCGATCTCATCAGCTGGATCAGCCGGCCCGAGGAGGGCATCCGGTTCTATTCCGGCAAAGCCACCTACCGGAAGGAGTTCAATTTGATCAGGGAAGCACCATCCAAAAGGCTGTTTCTCGATCTTGGCGATGTCAGGAACATGGCCGAAGTTCGTCTGAACGGCAGGACATTGGGTATTCTCTGGTGTGCCCCCTGGCGCATCGAAATCACCAAAGAGCTCGTGCCCGGAAACAATAAACTGGAAATCGACGTGGTCAATCTCTGGGTTAACCGCGTGATCGGCGATATGAACGGCCCCAAAGAAAAAAGGTTCACCACCACGCATGACACCTTCCGTTTCGACATGCTCAGGGCAAGCACGCCATTGCTGGATGCGGGATTGCTTGGGCCGGTGAGAATAATGGCTGATTGATTATCGTAATTTATCTGATGATGAAAAAGTTATCTTTGAAAGTGTTCAAATAAAAGTCATGCAAAGATTCCTGAATGCCTGTCTGATTATAATTGCAGGATCGCTGTGTATCCAATGTGCCAAATCGCAGGAGAACAGCTGGACCCATTTCAGGGGAATTAACCTTAACGGGATATCCGAAGTTAAGGAAGCCCCGGTTCACTGGAACGACTCAACAAATATCCTGTGGAAGACCAACATACACGGGAAAGGATGGTCGTCGCCAGTAGTTTTAGGCAAGCAGGTATGGGTAACCACCGCTACCGGTGAGGGCAGGGATATGTCGGGGATCTGCCTGGACCTGAATTCCGGCAAAATCATGTACGACCTGAAGCTTTTCCAGCCCGATACGGCTTATCCCAAGCACGATGTAAACACTTACGCCACCCCCACCCCCTGCATCGAAAAAGGATTTGTTTATCTGCATTTCGGCACCTATGGCACCGCCTGTGTAAATACCGCCAATGGCAAAACAGTATGGAAGCGGACCGACCTGAACTGTGATCATGCCCAGGGACCGGGCTCGTCGCCCATCCTTTACAAAGACCTGCTTATTCTTCATCTCGAAGGAACCGATGTTCAGTATATTGTTGCACTCAACAAACATACCGGCGAAACCGCCTGGAAAACCGCCCGTCCCGAAGCCGTTTACCAGGCGTTGGAGCCCATAGGTAAAAAGGCCTATATCACCCCGATCATCATTCAGGTAAACGGGCACGACCTGCTGATTTCCAACGGGGCTGCCGTGTGCATTGCCTATAAACCCGAAACGGGCGAAGAGGTTTGGAGAATGGTCGAAGGGGAGGATTCTTCTATTGCCATGCCATTTGCCGAAAACGGGATCGTCTATTTTTATCCGGGGTTTGTTACCGGGAGCGACGGCGAAAAGTACGCCGAGATGCTGGCCGTGAACCCCGACGGAGCCGGCGATATTTCCGCCACAAAAATCCTCTGGCGTTTCCGTTCACCCGTTTTGCAATTACTGAGCCCGCTGATAAAGGATGGTCTGATATACACGATAAACACCCGTAACGTATTCTATTGTCTTGATGCAAAAACGGGGACCGTACTCTATTCCATGAAACTCAGGCAGAAATATAATTCATCGCCTGTTTATGCATGCGGAAAAATCTATTTTACCTCGATAAAAGGGGAAACCATGGTTCTCAAAGCCGGAAACCAGCTTCAGGTGATTGCCGAAAACAAACTGCCGGGCGAGGTGTATGCCACCCCGGCCATCGTTGGAAATTCCATTCTCTTAAGGACGGAAAACAGCTTATATTGCATTAAATGATAAAACCATGAAGAAATATGCAATCTATATTCTGACAGGATTGCGGATCCTGGTCGGTTGGCATTTTCTATACGAGGGCATTGCCAAATTGATGGATCCGGGTTGGAGCGCCAAAATTTACCTGATGGGTTCCAACTGGGTCTTTTCCGATTTGTTCCACCGGATGGCCGGTTCTGCAGGCCTCATTCATGCGGTCGACTTCCTGAATACCTGGGGTCTCATTCTGATAGGCCTTTCGCTGTTTATCGGGTTGCTGACCCGATGGTCATCGGTGGCCGGCGCGTTATTGATGCTTTTCTATTTTGCGGCCTATCCGCCCATTCCGGGCCACACGTTCGGGGCCATCGCCGAAGGCAATTATGTGTGGGTGAACAAAACGCTGATCGAACTGGTGCTGTTGCTGGTTTTTGTATCGCTTCCCGTCGATTTTTTCTTCGGGGCCGACCGGCTCATCAGGCGTTGGAAAGAAGAAAAACCCCATCAGCCGATACCCGATGCAAAAAACGAAGGACAGGCGGTGCAGCGGCGCGAAGTGCTGCGCGACATGATATCGCTGCCCGTGCTGGGTGCCTTTGCCTATGCGGTGTACAAAAAAAAGCGTTGGGACAGTTATGAGAACAAATTTCTGGCGGGAAGCATGGATGCCACCTCCGGGGCAACACTGAAAACCTTCTCCTTTTCCACGCTGGGCGACCTGAAGGGTCAGATACCCAAAGGGAAGATCGGAAATCTGGAAATCAGCCGCATGATCATGGGGGGCAACCTGATCGGGGGCTGGGCGCATGCGCGCGACCTGATCTACGCCGATAAGCTGGTGAAAACCTACCATACCGATGAGCGCATCATGATGACCATGCAGCTGGCCGAAAAGTGCGGGATCAATGCCCTGATAACCAATCCGCTCCTTTGCCGGGTCATCAATAAATACTGGCATGAGACCGGCGGAAAAATGCAGTTCATCTCCGATGGCGGCAATTCCAAAGAGTCCATTGAAACATCGCTAAAGGGCGGCGCCAGTGCCATCTATTTCCACGGAGGCGTTGCCGACCGGATCACCAACGAGGGGAAATTCGAACAGATCGCCAATAACCTCGAACTGATCCGATCCTATGGCAAGCCCGCCGGTATCGGGGCGCACCGGCTCGAAACCGTCAAGGGTTGCGTGGAGCGTGGAATCAAACCCGATTTCTGGGTGAAAACCATGCATCACCATAATTACTGGTCGGCCAAGGTCGACCTCGAGCGCCAGAGTACCGTTGACCCTTCCTTTAAGGACAATATTTTCGATTTCAGTCCCGACGAAACCATCCGGTTCATGGGCACGCTGGAGGAGCCCTGGATTGGCTTCAAGCTCCTGGCTGCCGGTGCCATCCACCCGAAAGAGGGCATCCCGTACGGGTTCAACAACGGAGCCGATTTCATCTGTGTGGGGATGTACGACTTTCAAGTGGTGGAGGACTGCAACATTGTTCTCGATTCGCTCGCCAATGTGAAACGGACCCGACCTTGGCGGGGTTGAGCATTACGCAGAAGGTCGTGTAGAGACAGATAATTATCTGTCTCTACGATAACATCGGCCATAATTATCGCCATATTTTATATATTTGCCAATAATAATAGGCATCATGAATACAAAAAAGCAGGTCATCTATCCAAAACTTCAAGAAATACTGGCTGAAATGGGCCAGCAATTTACGCTTGCCCGCAAGCGCAGG
>Ga0172379_10010450_pt1 | contig 11235 bp, 10 predicted proteins | sample GrowelOW334metaG_FD_119756 | JGI IMG/M metagenome (GOLD analysis project Ga0172379, IMG submission 119756) | Groundwater microbial communities from an aquifer near a municipal landfill in Southern Ontario, Canada - Groundwater well OW334 metaG | ecosystem: Environmental > Aquatic > Deep... | reverse complement strand
TTCAATTTCTTTCATACAACACTCTTTTAATTTGTTCTAAAGTATTTAGTCGAACATTATGAATTGACCCAAGCGAGTTCATTTCGATAATAATATCACGCTTATCGCTTAAATCATTAATAAGTGAATGAAGTAGAATCTCGTATTGTTTAACAATAACATCGTTTGTTGGATACGATTGCATCGCAGAATACAATCGTGAATAATCTATAAATATGAATGGTTTGTGGTTTTCCTCTATGAATGTATGGCTCAGTAACACATATAGCTTTTTATAACTTTTATAGTTCTTTTCGACATAACGCTCGTATACTTTTAATTGGTTGTCAGGTGTGTCATTGTCCTCAATGCTTTCTCTTTCTCCAACACCTGCATAAATTTTGTTTTCAATAACAATCACAAATTTATTTTCCGTATCACAAATAAAAATATCCATTCTACCACTATTTGCAGATACTTCCCGTTCCACGGTGTATTTTTTCTTTTTAATTAAACGAACAAAGTCATCACCATTTTCAGCATCCATCTGTTTAATAAATCGGACAAGTAATTCCGATCCAATACTTCCGTTCATTCCATAATCAAACAAATATTGCAAAATATTTGAATGCGTATTTTCTCGAAAGTTGTGTTCCATTAACTCAAATGTCGAAATTTGAAATCGCGATCTGTTTTTAGCAATAAGATTCTGCGTTTCCCTTATTCGTTTTCCTATTACCTGTTTCTTTAAACTTTTGAGTTCGGATGTAATTTTTGAGAAGTGACGATAAGGGTTAGATGGAATCGGTTCTTGTTGTTCGAGAGTCTTTTCAGGATAAAGCCGTCTTTTGAGAGTATGAATCTGTTGAATAACACGAGAGAATTTTTTGAAGGAGGATGTTTTCATTTATTCCAATATCCTATTTGATTGACCCATAATCAATATATTTTGCCTATGAGCTTACACATTTTAGATAAAAACAATATTTGTTTTTTCCTTTCACCTTTCGTATTTTCATTAAACCACAGGTCACCAATCCACATTCTTCACTGTCGGTTTACTCAATTCTCTAGTTCTTAATTGTATAATTCGGATTCCTGTTTCGCAGGGATAAGACCGATTATACTGCAATTAATTTTTTTAAACGATACTATGAACAATAACGCTGCCGATGTAAAACGATACAACAAGACCAAACTTGTAGTGTCTCTCATCGGCGGTATTGTCTCTTTTCTTGTAACAATCGCTCTTCTTGCCGGCGGTTACACACTTTCCATTGAACAATTCGCTTTTTCGTTCTCATCAAACGTATATCTTGCACTGATTATTTTTTCAGCACTGTTTGGAATCATCAGCGGAATCGTTTCGTTTCCGTTCAGTTTGTATTCCGGTTTCATTCTTGAACATAAATATAACCTTTCCAATCAAACATTTTTTCAATGGCTGTGGGAAATTGTAAAAGGAATGTTGATCGCTATTCCAATATTTATTCCGTTGGCACTAATTTTTTACTTCTTCCTTTTAACTTTTAACTTGTATTGGTGGCTTCCTGTTGCGATCACGTTGTTCATTGTTTCTATCGGACTCTCACGCATTGCACCGATTTTGATTCTTCCGCTATTTTATAAATTGACACCATTGGAAGATTCTCCGTTAAAAGAAAAGATTCTGACATTAACGAAATCCACAAAGATGATCGTTGAAGGGATCTATTCGTTTAATCTGAGTAAGACGACAAAAAAAGCGAACGCGGCATTCACCGGCATTGGAAAATCAAAACGGATCCTTCTTGGCGATACGTTGATCGAAAATTTTTCGGAAGATGAGATCGAAACTGTTTTTGCGCACGAACTCGGACATTATTCGCACGGACATATCTGGAAAGGAATCGCCGTCGGAACGGTCAGCATTTTTCTTGGCTTATATTGCACGTCGCTTGCATATTCGGCATCATTGTCCTGGTTTGGATTTACATCAATCAGCCAGATTGCCGCGCTTCCGTTGCTTACATTGTGGCTGAGCATCTATTCTCTTTTTACATCGCCGGTTGGAAATATTCTTTCACGTAAACATGAATTTGAAGCGGATCGATATGCAGTGGAACGAACAAAGAATACGCCGGCATTTGTTTCAACAATGAACAAACTCGCCGAGATGAATCTTGCAGATCGAACACCGCATCCACTGATTGAATTTTTATTCTACAGCCACCCTTCTATTGAAAAACGAATACACGCAGCGGAGCAGATTGTATGAGATGGCTTATTACGATTATCAGACTTATTATTATTGCGGTAACAGTTGTTCCAATTTCTATTCTTGCCATTTGTTCGCTTCCGTTTGAACGCTCCGGAAGAATTTATTTTTGGAGCGGAAGAACCTGGACAAAATTTGTGCTGGTATTGTGCAGAATAACGTTGACCGTAAAAGGAATGGAGCACGTCAATCCGTACGGCAACTACATTTTGGTAAGCAATCACGCCAGTATGTTCGATATTCCCGTTTTGATGAACACATTTCCCCACATTCGCATTATGTTCAAAAAAGAATTGTCCTACGTTCCGTTTTGGGGCTGGGCGCTTCGCTGGGGACATCATATCATGGTGGATCGAAAAAAGGGAACCGAAGCGATGAAGTCTCTTGACCGTGCGGCAAAAGCAATTGGCGAAGGAGGACAGGTTCTGTTATTCGCTGAAGGAACGCGAACACGTGATGGAAAACTGCTTCCGTTTAAACGAGGAGCTTTTTCACTGGCGGCAAAATCGGGTGTTCCAATCGTTCCAATTGCCATCAACGGAAGTTACAATATTCTTCCGAAAGGCTCATTCGATATTCGCTCGGCACAGATTGAAGTTGTTGTGAATCCGCCAATCGAAACGAAGAACATTACCACGCGCGAACAGGAAATGCAATTGATGAACAATGTTCGAGAAATAATTACACAACATTTTAAAGAACCGGTATAAGTATGTCAGTCACTATTAAAGATGTAGAGCATATTGCAAAACTTGCGAAGCTGGAATTTTCCGAGACGGAAAAAGAAAAGTTCACGCATCAATTCAACGACATTCTGAAATATATGGAGCAGTTGAATTCCGTTGATACAACGAATGTTGAACCACTGGCACAAGTAATTGAATTGAATAATGTATTTCGAGAAGATGTGGTGAAGCCTTCAATCTCAACTGAAGAAGCGTTGAAGAATGCTCCAGAAAAAACAGATGAACATTTTAAAGTTCCGAAAGTAATAGGATAAAGCAGTTAACAGTAATCAGCGATCAGTTAGAAAAACAAAGTTACCAATTGAAAATTATAGGCATCATACCGTCCCGTTACGCATCAACCCGGCTTCCCGCAAAATCTCTTGTAAATATTTGTGGAAAGACAATGGTGCAGCGTGTGTATGAACAGGCAAAAAAATCAGCGTTGCTGACAAATGTTGTTGTTGCAACGGATGATGAGCGAATTGAATCCGCGGTAAAAGCGTTCGGCGGAAACGTGCAAATGACACCGGTGGATATTCAAAGCGGAAGCGACAGGATTGCGCTGGTTGCAAAACAATACAATGCTGATATCATCGTGAACATTCAAGGCGATGAACCGATGATCGATCCAAAATTGATTGACCAAACAATTCGATTATTGATTGATGATTCAAGCGCAGTTGTAGGAACAGCAGTCAAAAAAACAATCACACATCAGGATGTGTTCAATCCGAATGTGGTAAAAGTGGTACTGGATAATAATAATTACGCACTCTATTTCAGTCGCTCACCGATACCGCACGTGCGAGATGCTCGAAAGGATGAGCATTGGTTTGCCGGAACACTGTTCTACAAACATTTCGGCATTTATGTATATCGTGCGGATTTTTTGCAGCACTACACAACGCTGAAACAATCGCCGCTGGAGATCGCTGAAAAACTTGAACAGCTGCGTATTTTAGAAAATGGCTACAAAATAAAATGTGCAGTCACGGAATATGAATCGCTTCCCGTTGATACACCGGAAGATCTGCAAAAAGTTATTGAACATTTAAACAATAAAAAAACCACATAGGCATATAAGAACATAGAGAGAATAATTACATAACTATGTGAACTATGTTCCTATGTGTTTCAAAAAATAAAATAAAATTATGGCAAAACAACATGTAAAATATATTTTCGTTACCGGCGGAGTTGTTTCGTCGCTCGGTAAAGGAATCGCCGCCGCTTCGCTCGGCTTACTTCTAAAATCTCGCGGACTGCGCGTCACGATCCAAAAAATGGATCCATATCTCAATGTCGATCCCGGAACAATGTCACCGTATCAGCATGGTGAAGTGTATGTAACGGATGATGGAGCGGAAACTGATCTTGACCTTGGGCATTACGAACGATTCCTTGATGTGAATACATCGAAGATGAACAATGCAACCACGGGACAGATCTATTACGAAGTGATCACCAAAGAACGGCGGGGCGATTATCTTGGAGCAACTGTTCAGGTTATTCCCCATATCACCGATGAGATTAAGCGCCGCATGGGTCAGCTTGGCGCATCGGGAAAATACGATGTCATCATCACCGAAGTCGGTGGAACGGTCGGCGATATTGAATCGCTCCCCTTCCTCGAAGCAATTCGTCAGTTCACATTGTCCGTTGGGAAACGAAACGCGCTCAGCATTCACGTTACACTAATTCCCTACATTAAATCTGCCGGCGAGATCAAAACAAAACCGACGCAGCACAGCGTAAAGACGCTTCTTGAAATCGGAATGCAGCCCGACATTCTCATCTGCCGAACCGAAAAACGGTTGTCGCGTGAGGTGCGTGAAAAGATCGGACTCTTTTGTAACGTAGAAACCGATGCCGTGATCGAAGGGCGCGATGTAGAAACGATCTATGAACTTCCTCTTCATTTCGAAAAAGAAGGACTCGATAAGATCGTTCTGGAAAAATTGAACATTAAAGCAAACAAACCTGATTTGCGAAAATGGACACGCTTCGTTCATCGCGTAAAAGAGCCGAAAGACAGAGTAACGATCGGCTTTGTCGGAAAATATACGGAGTTGAAAGATGCCTATAAAAGTATCACGGAATCGTTTATTCACGCCGGTGCGGAGAACGATGTTGCTGTTGATGTAAAATGGATCCGCGCGGAAGAGCTTGATGCAAACAATGCTGAAGAATTATTACAAGGAATCAGCGGATTGCTTGTTGCGCCGGGATTTGGTATTCGTGGAATTGAAGGAAAGATCAAAGCGATACAGCATGTGCGGGAAAATAAAATTCCATTCTTTGGTATCTGTCTTGGAATGCAGTGCGCCATTATCGAATTTGCGCGGAATGTGTGCGGATTAAAAGGTGCAAACAGCGCGGAATTCAAAAAGACAAAATATAATGTCATTGATATGATGGCAGATCAGCGCAATATTAAAAATATGGGTGGAACAATGCGTCTCGGTGCGTATCCGTGCGCAGTGCAAAAAGGAACAAAAGCATATGCCGCATATAAAAAAGAATTGATCTACGAACGCCATCGCCATCGTTACGAAGTGAATAATAAATTCCGTAAAGTGCTTGCCGAGCATGGAATGGTGTTCAGCGGAACATCTCCTGATAATAACTTGGTGGAGATTGCAGAATTAAAAGATCATCCCTGGTTCGTCGGCGGACAGTTCCATCCCGAATTGAAATCCCGCGCGCTCACCCCTCATCCGTTATTCAGAGATTTTGTGAAAGCATCGGTGGAGTATAGTAAGAAAAAGAAGTAGTTAAGTTGTAGGGCGGTTGAGTCGTGGAGTAGATGAGTAGTTGAGATGAAAGTATCTCAATCATTGTCATTTCGATCCCGCGTTAGCGGAAGAGAAATCTTGTTTTTACTTACAAGAAATGTGTACGGAGAAACGAATGATCAGAGAAGCTCATGTTTCAGATGCCGCTGCGATAGCGGAGATTTACAATTACTACATTCTGAACACGATCATCACCTTTGAACTCGATCCAATAACGTCAATTGACATAGCAAAACGAATGGTGACTTATAAAAGAATAGGACCATATCTTGTCTACGAAGAAAACAATCAAGTTATTGGATACGCATACGCCTCTAAATTCCGGGATCGAAAAGCATACAATAGCTCTGTTGAATCCACAATTTATTTAAAAAATGGTTCGAGCGGCAAAGGAATAGGTTTTAAACTCTATTCGGAATTACTTTCATTGTTATCGCCACAATATCATGTCATCATTGGTGGAATATCTCTGCCAAACGAAGCAAGCGTAAAATTACATGAAAAATGCGGATTCAAAAAGGTCGGACATTTTCCAGAAGTAGGAAATAAATTTGGAAAGTGGGTCGATGTTGGATTCTGGCAATGGAACGGAACTGTTTGAGTCGTGAAGTCGTTGAGTAGAGAGACAACAAATCCCAAACACTGCTTGGGATTTGTTGTTTATGTAGTCTTGTTTAAGCAGCATTCTATTTTTGCAAAATTAATTTTCTTGTTAAAAAATTATTGTTCGAACGTAGAATTGCAAAATATAATCCACTTGGCATTTTCTCTCCGTTCCAAATTACGTTGTACCTACCGGATTCCTTTCGTTTATTCACAAGCTGGTCGACTTTTCTCCCAAGAACATCGAATATTTCCAATAACACATTTCCATTACTATTTATTTGATAAGTTAATGTCGTTTGTGGATTAAACGGATTTGGATAGCTTTCGAAAAGTAGGTACGCTGAGACATCAAAATTAGTTTTTGTTTCGTTATTAATAGAGGTTATGAGCGAACTTGAATCCAACTCAAAGGTCATCACACTAGGATAATCCGATACTATCAATTTTATTGTTCCAATAACCGGTGCAAGCCATGAATCAATTAAGCCACCATTGAGTAAGCCTTTTTTGTGTTTGAAATGATAGCAATGGGTATACGTTCCCGATAGTGTAGACACAGTATCTTCTTTGCTAATTAAGATTATTTCCGAGCCAAACCAAAATGAACTTGCATGCAGTGTATCACCAACGTTGGCTTTGAAATTGTAGACAGGATATTCGATACTATCACGGAAAGCTCCTGGTTCTCTTTTTGCAAAAATAGTATCATTTGAAATCCTAAACCATTCTTTAAACGAAAACTTAAAGTTAAAACGATCGACAGAATTGACATTCATAAGGTAGCAGAAGTGTCCGTTTATTGATGCTGTGTCTATTATCTCTTGGCTAGCTTTATGAATACTATGAGGTTCAGAATAAGACCATTGATTTCCAATTTTCAATGGAAAATAAGAAGAATCAATTTTGCTGGATTGTGCTGTTACGATTGTAATCAGAAAGAGATAAATGGATAGAATACCGGAAAGGTGTATGGAGTGTTTCATTGTAAACCCTACTTTTTCAATGTAAGAGCGAGGTAAATTAAAGTCTTTCTTCCTTACGCTTGGTGTTGTTGGGAAACAAACATTTATCTATAGTTTACAAATATTTTTTTTCAATATCAGTAAAGAATTGTCTCTTAATTATCACCTTGTTCCCAAACTCTGTTTGGGGACGCCATTGAACGAAACTCTGTTTGATTTTCTATTTTGATTTTTCAATCTCAACCGCCATCGCATCGCTCGCGACCGCCCCTTGTTCGATCACTGCAAAAACTTTTTTTGATCTGTTTCAATCAATCCAATCTCTGGTGTAACATTCATCATTTATTCAATCCTATTGCCATTTTATAGGCTGTTGCAGCATCGGGAAGCGGTGTTAAAGTATCCAATAAAATATTGTACGTCCCTTTTTCAGACAGTTCATCAGCAACTTTTTTAATTAACGCTAACGTAGCTTTCATCAACCCTGAGCCAAGACTTACGCGGGCCACACCCAGATCCTGCAGTTCACTGATGGATGGCGTTACTCCTGTACCAATCGTAGGGTTTGCAAGAATATTGATTGGGGCATTAATTTCCTTCACCAGTGTTGAAATCGTTTCTTTTTCCCATACAGGTTGTACAAATATGCAGTCGGCACCGGCTTCCCGGTATTTATTGCCGCGCTTAATTGATTCAGATAAATTTTCTCGTGGCGAACCTGACAAAGTGTAAAATGAATCCGTTCGTGCATTAATGACCAAATGAAAGCCCAGTGAATCTGATAATGCACGAATGGCGGATATTCTTTCACAAAATTCCATCTGGTCAATTAATTTGGGGTTTAAATTAATGCTGTCTTCAATGTTAATTCCAACAATTCCTGTTGCAATGATCTTTTTAACAGAATCAATTATTTCATTTAAATTATTTCCATATCCGGCTTCTATATCCACAGTTACCGGAACGTGTACTCCATTGACGATCCCCGTTATAACCTGAATCATTTCCGATAATTGTATGACCTCGCAGTCAGGATACCCTAACGAGGCAGCTACCCCCATGCTTGTTGTTGCGATTGCTTTATAGCCGCTTGCTTCTATTAATTTAGAACTTCCGATATCCCACGAGTTTAACAGAACTAGAATTTCTTTGTCTTGATGTAATTTCAAGAACAGTTCTGCTTTTTCTTTTTGAGTACTTGAAATCATAATATTCTCCTTTTTTTATTGTTGAATATAAGTACTTCCCAATATTCATATAATGCCATTCAACGGTTCAGAAGAAAATCCGAAACCCGATGATGAGAAGCAAGTATTTATAATCAGAGTGCGTATTACATCATGCCTTTTTGAACGCACTTGATGGTTTGTCATGCCAGCGATCGCTGTCATTCAGTTTCTATATTCCGGTGCCGAAGGCATCATTTCGTAAACTTTCACTGGAATGACATTATCCAAGAGAGATAAATCGGTTTTTTAATTACATTAGGTATTTGTATTTTCATTCATGATTTCAAATTATTTCACACTGTTTCACACCGCAAAATTACTGCATCGGCGATATACAAGCACCGTCATTGCAGAGATCTATTCGCAGGATAAGAACACACTCTCCATTGTTCTCTACGCACCGGAACCGCATACTATAACAATCTCCTGCACCGCACGCAAAAATTATATCGTAGCACGAATCGGAGATTTTCGTCAGCGAAAAAATTCTGTCGATCTTTTTCCTGAATTGATCGACAAACATATCGAATCGGTCTACATCAGCACTGTGGATAGAACGATGTATATAAAAATCTTCGGCAATTTATTTTTCTGCATTGATATGTTCGCATCAAAATCGAACGTGGTGTTGTGCAACGAACATGGAAAAGTCATTGATGCTTTCTTAAACAAGAAAGAATTACTCTCAACAACACGCGAAATTCAAAAAACCGAACGAGAAATTACCGTTGATGATATTCTTCCGCCGCATGATGGATTCCCGACAGAAGTTCCGTCTTTTGAATCCCGCGCTGAACGGAATCCAAAAAGCGGGACATTCGGGAAGGGCGATTTACTGAAACAGTTAAAAAAGTCGGTTCCCAAACTTGGATCAGTATTGTCGAATGAAATTCTTTTTCGTTGTTCTTCTGTCATGTCTGCGAACGCAGACATCCATTCTGTGGATTCCCGCGTACGCGGGAATGACAATGATATAGTATTCGATATAACGAAGAAGATGGTAAAGGAATTGCTGTCACTGCAAAATATTTCTCCGCTTGTTTATTTTGACGAACAGTCGCCTTTTTGTTTTTCTCTGATACCGCTTAAACATTGTTCTTCATATCGAATGGAGCAATACGATGATATTTTCATTGGCATTCAAAAGTTCATCAGCTTTGAACGTTCAACATCGTCATTCACACAAAAGAAAAATGAGATCGTCGGATGGTTGACGAAAGAATTGGAAAAAGCAGCGCGCACCATTCGCGCAGTTGAAACGGAACTTGCAGAATCATCGCGTGCGGAACAGTATCAATTATTTGCCAATTTGTTAACGGCAAATCTTCATTTGATAAAAAAAGGAATGAAATCGGTATCGCTGGAAAATTCATACGCTGATAATAAAGTTATTGTGATACCGCTGGATGTTTCCCTTTCACCGCAAAAGAATGCGGAACGTTTCTACGACAAAGCAAAAAAATCAAAGACCGCCAAAGAAGAATCGCAGCTGCGATTGACAATTCTCAAAAAAAGAGAATCGTCACTTGCCAACTTATTAGAGGAATCTAAGACTGCATTAGAAAAGTCTAACAGCACTACCCAGAGCGTTTCGTGGAAAAATTACTTACAATCGTATGGGGGAATGGTTAAAGAACTTGGGTATATGACGGAACAGGAACAAGAAGAACTTCCACCATTCAAGATTTTTGCTGTAGAAGGCGGTTTTAAGGTCTATGCCGGCAAGAACAGCGCGAACAACGATCTGCTGACGTTCAAATTTGCAAAGCCGAACGATCTGTGGTTTCACGCGCGGGGTTCAAGCGGCTCGCATGTTGTATTAAAACTTGGCGGCGCTCAGGGGACGCCGTCTAAGAAAGCGATAGAACAAGCGGCTTCAATTGCGGCATATTACAGTAAAATGAAAAATGCAAAACATGTACCGGTGGCGATGACCGAACGAAAATTCGTTCATAAGCCAAAGGGGGCGCCGGCCGGTACTGTTGCTCTTGATAGGGAAAAGGTTATATTTGTTCAACCGCGTTTGCCCAATAATGAAGTGTAATTATGTCTATTAAAATTCTTGTTGTCGATGACGACAACTATATCCGCTCCTTCCTCCAAAAGCGTTTAACCGCATTAGGGTACGAAGTTCACGTTGCAGAAAACGGCCAGCTTGGTCTGGTCGCAGCAGAAAAACTCCACCCTCATTTGATCGTTTCGGATTGGATGATGCCGGAAATGGATGGCACAGAATTCTGCAAACAGGTCAAAAATCATCCCGAACTGAAGTACACTTACTTTATTCTGCTGACTGCGCGCGATACGTCGGAAGATAAGATTGAAGGCATGGAACTCGGCGCCGACGATTTTATGACCAAACCGTTCAACGATAAAGAACTGGTTGCGCGCATCAATGTGGGACTTCGCATTACGGCACTTCAACAGGAACTTTCCAAATACCAACACGAAAAAGCGATCACCGAACTTGCGGTCACCATCGGCCATGAGATTAATAATCCGCTGGGCATTATGATGCTGACACTGCAGGTGATGAAGAAAAAACTCGGTACACCGCGCGCAGAAGAATTAATTCAGGATATTGAAACAACACTTGCAAACGGAAACCGTGTTGCCGATATTGTGAAAAAACTGTGCTCACTCGAAGACCCGCAATTCAAGCCGTATCTGAAAAATTCC
>Ga0172379_10010449_pt1 | contig 11235 bp, 10 predicted proteins | sample GrowelOW334metaG_FD_119756 | JGI IMG/M metagenome (GOLD analysis project Ga0172379, IMG submission 119756) | Groundwater microbial communities from an aquifer near a municipal landfill in Southern Ontario, Canada - Groundwater well OW334 metaG | ecosystem: Environmental > Aquatic > Deep... | reverse complement strand
CCCACCTCCCGCGCGCCTGGTTTGAACTGAGCACACGCCGCAATTGCAGCGTCTCGGTGGACAGCGTCTGGCTGTGCTGCGCAAGCGATTCCAGGTGCTTCTTCACCTCACCCAGCGCGGTGGACTGCGTGGTTTCGCTTTGCGCGAGGCGCTGCTGGTAGGTCTTGAGTTGTTCCTCCAGTGGCTTGACCAGCGTGGCGATGGCCTCCTGCCGCTGGGACAGATCACCTTTCGCCGACTCGGCGAACTTGCCGAGCGTCTCGTTCGCGAGGCGGAGAAACTCCGGCTGTGTCTGCTTGAGCGCATCAGCGCTGAGAGCCTTGAAGGCCTCCCGCAAATCAGCGAGCGCCTTCTCCTGCGTCGCCTTCGCCTCCAGCAACTGCCGCTCGTGCATCTCCCGGTGATCCGTGAGGAGCTTGCCGGCGGCCTGGAGCTGCGCCTGCACCCCGGACAACTGGTGGCCGGTCTGGACGAGCTTGGTGTTCGTGTCGCCCAGTTCCGCCTCGCGCTGGCGCAGTTCCTCGCGGATCTCCTCGATGTGTTTCTCGGCCGCGTGCTGTCGTGCTTCCGTCGCGGCGAGGCCGGCGCCGGCCTCCGCCAGCTGGGCCCGCGTCCGCGCCAGTTCCCCGTCGCGGTGTGTCAGCTGCTGGCGGAGCTCCGCCTCCAGCAAGTTCGTGGACGCCAGCGGACCGTCGTCCCTTTCCCCACGGAACCGCGCGCCCAGCAGCCAGCCGATGACGCCACCGAGCACGACTCCCAGTAGAAGATAAAGCAGCGGGTCCATGTGAGGCGGTCAGGTTAGTTTCTTGAACAGCGATTTCTCAAAGTCCACGACGAAGAACCGCCTGCCCTTCTTCCGGACTTCGTGCCCCTCGGCTTTCAACCGCGTGCGCAGGCCGGCGATGCCGCCGGGATACTTCGGGTTCACCTCGCCGCCAACCTTGAGCGTGCGCCAATACGGCGTGACACGTTTCGCACCCCCGGCCTCGGCCTCGGCGGCGGCATGTGCGGCAATCCATGAGAAGATGCCCGTGGTGATGGGGCACGCGAAGTCCGTCCGGTGCCTCGCTGTGAGCGCGGCGCGCAGCTCGTTGATGGTGACGAGACGGCCCTTGGGCACGCGCTTCATCAGTGCATTCACCTCCAGCGGCGAGGGGATGACGAAGGTGCCTTCGCCCCAGCGCCTGGTGAGTTTGCCGCAGACCTGGCCGACCTTCGGAAGGCCCTTGCTGTCGGCCAGCTTCTCGCGCCAGGTTTTCTTGGGCTTCATGGCGGGATTGAACCACGAATAGACACTAATGAACACGAATCACCCACCGGGCTAAAGAACACGCCGTTGAATTCGTGTCCATTCGTGGTTTCTCCGCTCAGAAGTGCGCGATGACCTCGATCTCCACGCTGGCCGCGCGCGGCAGGGCGGCAACCTGGATGGTGGAACGCGCCGGGAAATCACTGGTGAAATACTGGCTGTAGATTTCGTTCATGCCGGCGAAATCGGCGAGGTTCGTCAGAAAGACCGTGCTCTTCACGACGTTCGCAAAGGTCAGGCCCTGGTCGTCGAGGATGCACTTCACGTTCTCCAGCACGCGGCGTGTCTGGTCCTTGATGTCGCCGGGGACGAGCTGGCCGGTGGCCGGATCGAGGGGAATCTGGCCGGCGCAGAACAGCAGGTCGCCAACGCGGACGGCGTGGTTGTAAGGGCCAACGGCAGGCGCGCCCTTGGCGGGTTTGATGATGGTTTTAGTCATGCGCGGCTGAGTTAAGCAGGGAGCGATGAATTCGCCAGAAAGAACTCACGGCGGCGTTTTGATCGACTGAGATCGAAGCTTCTCCAGAGTTTCTTTGGCATGATTGCTCATCCTCGTGTCCGGGTCGGAAACCGCCAGTTCAAGTGCGGGAATGGCAGCGGTGAGGTCGCCTTTATACATCTTCAAGCTGAACATCGCTGAATGGCGAACGAGCTTGTCTGAGTCCGCCATCAGATTTGTGAGAGCGGGCACCACAATGCTCGAGTGATTCGTGAACTGAGCCAACGACAGGCTTGCAAATTGTCTGACGCGCCTTTCGGAATCCGCTGCCGCCTTGCAGAGTGCCGCCAGCGACATTTCACAGTTCGTCGTGGAAGGGCCGAGGCCGCACACCGCGTATTGCCGAGCTCGTGCGTCAGTGCTCGTGACGGCGTTCAGCAACACGCTTACTCCTGAGTCGCCGAGCACACCAAGAGCGTTGGCAGAGGCAAGTCGTTCCAGGTGGCCGTCGCGTCCAAGCAAACCATCCCGAAGTTGAGGAACCGCCGGAGCTGCAACTTGTCCGAGCACGAAAAACGCGGCGATGGCCCGGCTTACTTGCCGCGTGTGCTGGTTTGCGCTCCTTTCCCATGGCACCTGCCCTCCGGATTCCTCCACTTTCAAGGCCAATTCATCAAGCCACTCGCGAAATCGTCCGGGCTTTTCACGGGGTGCCAGACGGGCCAGAAGCCACGGCAGGCAGTTTGTCCCCATCGCTCGAACCGCATCAAATGCCTCCTTGTTCTCCGCTTTCTCCACGGGCCGATACTCGTAAAAGCCCGCGAAGGCAGGGGTGTCCAGCCACTGACTCAGTGTTCTTCCCTTCCATTGGGGTTCGGTTGGCCCCTTTGGCAGCGAAGACCATACCAGCAAGCTGAACAGCGCCAGGCTCAGGCTCCACACGCCGACTTGTTTCCAAGTTGAGCGGGATGTCGTGGCTCCCGGGATCATCTTTGCGCTGGGCTGCAAAGTGAGCTACTTCCCCAGCGCCTTCGCCACCGCTTCTTCCAGGGCTTCGCCGCGCAGATCCTTGGCGATGATCTTGCCCTCGCCGTCGAGCAGATAGGTGGCCGGGATGGAGTGCACGCCGTAAACGCCGGCGAGCTTCGTCTGCCAGCCCTTCCCGTCGAAGTATTGCGGCCAGGTCATCTTCCGTTCGGCAAGGAAGCTGTCGAGCTTGGCGCGGTCGGAGTCGAGGCTGATGCCGACGATCTCAAAGCCCTTTGCGTGATACTTTTCATAGGCCTTGAGGACGTTTGGCAGTTCGCCAACGCACGGCCCACACCACGTCGCCCAGAAGTCCACGAGCACCACCTTGCCCTTGAAGCGCGCGATGGAGAGCGGCTTGCCGGCGAGGTCCTTCTCGGTGAAATCGGGGAATTTCGAGCCGGCCACGAGCTTGCGCTGAATATCCTTTGAAGCCTTCTGCGCCTCTATGCCGGCAAGAATCTGATCCACGGCGGTCGCCGGCCGGGTGCCTGGAAAATCCTTCTTCAACTGTGTCAGAAGCGGCAGCCCCTTCGACTCATCGTCAAGCACCTGAAGGTAGAGCAAGGCCTTCATCAAAAGGACCTGCGCCACGTCGTCCGTCTTCTCGGCCTTGTGCGCGGCGAGAATCTTGTCGAACTCGGCGAAGTTGTCGGCGAGATCCTTCTCGCTGTTCTTACCGGCCTTGAGCTTGTCCTGGATTTTGCCGATCAACCCCTTCAACTCCTCCTTTACGTCACCGGCATTCGCCAGTCTGGCGGGAAGAAGCAGGGAAATGACAACGGCGAGAATGTGGATGGTTTTCTTCATGGGGGCTGTGTTGGGCAGGATGACACCAGCCGACTGCCTTGATGGCAAGGTGATTTCAGGTCGATTTCTCTCCGGCGTGAAAACCGATTGAGAAGTGAGTGGGCACTCCTGTGTTCCATGCCAGGCCCCAATCTCGGCTGTCCTCAAATCCGTTTCTCGTCGGCGTCGATGTAATCCACGAAACACTGGAGATCGTCGCGATGGCCAAGGCCGGACTGCTCCTTGCGCATCTGGAGGCGGGCCTTCACGGCGGGATCGCCCTCGCGACCGTAGTTGAGAAGAGCCGCATTGAAGGCGGCCCTTTCCTCGGCGGACTTCTTCACGTTCTTCACCACCCAGTCGCAGACCTGCCCGTCGGTCACGGTCCCCTTCACCACAGCGATGAACGGATCGGCGGCCAGGCCGGCGGCCAGAAGCCATTTCGCGTCAAAGCCCTTGTATGCAAAGTTCTCCTGGTAATCGGCGTGCAGCCTGCCGGCGAGGTGGAGGCGTATCTTGTCCACGAAGCGCGGCAGGTAGGCCCAGCCGGCCATGGTTTCACGTCCACTGCGGGGATAGATGATGTCATCGCTCATGTGTGGGATTGTCCGTGGTGGCGCGGGCAAGTCAATCGCGGGAAGAGAGGATGGTTGCGCGAAGGTGGCGAAGGAAGCTCACTCATGGTCTTCGCGCGACAAATTCCCCTGCGCTTGTCCCGAACTACGCTCCGAACAGTCTCCGAAAGTTCTCCTCCACCTGCGCCGCCAAAGCATCCAGCGACACGCCGCGCAAGTCGGCCATGAATTGATAAACGACCGGCAGGTTTGCGGGATGGTTCAACGGCCTGCCAGTGCGGGCGTCACTCAGCGGGCAGGTGTTCATCGCGTCCGGCAGCAACTGGTCCGGCGCGTCCGTCTCGATGAGCAGGCGGTCGGCCGGAACCAGCTTGAACGTCTCGCGCTGGCGGGTCTTGCGCTCGTGCATGAAGTAGCCGGGAAAGCTGAAGTGCGCGCCGAGCTTTGCCAGCGGTGCGACCATCTCCGCCGGGCCCCCGTAACTGTGCAGCAGGAAGCCCCGCGCGGGCGGCGGATTCGCCCGCAGCAATTCGCCGAGCCTCCCCCACGTCTGCAAGCAGTGGACACTCGCCGCAAGGTTGCGCTCCGCCGCGAGCCGCAGCTGCGCGACGAAGACCTCCTCCTGCCCGTCGTAAGCCAGCCCCGGCTTCCAGCGATCCAGCCCGATCTCTCCGATGACCGCGCCGGGCGTGCGGTCAAGGAACTCGACGAGCACCTCCCGCCAGCGCGCCGTCCGTTCACCCACATACCACGGGTGATAACCAAAGCTCGGAACGACGAGGTCAGGAAACTCCAGCGACAGCGCGGCGACCTGCGGCCAGTCCGCCTCGCAAGAACCGTTGACCACCATGCGAACGACACCGACCGCACGGCTCGCCGCGATGAGTTCCGCCTGCCGTCCGGAGAAACGGCCGTCTTGCAGGTGGTTGTGGGCGTCGTAGAAGTTCATTCGATTTGTGGATCAGGATCAGGATCAGGATTACGAGCAGGAGCGCGCGATTGTCTCGTGCTCGTAATCCTAATCTTGATCCTGCTCCTTCCGTTCCTCCGCGAACGCACGTATCCGTCCCCACACCCGCGACAGCACGTTCCGCCGGTTCGCGGTGAGATGCTGGTTGATGCCGACCTGATCGAGGAAACCGGGTTCCACCGCGAGAATTTCCACCGCCGTGTGCTCACTGTAAAAATCGCACAAAAGGCCGGCCACCGCGCGGACGATCTGCGAATCCGAGTCGCACTGAAAGTGGCAGCGGCCTGCGCGTGACTCGGCCACAAGCCACAGATTTGCCAGGCATCCGGGCACACGATGCGCCTCCGTCTTGAATTCGGGCGCAAGCGCCGGGCGCAGCCGGGCCTGCTCCACCAGCCATTGCAGACGTTCCTGCGGATGCGGGAAAGCGCCAAGCCGCGCGAGCAGGGCATCGCGCCTGGCAGCAAGTCCAGTAGTAACGGCGGCATCGGCAGACATGAACGCATCGTAACCGCCAGTGCTCCCGCAGGCGAGTCGCAGAATTGGGATTGCGTCGGAGCGGAGCGCGACGACGCTCCGTTTGGTGTCCACGCTTTAGAGCCTGTCTGAAAACTGGGAGGGGTCCTGTTTTCAGACGGGCTCTCAGCGTGCGTGGCGCGCGAAGACACCCTGAAGGGTGGACGCCAAACCGCAGTTGAATGGCCGCCACTCCCCGCAGTCCAATCGCGCCGACGCAATGAAACACCTGTTCCCAGCCCTGCTTGCCGCCACCGCCACCGTCACTGCCGCGACCGACTGGCCGCAGTTCCGCGGCCCCGACGGCGATGGTCACTCCTCCGCGAAAAACCTGCCGCTCACCTGGGACGCCACGAAAAACGTCCAGTGGAAGACCGAGCTGCCCGGCAAAGGCTGGTCCTCCCCTGCCCTGCATCGCGGCCATCTCTATCTCACGACCGCCGAGGTGGGCGGCGCGAACGTTGCGTTGCGTGTCTTGTGCCACGAGGCCGCCACCGGCAGGCAGCTCTGGAATACCGAAGTCATCGTCACGCCGCCGGTCCGGCATCACCAGAAGAACAGCCAGGCCAGCCCCACTCCCATCGTGGAAGGCGACAGGCTTTACGTCCACTTCGGCCACTACGGCACCGCGTGCCTCGATCTGGCTGGCAAGATCGTCTGGAAAAACACCGAGCTGAAATACTCCCCTGTCCACGGCAACGGCGGCTCGCCAATCCTCGTCGGCAACGCGCTCATCTTCAGCGCCGACGGCCAGAGCGACCCGTCCGTCATCGCGCTGGACAAGGCGTCCGGCAAGGTGCTTTGGAAGGTGAAACGCGAGACCACTGCGAAGAGGTATTTTTCCTTCAGCACGCCCACGCTCATCACGGTGAAGGGCCGGCAACAACTCATCACCGCGGGCAGCGGCGTGGTCTGCGCACTCGATCCGAAAACCGGCGTTGAACTCTGGCGCTGCCGCTACGGCGAGGGTTATTCCGTCATCCCCAAGCCCGTCTTCGGCCACGGCCTGATTTTCCTCAGCTCCGGCTATGACAAACCGGTCCTCATGGCCATTCGCGCCGACGGCAAGGGCGACGTGACCGACACTCACATCGCGTGGAAGCTGGAAAAGGGCGCACCCCACACGCCCTCGCCGCTGCTGGTCGGCAATGAACTCTACGTCGTTTCCGACGCCGGCATCGCGAGCTGCCTCGATGCAAAGACCGGACAGGTCCACTGGTCCGAACGGGTCGGCGGCAATTATTCCGCCTCGCCGTTGCTCGCCGACGGGAAGATTTACCTCCAGAACGAAACCGGCGCCGGCATTGTGCTCAAACCGGGCAAGACATTCGAAAAGCTCGCGGAGAACCCCATCGGCGAGCGCGTTCTCGCCTCCTATGCGGTGACCGACGGCGCGTTCTTCATCCGCTCGGAGAAGCACCTCTTCCGCATCGGCGGCAGGTAGCCCCGCGAGATTCGCACATCACGAACAGCCGGCCGGGAATCGTGTCCGGCTTGGACTCCTGACCGTTTCAGGATAGAAAGCCGCAGATGAACGACGCGATCATCATCGGCGGCGGCCCCGGAGGTTCCACCTCTGCCTCGCTCCTGGCCGCCCGTGGCCGGTCCGTGCTGCTGCTGGAACGCGAGCGTTTTCCGCGCTTTCACATCGGAGAATCGCTGCTGCCCTACAACTGGCCCATCTTCGAGGAGCTGGGCGTGCTGCCGGCATTGGAGGCGGCCGGCTTTCCGAAGAAGACGGGCGCGCAATTCCATCTCGGCAACGGCCGCAAGTCGCTCAAGCTCGTGTTCCGCGAAGGCCGCTTCACCGAACATCCGCAGACATTTCAAGTCGAGCGGTCGCTCTTCGACCACATCCTCCTAAAGAACGCGGCGGCCAGGGGCGCGGAGGTGCGCGAGGGCTGGCAGTTCCAGAGTTTCGAACAGCTCGGTGACCGCGTGCGGGTGATGGCCAGGGATGCTGATGGCAGCAGCCACACACTGGAGGCGCGCTTTCTCATCGACGCCAGCGGGCGCGGAAATGTGACAGGAAATCAGGAGGGCCTGCGGGTCATGCATCCGAACCTGAAGAAGATCGCGCTCTTCGGGCACTACACCGGCGTCGCACTCGACGCAGGCGCGAAGGCCGGCGACACCATCATCGTGCGGCTGGCGGACAAGTGGTTCTGGCTCATCCCGATTTCCGCCACAAAGGTCAGCGTCGGCTGCGTGCTGGACGTGGCGGAGTTCTCTGCGGCGAAGACCCCGCCTGAGGAGCTGTTCCAACGCATCCTCGGCACCAGCCCGGTGCTGCGTGAGCGGATGAAGGACGCGCAGCGCGTCGGCGAGTTTCACAGCACCAGTGATTTTTCCTACCACAACAGCCGGCTCACCGGCCCGCGTCTGCTGCGCGTCGGCGACGCCGCCGGCTTCATGGATCCCATCTTCTCCGCCGGGGTGTTCATGTCGATGTTCTCCGGCAAGCTCGCCGCCGAGACGGTGGATGCCTGCCTGCGCCGCCCCTTCGGCACTTCGTGGCGGCTGGCGCGCTATGAACGAAAAACATTCAGCGCACTGCGCTTCTACTGGGAGATGGTCGAGCAATACTATACCAAGCCGTTCATGGAACTCTTCCTCGAGCCGAGGGAGAAATGGAGCATCCCCGCCGCGGTCAACGCCGCGCTGGCCGGAGAACTCACCGGCCGCTGGGCGATCCGCTGGCGGATGAAGCTCTTCTTCCTGCTCGTCAAAATCCAGGCCCGCCGCCCCATCGTTCCGCGCATCCGCTTCGACTGAATCATGTCACGCTATTCCCTCGCCATGGTCACCGTGCTGCTCACGGTGCTCTGCGCCTGTCGAACGGCACCGCTGCCGCGCATCGACACCTCCGCTCCCGGCTGGAACCAGCGCAGCGGCCAGGCGGTCTGGACTCCCGGACGCGGGGCGGGCGATGTCGTCATTGACCTTGAGGTCTGGAAGCGCGCGGATGGCGAATGCCTGCTCGACGTTTCCAAGGCCGGCCTGTCCTTCGTGCTCGCGCACATCACTGCCGACACTTGGCGCATTGAGTCCGCCACCGGGCGGCGCCACTCCGCGCACGGCAATCCACCGGCGCGCGTCGGCTGGCTCCAGCTCGCGCGCGCCCTCGCCGGTCCACCGCCTGCCGCGCCATGGCAGTTCGAGCGGCGCGATGGCGGCGCATGGCGGCTCACAAACCCCAAGACCGGCGAGAGTTTTGAAGGCTCGCTCACACCATGAAGCGCTGGCTCTGGCTCCTGCTCATTCCGCTCGCGCTTGGCCTCGTGCGCCTGCGCTTCGATGTCGAGGTGCTGAACCTTCTCCCGGCCAGCCTGCCGGTGGTTCAGGGGCTCAAGCTGTTTCAGCAGCACTTCGCCAGCGCAGAGGAACTCATCGTCACGCTGGAATCCGATTCACCCGAAAGCACCGAAGCCAGCGCGCGTTCGCTCGCCGAGCATCTGCGTTCAAAGACAAACCTCATCGCAAGCACGATGTGGCAGTCCCCTTGGAACGAGCACCCCGAGCAGGCCGCCGAACTCGCCGCCGCCGTCTGGCTGAACCAGCCGCCCGAGGCTTTTGCCGCCCTCGCCACACGGCTCACTGGCACGAACGTCCAGGCGACGCTTGCCGACGCCCGTGAACGGCTTGCGGTGTCGTTCTCGCCGGGTGAGGTGGCGCAACTCAGCTTCGATCCCTACGGCTTCACGCGCCTGCCGCTGCCGGATGTCAGCGCGGCGGGCTTCGGTCCCGGCCAGGATTTCTTCTCCTCCGCCGACGGGAAGTTCCGCCTCGTCACCGTGAAGGCCGGCACACCCCTGCCCGGCTATCGCGAGTGCGCGGACTGGCTCGCCGCCGTGCGCGCCGAGATTGCCGGCTGGCAGCGCGCCCGCGGGAGTCAGGAGAAGCTGGGTTTCACCGGACGCACGGTGTTCGTCACGGAAATCTCCAGCGGCATGGAGCACGACATGAAGGAGTCCATCGTGCTCACGGCGGCGGTCATCGCGGTGCTGTTCTGGCTCGCGCACCGGCGCTGGCGGCCGATGCTCTGGCTGCTCGCGTTGCTGGCGCTCATCCTCGCCTCGACGCTCGCGCTCGGCGGACTTTTCTTCGGAGCCATCAACGTCGTCAGTCTGGGCTTCGCGGGCATCCTGCTCGGTCTCGCGGTGGACTACGGCGTCGTGCATTACCAGGAGGCGATGGCCTCGCCGGACGCAACCGTGCCGGAGATCCGCCGCGCCATCGGTCCTAGCATCTTCTGGGCGGCGGTCACCACCATCAGCGCGTTTCTCGTGCTGAACCTCGGCGGCCTGCCCGGCCTCGGACAACTCGGCTCGCTTGTTGCCCTTGGCGTCGCGCTCTCCGCACTGGTGATGCTCTTTCTCTTCCTGCCGCCGCTGTTTCGGGACCGACAAAAGCGGCGTGATGAACGAGTCGCCGCCGGTCTCTGGCCGCCACCGGCGCGTGAAGCAGCTCCTGCCCCTTCTGCCGCCTTGTCTGTCGCTCGCCGAAACTTCGTCCTCGCAGCCAGCACGATGCTGTTCTTCGGCGCGGCGGCGGTGTTGAGTTTTGGCCTGCCGAAACTCGACCGTTCTCCCGACCCGCTGCGGCCCAAGGGCAGCATGGCTTACGCGACGCTCGACGCGATCAAGAGCCGGCTCGGACCGGCGCGCGAGCCGTTGTGGATCATCGCATCGGGCCGCGAGGAAGGCGAAGTTGCGCGGCAACTCGAACGTGCCGAGGCAGTCCTCGCGCGCGCCAAGTCGGGCAACACCATCAGCGGCTACCTGCTGCCCACGATGCTGTGGCCTCATCCGGAACATCAGGCGCAGAACCGCGCGACTGCGTCGCGCTTGATGACCGAGCGCGAGCGCCTCGCCACTGCTGCGCTCGCGGCGGGCTTCAACACCAATTCGGTGATGCTCGCGAACACGTTGTTCGACACGTGGGGTGCCGCGCTCGCACGCACCAATGTCTTCTGGCCGACGAACGACATGAGCCGCTGGATTCTCGCCCGGATGGCCGCGCGAACGGATGAGGGCTGGCTCGCCGCCGGCTTCGTTTTCGCCAACGACACAACCAACACGAACGCCGGCCCAACTCCCTCATGGGCCGCGGAACTGGGCACGGCAGGCATGATCGTGTCCGGCTGGGAGCTGCTCGGGAATTCACTGCTGCATGCCGTGTCGGAGCGGATGTGGCTCGTGATCGCGCCGATGGTTGCGCTCATCCTGCTGTCGCTGTGGCTGGCCTTCCGACGCTCGACTGAAATTCTCCTCAGCCTTGCCGTGCTGGCCGTCAGCGGCCTTTGTCTGTTGGCCGTGATGCGCATCGCGGGATGGTCGTGGAACCTGCTCAACCTCATGGCGCTCCCGCTCATGCTTGGCACCGGCGTGGACTACAGCATCTTCATGCAGCTCGCGCTGCGCCGGCACCAGGGCGATCTCGCCGGCGCGCATCACTCCGTGGGCCGCGCGCTGCTGCTCTGCGGCGGCACGGCTGTCGCGGGCTTCGGCTCGCTCGCGCTCTCCACCAACGCCGGCATGGCCAGTCTCGGTGCGGTCTGCGCCGTGGGCATCGGCTGGAACATGCTGATCTCTGTTTTTCTGCTGCCCGT
>Ga0172379_10010448_pt1 | contig 11236 bp, 15 predicted proteins | sample GrowelOW334metaG_FD_119756 | JGI IMG/M metagenome (GOLD analysis project Ga0172379, IMG submission 119756) | Groundwater microbial communities from an aquifer near a municipal landfill in Southern Ontario, Canada - Groundwater well OW334 metaG | ecosystem: Environmental > Aquatic > Deep... | reverse complement strand
GGCATCATGGAAGCTGCGAACCGCGGCGCCATCGAGAACGGCGGCGAATCGGTGGGCATCAACATCATCCTGCCGAGCGAACAGCACTTGAACAAATACGTCCGTCGCGCGCAGTCGTTCCACTACTTCTTCACGCGTAAGGTGATGCTCGACTTCGCGGCCGAGGCTTACATCTTCTTCCCCGGCGGCTACGGCACGCTCGACGAGTTCTTCGAGATCGTGACGCTGATCCAGACGCACAAGATCAGGCGCATCCCGATCGTCCTGGTCGGAAAGGATTATTGGGGCACGCTCGTGAACTGGATCTACAACCACGTCTTCATGCAACACCACGCGATCGCGAAGGAGGACATGCACATCTTCCAGATCGCGGACACGGTCGAGGAGGCTTACCGCATGCTTCAGGTCATAAAGGAAAAGCGCTGATATGGAACGTGGCGAGATCGGAGAACGCGTCTACGAGAAGGCTTACCGCAAGATGTCCGACGCGGAGGCCGCCGAATTCATGGACCAGGAATTCGTGCGCCGCGCGCTCGCCGATGCCGCCGTCCAGGAGCGCGTACCCGACCGGAGCGGCAGCGAGGCCATGAAGACATTGGCCGAAGATTTCCGACGGATGGCGAAAGACGCGAAAATCTCCCCGACCGATTGGGAGACGATCAAGCCTTGGATCGAAACGAAACTCGCTCGCGCCGACGAAGACGTCCGAAAGACGAAGTCCGGCCCGGAGCGCGCGTTCAAGGAAGCCAACGAACGCCACGCCGACCTCATCCGCTTCCGCGACTACCTTCGGGCGAAACTGACCGAAAGCGGGAACGAACGCGCGGCGTAGTCGAAAGACGAGATATGAAACGCCGCCCCGCGATATCGGGGCGGCTATTTTCTTTGTCATTCCCGCGGAGGCGGGAATCCAGAAGCCGAAATGCAGAAAATCGTCGTCGATATCGTGGATCCCCTATCACTGGTTTCTGATTTTTTGGAATGTAGGGGATGACAATACGAACGACGACCATGCAGAACTTAACCACTTTCCACTCTCCACTCACCTCGAACCCTCAGTCCGTCTTATCCCTTCCGAGCACGAAGAGCGCGACGAAGGCGGCGAGTAGCGGCAGGTGGAAGACGAGTTCGTTCGAACCGAACATGAGCGGTGAAGCGAGGAAGCAGAGGAAAGCGACGAGCGCGAGCGGACGGATGAAGGCGCCGGCGGCGATGAGGAGTCCGAGCGTGCCCTCGAGCATGGCAAAAAGGAACAGATACCATTCCCGCGTCACGAACGGCAGGACGGCCGAGACGAGACGGTATGGATTGGCGTCCGGGAAGACGTCGAGGACGCGCAGGCCGAGGTCCGGGCGGACGAGCTTCGTGACGGCGAGCGCGACGAGCGTGGCGCCCACGAAAACGCGGAGCACGGTCGTCGCGAACGGTCGGGCGTGCTCGGAGTCCATGGCATAGAAGATACGGCCGAAAACGGAACCGAGCGAAAGCCGACCGCGTCCCCAAACGATGAGAAAGGACGCCAGCCCCGGAATGACGAGCGATTCCAAAGCCGCGCCTTTGTTCCACGCCGCGGCGAAGACGTACAAGGCGAGCATCACTATCGCTCCGAAACGCGCGAACAATCCGGTCGCGATAAGGACCGCCGCTCCGATCTCGAAGCCGATCGCCCAAGTCCCGACCGTACCGTCCGGGACGAAGAGATCCGGCGAAAACAGCGTCCGCCCGAGCGCGGCGTCGATCATCGCGTAAGCCGCCGCGGCACCGACCACGGTCGGCATCCACATCGAGAGCTCGGTGACGATCATGAGCGGCGCCCCACGCTTCCGCCGCCGGTCGATGATGATGAGAGAGATGACGATGAGAAGGAGCGCGACCGCGATCCCGACGTTCGGCCAACCCGGCTCACGAAAAAGGCGGGGTATCTCCCCCACCTGCGCGTCTTGGACGAGCCAATCGTCATGCGCGAGCGCCGGCGCGGCGACAAGAAAAGCCGCCCCCATCGCCGCCAAGAACCACGAAGCACGCATAAGATTCCGCATTCCCGATTCCTCACCTCTCCGATGTTGGACGTACTCGATCTGTCATCCCGACCGGAGGCGTTTGGCCGAAGCGGAGGGACCTCGGGGTCGAATCGTCCTAGGTCCCTCCGCTTCGCCCGACGCTTCGGTCGGGATGACAGCAAGATTCGACCCTTCCTTTCCTCACTTCCCGCCCTTCGCCCATTTCTTCAATTCCTCGTAACTCGTCTCGCCGCAGACGAAACCGCCGGTCTCGGTGTCGTGGAAATACGGCACGCCGCCGCAATTGCCTTTGTCGTACTTGGCCATGGTCGCCGCGTTGGTTTCGTCATGCCAGACCTCGAGCGATTCGATCGCCGCGCCCTCCTCCTTCTTGAGCCGTTCGACGAGCTCCTTCATCCTCACGCAGTGCGGACACTCCGTCCCGAAAAACTCGAGCAGGGCCATACGTTCTCGTCAAACTGATTTATGAACGGTCTCCTTCCTGTTCCGCTAGCTCGCGAGCCAAGGCCTTTTCCTCCGCCACGAAGACCGCGATCCCGATCATGCCGACCGCGGCCGCGACGACCGAGGGCACCGTGAGCACGAGACTCGGCGCCGCCACGAGCCAGACGACCGAGGAACAAAGCGCCGTCATCGCGCCGATCTTCGCGACCATCACGTTCTCCTCCTCATCGAGCTTGAGCCGATGCGTCACGAGATACCCGACTCCGAGTGCGAGCAGGGAAAGGTTGAGCCAAAAAGCCGCGTGATCCGTGATCGTCATCCCTACACCTCCGAAAAGCGCCAACGCCGAGCCGACCAAAGCGAAAAAACGAGGCAATATCATACGAGGAAATAGTACCACAGGGGACGCGGGACGCGAAACGCGGAAAAGTTATCCACAACCTAGCTTGCCAGTAGCGAGTAGCCAGTTGCCAGTGGGTCGACACCGAATCGATCTACTCGCTACTGGCTACTCGCTACTGGCTACTCGCTACTGGCTGCGATATAGTTTGAACCAGGTACTTTCAATCCTTACGCCTAAGCTTCGGCTTACGCCGCGTCATATGAAAGTCCGCGACATCATGGAGCGAGACGTGCTAGTCGTGAGGAACGGGACGACTTACGAGGAGGCGGCCAAGATGTTGCACGATAAGGGCTGCGGCAGCGCGCCGGTCGTGGACGAGGCGGGTAAACTCGTGGGCATAGTCTCGGAACGCGACCTGTTCCGCATCCTGTTCCCGTTTTACCGGAGTTTCTACGAGAATCCGGAGCTTTACGTCGATTTCGAGAATCGCGAATGCAAGATCGTCGAGGTCCGCGCCAAACCGGTGGAGATTTTCATGACGAAAGAGGTCGCCTACGTGACCCCGGAGATGCCGATCATGCGCGCCGGATCGCTCATCCTGGCCAGACAGGTCCGCACGCTACCGGTCCTCGAAAACGGCGATATCGTCGGGACTATCACCTGGAAACGCGTCTATCAGGAACTCGTGAAGAACAAATTCGGTATTTGATCGACGCGACGTCGACGTCGCCCTTCCCCACGGAACCGAAACGACAGGCTTCACACCTGTCGTTTTTCGCTACACTCTCTTGATTTTTTCTCATGTCGGGTCCACGATGATATCGACAGCGAATCCAAGACCGCGGATCGCCAGCCGCGATCCACGGCCGATAATCCCCTCCTTTATGGAGATGAGGAACGGACGGATGTGTCAAAGCTGTGCCATGCCGATGTCGCGGCCGCTGGATTTCGGCACCGAGGCCGACGGAACGCTTTGCGACGATTATTGCGCCAATTGCTACCACTACGGCACCTTTACCTGGCCGGACGCTACGATCGAACAATTGACGGAAAAGATGGCCACCAAGGCCCCGGAATGGGGCCTGACCCCCGCCGAAGCCCGCGACCTGGCCGACATGGTCCTACCGAACCTGAAACGATGGAAGAACTGTTAGGTGGTCGAGACGCGAAAACCCCGGACACACACCCGGGGCTTTTGGTATCGAAAATATTATGAATGTCATCCCGAGGGAAGTCGGAGCGACGAGGGAACTTCAGTGCAAACCCGCTACCGAGAGTGTATCGAGCTTCGATTCCACTTTCCCGATCCCCGATTGCCCCTACTGGCCACTGGCTACTGGCCTACTGGCTTGCAAACGCCACCACCCGACCACCGCCGGAATGAGGAAGGTCAGCGCGTAGTAGATGTACACGTCCAACTTGTAATACCCGTCCGCCGGTTTGAATACCAAGACGAGAAAGAGATAATCGCAAAGGACGGCGATCGCGGTCCAGACCGCCGCGACGCCGAGGAAGTACTTGAACGAATCACCACGAACTTTCTTCATCGCCACCCAAACGGTAATCGCCGCCCCGATCGGCATGATCACCCAACCGAGGACCGACGGCGGGACGGCGAAGAACAAGACGATCCCGAGTACGTAGCCGACGAGCCAGAGAGCGAGACTGTAGAGAAGCGCGTCCTTTGAAAAATGCTTGGACATATTAAAGCTTCACCTTTTGGGCTAACAGTTTGGTGACAATCTCGATTTGAGCAGTATCCAGTGACCCTTTGTGAGCAACAATCGCCTGATTCAAAAAATCCGCTCGCAAAACTAGCACGTTACTCACTGGCTCGCAGCCTACGCCCATCGTGACTTTATTGTTTGTGAAAACTAAAATCGCATTCACGTACACCCGATGTCCCATCGCGGATTCCAAAAATTTGCTAAGACGCACCGCCTCTCCCGTCGCCTGCCCCAACACATCTTTTTCAGGGAAAGGACGACCATTTATCGTGAGATGGTGGCCATCAAAATCAATCTTTCCTCGATGATTTTTGACCTCGGTCGCAAACACTCCGTTCGGTCCGACTACGACGTAATCAATATTACCGTGCTGATCGATCAAAACGTCGCGAAAAACTGTGTATGTTCCAGGTAATCTCTCAAGCACCTTCTGGCAATCATTCTCGCCTTGATTGCCTTTCATGAACTTATCACCTCGTCTCCTTAAATCCCTAGGCATGTTTCCAAATGCAACATCCAGTGTTTTGATGAGAAGAATGATGCCAATCATCAAACCAAGAGAACTCGCGGCCGCTACGATAGGAATCAGCTGAATAATTCCGATTGGTACTGCAACAATTACAACCAACGTCAACAAAGAAAATACGTAATATTTTTTCGCAGACTTCCACAAATATCCACTAGATTTTCCAATCACTTGTGCCATAACATGATTATAAATTGATCTGATACTGCGTACGCTTTGTTCGAATCAATTTTTCAAGCTCTGACAAAGACAAAAGTTTCAACGACAGACTTTCTGGGTGCAGGCTAACAAAACAAAATTTGTACTGTTCCCCGAGCTTCTTTGCGAGATTAAATTCGTTCTCAGTCGCCCCGAAGAAAAAGCCACTTGGATTAGTAACCAACTTTTTCTTTGTGGTCTTGAGCTCGACTAGCACCAAATCCTGTTTCTTTACATCAGTTAACTTCTTGCCAACAGGCAAAAGAACGAGATCGAATGCCCTCGAAAAAGAACCATTCAAACCCAAGCTATCAAGTATTTTCTTTCTCTCGTCCTTACTCGGCTTGATGAATCGTTTATTAGCCTTCAATAAATACTCTACAGCCTCGTTCTCTGTCCGGTTGTTTTTCTTGGTAATTGTGTAGGAGTGTGCCTGAGCCATAACGACCCCATGATCACACACAAAGTCCGACGGATCAACTCAAAACCGCCCCGGGCTGGGGCGGTATTAACTCGTCGTCTTGGTTCCGGGGCATGGATTCGAACCATGATACTGGGCTTCAAAGGCCCATGTCCTACCATTAGACGACCCCGGAATGTGAGCGAAAGGTACCACCGAAAACGGGATTTATCAAATCCGGCCCAAGAGCCTCATCCGTTCGGCTACAACTTGGAACGATAGGCGTGGCAGTATCAAAACCCAGCCGGCAACGGGGTTGCGATTCGTCGTCCTCTCGCTTAGTAACTATCCGAGAAGATGTCCGTATATCGCCTGTAGATATACGACTGCCCATATCTTTTATCCTTGTCTTTCGGCGAGAGTATACCCATGTTCACGAAACGATCGATCAGGGTTTGAGCGCCGGGACGAGTGAACCCGGTCCATTTTTGAACTAGAGCCGTATTCACGATCGGTTGACCGTACAATTTAGGCAACACGAGGATGGCGCTTTCGGCGGCGCGTTTTCCGAGCATCGACACCTTCGCCATGTCCTTTTCGCGCAAGGCGGTTATCTTTCCCACGATATCGATAGCCTCATTCGAGATTTCGATCACCCCATCAAGGAAGAAATCCACCCATTCGGATACTTTCCCGTTGTGATATCCGAAAAGTCTTTGGTAATACAGATCCTGGTGTTTCTTGAAAAACGAGGACAAGAAAAGCACCGGTTTTTCAAGCAAGCCGTCGTTCCAGAGGTAAAACGTGATGAGCATGCGACCGGTCCTTCCATTACCATCCAGGAACGGGTGGATCGTCTCGAACTGCGAGTGAAGAAGTGCCGCCTTCATGAGCGGGAAAGTCGCGTCGTCGGAATGGATGAAGGTCTCTAAATCACCCAAGGACCGCCTCATGTCCGAGACAGGCGGCGGTACGAAACGGGCATTATCAGGACGCGTGCCGCCGATCCAGTTCTGACTGCTTCGGAATTCCCCAGGGTCGGAAAAGTGAGTCGAGCGCGCACCTTTCATGAGCTTTGCGTGCAACTCTCGAACAAAACGCAAGGAAACGGGAAAATCATCCACCATGACGCGCTTCATGCCATAATTAAACGCTTTGATGTAGTGGAGGATATCATCGACATCATCAGGGATATCGGCGTTCACTTTCGCCTCCGCTTCGATGGCATCGATCATCGTCGCATGGGTCCCTTCGATCTGGCTAGACGAAGCGGCGTCTTTACGCAAATACATCAAGATGAAAAAGTCGGAGTCAGGCAACAGTTGGGTTATCCCGTCCAGTTTACCCAGGAGCCGTGTCGCCTCGACATTCTTCTTTTGGATTTTGGCATCAAAAACGAAGCCTCCTTTCGGTGGAAAAGGGTTCGGAACGAATGCGCTGAATCCTCCTTTTTGAGGTATATTCGTGCCTATTCCTATCGACTCCATAAGTTTGTTTCCATCAATTTCATGATGCAAACAAAGTATACCAGTTTGTTTGCTTTAGGTCAATCGGGAGCGACGGCCCGTTCTGCAAGATTTCACAAAAAATCCGAAGCACGTCTCCGGCTTCTGGATTCCATCTCCAAGGGGATGACAATTCGTTCGGTTCAATCCACTCTCTACTCACCACTATCTACTCTCCCCGCATCACCTTCTCAAATACTTCCCTACCGCCAACCCCGAGGCGGTGACGGTCAAAATGATTCCGCCCGCGAGCTGGAGGCCGAATATCCACAGGGCGTTGTGTCGGTAGTAGGCCAGGAGGTCGACGTCCGGGCTTTGGAAGAAGTTGATGATCGAGGGCGTCAAAAGACGGACGCCGGGGACGACGATCGCGGCGGAGATCAAGAGCGCGAGCAAACAATAGAATACGCCTTCGATGATGAACGGCATGCGGATGAAAAAGTTCGAGGCGCCCACGAGCCGCATGATTCCGATCTCTTCGCGGTGGGTGTAGATCGCGACGCGAACGCTGTTGTACACGATGAGTACGGCGATCAGGAGGAACACGAGCGAGACGGCGATGGCGGCGCGTTCGACTTGGGTCGAGATGGAGCGGATGCGCTCGATGACGGCTTTATGGTCGTCGAAGTTCTTTTCGGTGATCGAGGCCGCGAACGCCGGGTTCTCGAGACTGCGCATTATCCCTTCGTAATCGGCGGTGTCGCGCGCCTTCACGGAAAGCGTGGGGCCGAGCGGGTTCGAGTCCAGGTTCTGGAGCGAGCCCGAAATGGCGGCCGATCCGGCATGACGCGCCTTGAACTGGGCGAGCGCCTCCTCGGGCGAAGTGAGCGTTACTTCCTTGACCTGCGGCATGGCGAGCAAGTAGCTACGGACGGTGGTCACCATGTCGGTGCTCGTCCCGGGCTTCAGGTACACCGAGACGTCGATCCGGCTCTCGACCGCCGTGACCGCGTTCTGGGTGAGCACGTTCAGGACGATGAGCAGGTTAACCGAAACGAAGGCGAGAGTGAGGATGCTCGTAGTGACGAGCGATAGCCAGATATTCCGCCAAAAATCCTTCGCCGCGAATTTGAAGACCCGATAGATTGAAGTCATAACGTGACGGGAGAGTGGCGAGTGGAGAGTAGAGAGTGGAACGTCGTCGTAAAAAAATGTCGTTCCTGCTTCTCCACTGCCCACTATCTACTCCCCACTCTCCTCACAGATAATACCTTCCTACTTCCTGATCGTTCACCACGCTGCCGCCGTCCAGCGTGACCACGCGGCGGTGCAGGGCATTCACGACTTCGCGATTGTGGGTGACGAGGAGCACCGTGGTGCCGAATTCGTTGATCTTAAGGAGCAGGTCCATGATCTCGCGGGTGTTCAGCGAGTCGAGGTTCCCGGTGGGCTCGTCGGCGACCAAAATCTTGGGGCGATGCACGAGCGAACGCGCGATCGCGACCCTTTGCTGTTCGCCGCCCGAGAGCTGACGCGGGTAGCGATGCGACTTGTTCTCAAGGCCGACGATGCGCAAGACTTGCGGGACGACCGTCTTGATACGACTCGAGGATGCGCCCGCCACTTCGAGCGCGAAGCTGATGTTCTCCCCCACCGTCTTTTGGGGCAGGAGCTTGAAGTCTTGGAACACCACGCCGATCTGACGTCGCAAGGACGGGATGTCGCGCGCGCGGATCCGACTGATGTCCCAGCCGCCCACGTGGATCTTGCCGGTGCTCGGCCGCTCCTCGGCGACGAGAAGCCGCACGAGCGTCGTCTTGCCCGTGCCGCTTTGCCCGATGACCGAAACGAATTCCCCCGGTTTGATGCGCAGGTTAACGTTCCTGACCCCCACGGATTCCGGCGGATAGGTCTTCGAGACGTTGTCGAAATGGATCATCGTGTCTGACATGGCGCGAGCTGGTTCAAGTGCGACCATTGTAGCATCCGGAGACGGGTGGCGTCATCCACAGACGGGCGAGCCAGTAGCGAGTAGCCAGTTGCCAGTAGATCGTCCAATCCGCTGTCGTTCTACTCGCTACTGGCTTCTCAAAAAAACGTCCGGCGCACGCAGGGTACGCCGGATTGCTTCGCGCGACGCGTCTCTCGCCGGCTCAATCCAAACCAAGGGTTTCGGCCGAAGGCAGGTAGCGGAAGCCGTAGCCGTACAAACGGACGGGAAGCTCCACACCCTTGAGACTCACGGAGAACGGCTGCGTCTCCATGGACTCCTTGAGCGCCGAGATCATCTTGAAGACGACGTCCTCGGGCAGGACCAACCCATCGAGCCAGATGAAGAGCTCGCCGTTATTGCACAGAGACCGTGGCCGCTCGCAGATCGCGATCCTGACGGACGAGTCCGTCTCGGCATTCTCCTTCGGCAGGAACCGCTCCAGAATCCCGAGGAACCTCCTGTTCACCACGGCGATGATGTCCTGCCGCAACGCGTTACCGAGCTGGCCGCCCTGCTGATGGGCGTAACAGAACGGGTGGAAGAAAAGGACGAAAGATGTCCCCTTCACCTCGAATTCCGGACCACTGCACGTCATGATATCTCTCCTTGTTCGGCCTCGTTTCGATCGACGAGCGGCATATTATTCCACCTCTCCGATGAATGCAACGGCAGTGTGGGGCACGGGGTGCGGGCATACGTTCCCGTTCCGTCTATCATGACTCTTGTCTCTCCTCATTCCCGATGCTACCGTCTTTCCAGGAGGACGATCGATGAAATACTGTCCGAAATGCGACGAGATGATCCCGGACGAGGCCGTGCGGAAGCGCGTGCGGACGCCGGAGGAAGCGGCGGAACTCGACGCGTTCGCGATGAACGTCGCGCTCGAGCTCGGGATCAGTCTCGAAGAATCCTCGTGCCAGGAACCGGAATTCCTCTACCACGTCCGGACGGGAATCGCCGGCTCGCGACGACCAGGCGTTTACGGAGGCTGGCACTCGGTCCGCATCAGCTGCGGCCCTTTGCGCGATCCGACGCCGGCGGAGATCTCGGCCCACGAAGAGTCGAGCCGCTGGGACGCGATGTTCAAGAACACGAGCAAGACGAAGTGAATCCGAAGGCGAGACGACGGAGAAGGATACGCCCACAGCTTCGGCTGCGGGTCTTTTTTGCAAAGGAAAACGCACTACCTTGCGGTGATGCGCGTTCCTTGGTAGTCATAACCACTCTTCGACTCCCCCGTGATGAGAACAAGTCCCCCGCCTACTTTGACTGAAACTGTAGGTTCCGTCACGACAACGTGCCGATGCTCCGGCGGGTGCCGTCGGTGCGGCGTAAGGGCTCGGAACGGTATTTCCGTAGACGTTGGTGTATGTTCCGTTGGGCGCGACGGTTTCCGTGACCGAAGTCGGTTCCGTGACTGATGTGGGCGCCGGCTTTACGACTGGGGCGACGACTGGACTGTTGATGGCGGAAGTAACTATTCCGACCGCTTGAATTTGAGCCGAATCGTCGGGTTCTGCGACAACGACACCGTTCGCGGTTTCGGCATAAACCGGCTCCGGTATGATTTCAGACGTCGCTGTAACGTTCGGAGCGGAGCTCGTCCGTGAGACCGAAGTTGGTATTGTCGTTGGCGCCTTACCGACTGCGGATTGCGAATCCTGACAACCGACACCTAGCAGAATCAACAAACCAAAAGCGGCCTTGAGAAGGAACGTTTTTCTAGAACCCGAAACAATGTTGTTCGTATGTTTGCCAATGAAGGTGAGTCGTCTGTTTGCGGCCATCTTACACCACAACCTGAAAATAGCCATCAAGACCGCAGGGCGACGCCCTAGATAGCAAAAGCCGATCCTTTTGGGATCGGCGTTCGCTTTGGTAGCCCCAACCGGATTTGAACCGGTGTACCTGCGTTGAGAACGCAGTGTCCTGGACCGGGCTAGACGATGGGGCCTCGGTTTTCGATTGTGATTTTCATCACCCCGCCCTCGATGGGAGGGGCAGGGGGAGGGTGTTATCCGACTACCCCCTCACCTAACCTCTCCCACCGCGGGGAGAGGGACCGACACGATGCGCTTTCTCCAGATATAGCCAGTCCACCCACGTGAACGTGCCATTCCTGGAGCCACCTCCGGGATT
>Ga0172379_10010447_pt1 | contig 11236 bp, 9 predicted proteins | sample GrowelOW334metaG_FD_119756 | JGI IMG/M metagenome (GOLD analysis project Ga0172379, IMG submission 119756) | Groundwater microbial communities from an aquifer near a municipal landfill in Southern Ontario, Canada - Groundwater well OW334 metaG | ecosystem: Environmental > Aquatic > Deep... | reverse complement strand
AAGAAAGGCATCTTGTCACACCGTTCAATGCCAAGGCGATGACGCTTTTTCCGGAAAAAATAAAGGGGAAATATGTCGCGATGTTGAGCGCTCATACGGATAGTCCCCCTGTCATCACGGCGTTTGCCCGGTTTGATAAACTCGAAGATATGTGGTCCGAAAAGTATTGGGCAAAATGGCATGAGCATATCGACGATCATCGTATTGATTTGAGACGAGGCGATAACGATCACGTAGAGATAGGCGCGCCTCCGATCAAAACAAAAGACGGATGGCTGCTTATCTATTCGCATATCCAAAATTACTTTACCGAGCATAAGATTTTTGGAATCGAAGCGTTGCTTTTGGACTTGGAAAATCCCGAGAAAATAATTGCCAGGACTCCCGGGCCTCTCTTGGTTCCGGAGGAGACGTATGAGGAATTTGGTCAAGTGCCCAATGTGATTTTTCCTTCGGGCGCCTTCGTATCAGGAAAAAAACTTTTTATCTATTATGGAGCTACGGATACGACGGGTTGCAGAGCCAATGTTGATTTGGATGATTTGCTGTACAGCCTTAAGAAGGAACCGATTTTTGTGCGTCATCAGGATAATCCCATCCTTTCACCGATCGAAGAGCACCTATGGGAAAACAAAGCTGTCTTCAATCCCGCCGCTATCGAGCTGAAGGGGAAAGTTCACATCATCTATCGTGCTATGGGTACGGATGACACTTCCGTTATGGGGTATGCTGTGTCACAGAATGGTAGAGATATCACGGATCGATCGGATCAACCGATTTACGGTCCGCGCGAAGCATTTGAGTCGAAGTCTCACCCGGGAAATTCCGGCTGTGAGGATCCGCGCATCACGGAGCTCGAGGATAAATTGCATATGTTTTATACCGCGTACGACGGCGTGAATCCGCCGGTAGTTGCCGCAACCAGTATTACTACCAAGGATTTTTTGCAACAAAAGTGGAATTGGACAGTGCCCGCTCTCGTCACGCCTGTCGGTATCGACAACAAAGACGCCTGTCTTTTTCCTGCGAAAATAGACGGACGCTATCTGGTTTTTCACAGAGCGCACAATCATATTTGTCTTGACCCGATCAAGTCACTGAATTTTTCGGTGGACAAAGTGGAAAGTTTCACGCCTATCGTCGGTCCGCGAACCGGTATGTGGGATAGCGCCAAAGTAGGTATCGCCGCACCGCCGATAAAAACCAAAAGGGGATGGCTCTTGTTTTACCATGGTGTTTCAGACAGCAGTATCTACCGGGTGGGCGCAGTGCTTTTACAATTGAAAGATCCGACTATTTTGCTTGCGAGAACTACCGATGCTATTTTTGAACCGGAAACCGCCTATGAAAAGAATGGCCAAGTCAATGAAGTAGTTTTCCCGTGCGGCGTCGTCAATAGAGGCGGTACTATATATCTGTATTATGGTGGAGGGGATAGCGTCGTGGGTGTCGCCACAGCCAAACTCGATCGCATCCTCAAGATTATGGATGTTTAAACTATTTATTGCTCTTTTGATCTTACTCCTATGAATTTTGAAACACCGCAAACATCAGTCGAGAAAGAACTTCGCTATCCATCTTTGGAAGAAGTGAAAGCAAAGATGGAAAAAATTGTCGGTAAAGAAAATCTTGAAGTTCTGAGGATACTAAAAGACGAGGGCGGTGGCATCACTTTGTACGAAGCATCTACTATCGATGAAAACGGAGATGCTTTTGTCTATGTGTATCGAAAGGCAGGTGAGAAATCTGCAGTGACAAATATTTCTGTGGAATACTATCTCGGCGCGCTAGAAGATGGTACTTGTGTCGGTGGGAAAAATCTTGCTGTATATAATGAAACCGCCGAGCAATGGAGCGATGCGGTTTCTGTTGATGCTGAAACGCCGCCATCAGCAGCAGAGCCAGTGCTTCCGGCGATATCGGATATTGCCTATGAGATATTGCAATCGGAAGCAAATAATGAAGGCATATTGAAGGAAGAATCTAAGGAAAAAATTCTAGTGCAATTGCAAGAAAGATTCGATTCTATTGAGTCAGCACTTGGTTCTACGGATGTAGAGGTTATTACAAAAAGGGAGCTGGAAGATCCGCAAGGAGCGGAAGAAGTAAGAAGTCAAAGCCTTCCGTTTCACATAGATATCAATAACGCATTGATGGCACTTAATAAATCAAAGGGAATATTTCAAATATGGAATCCGGAAGGACACCTTACCGAAGATGAATTCAATGCGCTCAACGCGAGAAGAAAGGTATTGGATAATGCCATCGGATCGAAGGTGAAGGATCCTATCACGTTTAAGGATAAAGGTATTCGGCATAATATACACAAGCTATAAAAAGCTTTATATTAGGTATAAATAGAATCAATAGTAAAAAGCTTGGGCGTTTATATAAAGCGCGCTTGCTTTTTTTACTAAAATAAGGCATAATTAACTATTCGCAGAATTTAACCAGCACTGTTGAGATAACAGCCTAAAGAAACCATTATGCTCGTCGTGAAGAAAGTATCGAAAATATACGGTGTCCGAACCATTTTGGCCGGAGTGACTTTTGCGCTTGGACCGGGACAAAAAGCCGCTCTTGTGGGTCCAAACGGAGTAGGAAAGTCCACTTTACTCAAGATTTTAGCCGGTATCGAAAAGCCTAATAAAGGAGAGGTGAGTATCGCACGTCATATCGGTGTCGGGTACTTGGCGCAAGAAGTCGACGCGCTTCCTCGCGAAACAATCGAGGAATATATTCGTCGTGTCTCGGGGATTATCGATATCGAGAATCAGATGAAGGCTCTTGAGCCGCGTCTTGAAGAAGAAACTGTTCTTGAAGAGTATACGGAAATTATGGAACTCTACCAGCGTGCGGGTGGTTATGATTTCGAACGTCGTATCCGCAACGTGCTCGATGGATTTCAGCTCACGACTATCGAGCTCAATCATCCGGTAGCGCAATTGAGCGGTGGACAAAAAACAAAAATTTCTCTTACGGCTATTTTGCTCAAGGGTGTCGATATATTGTTTCTCGATGAGCCGACCAATAATCTTGATCTGCCGGCTTTGATTTGGTTGGAAGAATATTTGATTGCTTCTCCTGCTATTTGCGTTATTGCTTCGCACGATAGACGGTTTTTGGATCGAGTGGTCACCAAGATATTGGAAATAGATTGGTTTAAGCGTGACGCTTCTTTGCATACGGGAAATTATACGGACTATGCCAATCGCAAAGCATTGGAAATCCGTCGATTGCGTGAAGCTTACCGCCTGCAACAAGAAGAACTCAAGCGGCTTCGGGCGGCTGCTTTGGAAAAACACGACTGGGCTGCCAAGGGTGCTATTCAGCCATGGACGGACAATGACAAAATGGGTCGCAACTTTGCGCGCGATCGATCCAAAAAACTCAGCGTTACCGGTAATGCCATCACTACTCGAATGGAGAATATCGAGCGTGTAGAGAAATTGGAAGAGCGTATGCCCTTGCAAATTAAGTTTGCTCCCATTCCTCCCGCAGAACATCAGAGCATCGTACTCACGGATACAGTCGTCGGTTATAAGGATCATTTTCAATTCGGGCCGCTTACACTCGATATTCCTTTCGGATCGCGTATCGGTATTGTTGGTGCCAATGGATCGGGGAAATCAACTCTGCTCAAAACCATCACGGGTGATTTGCAACCGCTTTCAGGTACGGTAGAAAGAGAAGAGGCATTGCGTATAGGCAATTTCACCCAAGAGCACGAAAACCTTCCGAAGTATCAAACTATCAAATGGTTTTTTGGTGAAGTGGCCGGGATATATGACGTGAGTCGCGTTGCCATACTTTTGCACCGGTTTCATATCAGCGCTCTGGATGCGAGTCGGGACACTATAGGGGAATTGAGTCCCGGAGAACGCGCACGATTGCTCTTGGCGGTGTATTCTGAAATAAATGTCAATGTCTTGGTGCTTGATGAACCGACCAATCATTTGGATATCGAAGCTATCGAGGCGCTCGAAGAAATTTTGGAAAGTTACGCGGGAACGGTGATATTGGTAACACACGACCGCTATTTCCTCGAACGTATTCCAAAGATGGATACTTATCTGTTGGCTGATGGAAAACTCACGCATATGGTGGATTATGAGGCTTATGCGGCAGGACTTGCCAAGGAAGCGCAGTTTATGGTTCGCCGTTTGGCCAATGTCGCGGTGAAGAAATAATTCCCATTTATCATTACATTGAAAACAAAGCTTTCGTCTGTCATTCCCGCGAATCCGCCAGCCGGCGGAGGGAATCTAGAATTCCACAAATTTCATACAGTGCAAAACAGATACAGCAAATAAAAAGTATTGTTCCATAAGCGCTCGATTAGAGGTAATAAAACGTCAGTGACCCCTGGATTCCCGCCGCCGGCTGGCGGATTCGCGGGAATGACAACTATTAAAGATGGTGATAAGAATAAGTTTATGAATACAACTAAGAAAACAACCTTCAGAGGGAAACGAGAGGACACATCCTATCGTCCAGCATCGAAACGCAAAGGTAATACTCTTCGCTCCAATCCGCAACCGAAGCGAGCACCAGGATCTGCCAAGCCTTTCGTGAAAGAAAGCAGTTCTTCGAAAGATGTGTTTTCTTCGTATGAACGCCCCGCCAGCAACGCTTCGCGTAGCGATGCGGGCAGGCCTGAATATGCGCCAAAGCCAAAGGCTAGCCATGCCAAAGGACAGGCAAGCCATTTCCCAAAAACGAAAAAGGCAGTGCCGAGCGTATTGGCGGAGCCGGTGTATCCGATGCGCCTTAATCGTCACCTGGCTATCAAGAATTTTTCCAGTCGTCGTGAGGCGGACAGGCTTATTGAAAAGGGACTTGTGACTATCAATGGCGTCCTCGCTAAAGTAGGGGATAAGGTGAAAGAAACTGACAAAGTTGAAGTGGATGGCAAACTTAAACAGGCTTGGAAAAAGTATCGCTACTTCTTGTATTACAAACAAGCGAAAATCGCGACCCATACATCGCTCATCGGACAAAAAAGCATCAAGGATGTATCCGGACTTCCGGCGGATGTGTTTCCGGTAGGACGGCTTGACCGTGCCTCGCAAGGCTTGATGATTATGACGAATGATGGACGTGTTACCGACAAAGTGCTCAATCCGGAATATGCTCACGAGAAAGAATATGTCGTTCGTGTCAACAAGAAGGTTAACACTTTTTTTATCCGTTGGATGAGCGAGGGAATTCAACTCGAGGATTTCAAAACCAAACCCTGCATCGTGACGGCTGTTGATGATGATATCTTCAAAATTATCTTGACCGAAGGAAAGAAACATCAGATCCGTCGTATGTGTACCGCGCTCGGTTATGAAGTCCGTGACCTCAAGCGCGTCCGCATTATGGGACTGCGTATCGGATTGCTCAAGCCGGGACAATACAAAGAACTCCGCGGTAAACTATTGACTGAATTTCTGATTTCGATCGGTATTGGGTAAACGACAACCTGATAAAAGAGTCACCTCAACAGGGTGGCTCTTTTATAGTACAACACGCCCTATGTACTCTCAGGGTTGCTTTTTGTAAAGATGGATGGTATGATGGAGTGTCATAGATTTTTATGACGCAAAGAACTGTTAAGAGCGAACGATTTGTAATTGTTGCCCTTTAACAATTGAGAAATGTGAAATGGAGAATGTTTATGAACACGACCATTAGTAACAAATTATTACAGAATCCTCGCAGCACTGTGCCATATCGGTATGCTCACTCGAAAATATTCGTTTTTGACGCAACTACGCTACGGAATAATCCTGACATTATACTGCAGGAGCAATTCAAGGATTCAGCTATTGTTATCCATATAGATACTTTGAGGGAAATACACTTCTCAAAAGAGTACTTCACTAATATGCCTCATTTAGGAGGAAAAAATCGCATATTAAATCATTTACAAACACTGTCAACAAAAAGAGGTTCTCTGTCTTTAGGCGTATGTTTGGAAAATAGGAGCTCTGTATATGTTGATATGGAAGTCACTCATACGAGTAAGTCGGCATTGTCTACCGGTGCGCTCGAAACAACACTCGTAATGGCACAAAAAATAACGCAAGCAAACGAACATGCTATCGTTACTTTTGTTACAGACAGCGCATTTGCCCATATCATCGCTACGGGTCAATATAATCTGGTTGCTCAAAAATATGCAAGCAGTCTCTATACTGGTTTAGCCACGATGACTCTCAAAGATACCTTTGATGTCGCTGCTATTACTGCGTATGGGAAAATGTCGATTTGTCTCGGTGATGATGATTTTGAAGAGCGGGGAAGTGTAAGTGCACTGAAATTGAATCAGTGTTGCATTATCATATATCCACTGACTACAGAATCGGACGTACCTCCATTACTGGCCATCTATAAAGGCGCAAACACTTTTTTGATAGTGCGGCCTTACCAGACGGTAAAAACCGGTGATGTAAAAAAGAATCGTGTTATTAAGCCACGAAACAATGAACAGCAATTTCTGATGACGCTCACTGATGATAAAGAATTATGGTTAAGAATATTCTTTGGACCTCCGGGCGTTGGTAAGACACTGCCTTTGTTGTACACGTTGCTCAATCGATCCGATAAGCCGAAAATTCATTTCTTTGTTCCACTGGTGAGTGTTGACAAAGATCTTGGTCCGGTGCCGGGTGATTTGCAAGAAAAAACACTTCAGTACAAAACAAATGTGATTCAGGTATTATCAAGACTTGGATATACGGAGAGGTCTCTCGGGTCGCGTTTTGTTATTGAATCAATCAATAATATAGCCGGTACGACAATTGGCGATCCATTAGATAGTAATGGAAAGACAGTTATCGTATTGGATGAGGTACAACTGTGGGACCTTGATAATCTCCTGAAAGTTTGCAGTAGAGCTGGTGAGAATGCAGAAATATGTATGATGGGAGACCCTGCTCAAAGGCATAAGAATGTGCATGGTCCCAAAAATCTGGAGCATTTCATTAATTCATTGCAAGGACAGGAACGTGTCAGCATCCTGAATCTTACAAAAATTGAACGCAGTCCACTTGTAGCGCTGATTATGCAGGTTTGTTGCTAATCTTATGTTCCCATTGGCTCGTCTATCCAAATATTTGGATAGACGAGCCGTTTTTTATATCCATTTGACATTATTTGCATATAACCTATACTGTAGGTATGAGGTTAGTAATTTTAAGTACACACTATGATAAAAAATAAAGGGATCCTGAAACAAGTTCAGGATGACAAAGGAAAAAAAATGCTGTCAGTGAAAAAACTGAAGGCGCAGAAATGTGCCAAGCAAGCGCAGGGGACTTTGACAAAAGTGACGGAGATGATTGAGGGCGGGCGATACTGTCCCGAAGTCATCCAACAAATCGATAGCGTGATCGGTTTGCTCAAGACGACCAAGAGGGAATTGCTTGCCGGACACCTCGACACCTGCGTCGCACACCAAATGAGAGAAGACAAGGAAAAGGCGATCAAGGAACTTTTGAAAATATATAATTTATCCAATTAGATCATACAAAACGTAAGAACTGTGTCATTTCGACAAAGACAGCCTTATGCGATAAAAAATATGGTATTATAAAGACATATGAATCTTTTTCAACACAAGATTATATCCTCAGTGTTAGTGGTTACTTTTTTGGCTATTCTTGGCGGTGCTTGTTGCGGATCACTTGCTTTTGCATCAATGACTTCTCACGATACGATTATTCATTACAAAATGCTTGATGGCAACACAACGACGATTGATGTTGATGTGACGAACGAAAAGAACACGAAACAATGTCATACCAGTACATCGGATCGTATCATCAATACTACGACTGTATCTTCAACAAAGAATACGCTCAAACTTTCCACATCCGATATTGCCATAGCAGATGTCTTTTTTGAACAAACACTCTTTACCGGAGACGACCTCTATATTTCGTCAGCTCCGCCACCACCTTTAAGCGACATCTTGTTTTCCGTGATTAAAAAAGAATAGACTCTGTTGTTATAAACCCAATCGTTTCCAACTTGTCATCCTGAATTTATTTCAGGATCCCTCATGATACGGAGATGCTGAAATAAATTCAGCATGACAATGTCAGTAACTTTATAACAGCAAGTAAATATGGATAAAAACAAATTCACTCTATCTATCAACGGCATGCATTGTCGATCGTGCGAACTCTTGATTGAAGACGCTCTGACTCAGATTCCCGACGTTCAAAGAACAGTCGTGAATTATAAAAAGAGTACTGTGGAAATTCACTATGATTCCAAAAAACCGAATATATCCACCATTGAGTACGCCATCAGGGAAGCTGGATATACGGTAGGACAACATGGAACAAGCGCAAAAAAACCTCTTTTCAGTAGAAATCCGGAAGATTATAAGGACTTAGGCATCGCTTTCTTGTTTCTTCTCGGTATTTATCTATTGCTTAAGGATTTCGGTATCACAAGTATCAACGTCGGATCCGCCTCAAATCCGTCAAGCTTACCGGTTGTTTTCCTCGTAGGAATTACCGCGGGTCTTTCGACTTGTATGGCGCTTGTCGGCGGATTGATATTGGGTATTTCCGCACGGCACGCTGAGGTTCATCCCGAAGCGACACCGATGCAAAAATTCAGACCGCATCTCTTCTTCAATCTCGGAAGAATCGGAGGCTATGCATTTCTTGGCGGTGTACTCGGATCACTCGGATCGGTACTTCAACTTTCCGGTAGCACGCTTGGATTGATTACTATCGCCGTAGGATTAGTGATGCTTGCTCTTGGTATGAAACTCACGGGCATATTTCCCCGTATGGAGAATATCGGTATTACATTACCGAAGAGTATAAGCAGATTTTTCGGCATCAAGAATACTCACGAAAAAGAATATTCGCATCGAGGCTCAATGGTTACTGGTGCGCTGACTTTTTTCTTGCCATGCGGTTTTACGCAAGCGATGCAGCTCTATGCGATCAGTACGGGAAGCTTTACGCAGGGCGCGCTCATTATGGGAATATTCGCATCAGGAACCGCTCCGGGACTTTTGGGCGTGGGTGGTTTTACTTCGGTTATAAAAGGAATCTTTGCACAACGATTCTTTAAATTTTCCGGCATTGTGGTGATTCTTCTCGCTTTCTTCAATATCAACAATGGGTATAATCTGACAGGATGGGAGTGGGGATCGGATGCAAATATCAAAGCTCCATCTACAGCTACCAATAATTCAAGCGTCAAAAGCACGCCCAAGAGTGCTCCAGTCAATGATGCTAACGCGAATGTAAAGTTGGAAAACGGCGTGCAAGTAGTGACTATGACGGAAAGCTCTCGCGGTTATACACCCAACAAATTCACCATCAAAAAAGATATTCCGGTAAAATGGGTGATTACCGCCAATGATCCCTATTCGTGCGCGAGCAGTCTTTCGGTTTCGAGCTTGAAAATCCAAAAAACATTGAAGGCTGGTGAAAACATCATTGAATTCACACCGACAAAAACCGGTAAGATTCCATTCTCGTGCGCCATGGGAATGTATACCGGCTCATTTATCGTTGAGTAACCGTTCCACCGCGTCACTGATTCATAACAAAACAACATCTATGAACGAATTAACATTCAAAATCAACAGCTTCCATTGTGAGGCTTGCGTCAAGCTGTCAACTCTGAAAATCAAGAAGATAAACGACGTACACGACGTAAGTATTCAATCAGATGGCTCGTCTAAGGTGTGCGCCGATCGCATTATCACGTTAGATGAAATTTCCAAAGCATTGGACGGGCTGGGTTATACGGTAACGGCGGTTTAGATACACTGTAAATCTAAAAATTTCAGAGAGTCTTTCCATAAGGCACTGAACTCACAATTGTCATTCCCGCGAAAACGGGAATCCAGAATTCCACAAACTTTCGATTAGATAAAATAAAATGATCGTGGTACCTGGATCCCCGCCTTGTGCCACTGCTAAAGCTAAGGCGACACGCGGTCGCGGGGATGGCATACAAAGATTGATTAACTTTAATAACAATTATGAAAGAGAAAATACAACTACAAATCACAGGAATGCACTGCGCGTCCTGTGAGGTGCTGACGAAAGAAGAATTGAACGAACTTCACGGTGTAAGCGACATTGTCATTGACGCAAAGATTGGCACAGGAGAACTGGTATTGGATGATACTGTCAATTCCAAACAAGACGTGCTAGAAGCTGTGAAACATGCCGGATACGATGCGTCTATCGTTGGTGAAAGTGTTGTCGAATCAACCGATGCATCGCTTAAGAAATCGGAAATAAGTATCATCGAAAATAATGTGGCGCAGGGCAATCCTATCAAAATGAAACTCGAATCGAAAATCGAAGCAGAAGGAAAAGTTTTTGAAGGAACTGACGGACATCCGTATTTTGAGGGTAAAATCAAGAATAATCGAAGCGCGGAATTTGATGTTCCATCGGGCGATAATGAAGCGAAGAATTTTGTCGATCAATTAGTGAATGCTTCAAATATAGCGCATTTGTTTGATGTGGTTGTCGGGAATGATACAAAAAATAATCAGACTCAACAGATTTTGCCATCACACATTGCGACAGTTGAAACCCCAAAGAAGGAATCATTTGTTGTCGGCGACCCAAGTAAACGAGTAAGCTTGTCCCTTTTCGGTATGCATTGTTCTTCATGCGCGAACATAATTGAAAGACAATTGAAAAAAGTTCCCGGCGTCAAACAAGCAAACGTCAACTTTTCAGCGGAAAAAGCCTCTATTCTTTTCGACGAAAATATTTCAAGCGTAAAAACACTGACGGATGCCATCGCTAAGGTTGGATATAAAGGTGAACAGGTAGATGCAAAAGATACGGAATATGAAACGCGCAAGCGCGAGAAAGAAAGCTCGACGCTGTTCACTAAATTTATTTTCAGCTTTATCTTGAGTTTCCCGATGCTGTATTTTATGGCTTTTGATTTTGTGAATTGGCTTCCTGCAGAAAAAGCTTTCGCTCCATACATTGGCGTATTCTCATTGCTTTTGACCATTCCGGTACAATTCATTATCGGCGCAGGCTTTTACAGAGGAATGTGGTCAGCGCTTAAGATGAAGACATTCAATATGGACAGTTTGATCGCCATTGGAACTTCAACCGCATTTTTCTACAGTTTGTATAACTATGTGACGTATGTCATTGCCAACAATTCTTTGATCGGTGTCGGCGGTGTGAAAATTCCCGATTTGTATTTCGAAACCGCAGCCTATTTGATCACATTT
>Ga0172379_10010446_pt1 | contig 11237 bp, 11 predicted proteins | sample GrowelOW334metaG_FD_119756 | JGI IMG/M metagenome (GOLD analysis project Ga0172379, IMG submission 119756) | Groundwater microbial communities from an aquifer near a municipal landfill in Southern Ontario, Canada - Groundwater well OW334 metaG | ecosystem: Environmental > Aquatic > Deep... | reverse complement strand
GGTAAAAGTTGGGGTAAAATTTATGATCTGATGTGGAAATATAATGGTTGGAAAAAACAACTATTTGATGAAAGAGAAAGAATAATCGTTATTAAAGCAGCTCTGGAAGGTGACAAAAAACATCTTGAAGAAATAAATGAAATACTAAATAATGATTGTTGGTCATTATTTAACAGATGTCCAATTTTAATTGATAGTTTTTATAATGTTATTCATCCGAAGACAGATGATCCAATTATTCAACAAGTCTTTAATATTGAAACTTTAAATGGTGTGCTTGCTGGTACAAATAATGGAATAATTACTCAAAACAATGAAAGTAAAAAAGTATTAAAAGCTATACAAGAAATAACAAATATTCTTGAAAAAGAATATCTTGAAAATAAAAATACACCGGAGATACTTTCAAATTTACAAGAGATTCAAGGTGAATTACTTAAACCATTTCCTGATAATTTAAAAATGAAAAAAGCTGCTGATGGACTACAGACGGTTGCAAATATTACTCAGATTGGTTCATTCGCGGTTGCAATCGCACCCCATTTGCAGACAATACAACAATTTATCAGTAAATTTATTTAATAAATCCCGCATACAGCTATTCTTATTTGTTCCAAAGCAGGGAGCATAGACAATTTTTTATCGCACAAACCATCATATTTATTGGTATCTTCCATTAAATCTTTAGGTTCGAACACCACATATTTCTTATCATCAGAGTTTTTAAATTCAACAATGTACTGAAGTGGTTTTGTAAGGTTGATTCCAATGATTTTGTCTTTCAATGTTAGGTTCGAAGATAAAGAAAGCAATATTTGTTTTCTCGTCTCTAAGTCACCATTTTTAAACCAATATTTGGCATAACAAGCAAAGTTAAAAGTTCGTTCTGATAATTCAACCCATTGATTGACTCGATCACCAGTTTGATTCATCTTTTCTTCCAATTCTTTTTTCTCTTTCATTAATGTTTCTTTTTGACTCTTAAATTCATCGTCAGACAATAATTCATTGTCGGTGTTTTGTGGCGATATTTTTAATTTAACTAGGTTATCGATTCTATTAACAACTTTTTTATAGTCTTCTTGGAAAGAATCAATTGAGGCATTACGGCTGACTTTTTCTAAATCATAAAGTCTGTTTAATCTTTTGATCGCCCAATTTTTAAATCTCTCTGAAATTTGAATTTTTCCCAAATATTCTTCAACTTGTTCCATTAATTTTTCTTCAGTGACACACCCTTGAGTACAGTGAGGGTTTTTACTTTTAGCACAGTGGTAGTAAGTGTAGTGAAGTAATTTTGGATTAACCATATTTTCAATCAAAGTTTCACATTTTGGACAAGCTTTTTTATTCATTGAGGCAAATTTCTGTTTACAAACAGGGCAGATTATTTGAAACTTTTCTTCAGCAGTAATGGCACCGCCACATTCATTGCATTTAATTAACCCAGATGCAAAAAATTCTCTTGTGTGTGGTCGAGGACTACAACCTTTTCCGAGCAATATTTGTACTCTATCAAAGTCTTGTCGTGTAATCATCGGTTCATGTTTACCTTTATAAATTTTTCCAGCATATTCAAACTCTCCAAAATAAAAAGTATCTTCAAAGATTTTATAAATTGTTGATCGTGGCATTGGCTTACCACCATATCGTCCATTTTCAGGAGATCGATATCCCATTTCAGTATTAATATATCTTTGAATCTTTGGTGGTGACCATGCACCAGTCAGCATTAACTCCCAAGCCTTTTTTATGATTTGGAATCGAATTGGATCAGACTGAATTTTTTTATTTCCTTTACTAGAATAGCGATCATTCATATAGCCTGGTTTTGCCCCACTTGGTAACCACCCCATTTCAGCCTTAGTTTTTAATCCACGTTTTACATTTCTTGAGAGGTCGAGAATAAATTGATTTGCCATACCTCCCTCTACATAAAGCATCAAATTATCGATCGTAGTATATGATTTTTGAGGAGTGACAATAACTACTTCTTTATCATTTACTGCCCATGTTATTGCACCCATATCGATTGGGTTACGATATAGACGATCTAACTTCCAACAAACAATTCCATTAATTTCTCCAGTTTGTACTCTAGCCATCATTTTGGCAAATATTGGTCGCCCTGGTGCTTTTGCGGATTTTGATTCAGTGTAAATGTCTTCTTTCTCAACCTTAATGCCACTTCTTTTTGCCAATTCTTTAAGTTCATTTAATTGGCTATCAATAGAAAGCACCTGTTTATCTTCAGTGTCAGTCGATTTTCTAGCATAAATGACATATTTCATATTTTCCATAATTGTATATTTATCCTATCTTTAGCCTAAATATATTATATCGGATACCCAAATATAATCCAAGGTTAAAAAGGTACCTCCTCATCAGAAAAACTACTATTATCATTAGTTTTGTTAGATTCCTTTAAATTACTATTAATATCAACATTAGAAGAACTATTAGAAAAACTATTTTGGGTTTGTTTACTTGCACCATTAGAATTATTGTTTTCGCCATTAAAATTCCATCTATCTACTTCAGAAAAATCAATCCAATCATCGTCAGCATTTTTAACAGAAACAACTTTTATTTCGTAAAAACTTTCTTCTTTTTTTAAAATTAACTCTTTTTTTAATAATTTATTCATTACTCTTGAAACTTTCGTTATTGACCATCGGGTCATTCTAGAAAGGTCAGCAAGAGTAACCTCTACATGTTTATAATTTTTATGTCTTTTATCCCAGTCATAAAGTGCATTTAATAAATCCCATAATCTATATTCAGAATCATCTAACTTAAATTTAAGTGCAGTCAAATGTCTGTCTCTCCTCAAAAATTGGAACCCCTTTTCTAGTCGATAAGCCTTACTACTTGTCTTCATTTTCCTTTTTTGGCATTGCTTTATAAATCACTTGAAAAAGATTTAAAAGCCTTTGCCCTTGTTCTTCTGCCACATCATCGCCAATTTCCTCGCCAAACTCAGCAAGCCATATTTCTTTGAATTCGTTGAGGTCTTGTTGGTTTAACATTTCGACAGTTAATTAATAACTGTCATATTATGAATCTGTGGAAAGTTACGAGATATGAACAAGTGAACAGGTGTTACATGTCCACAGCGAGAAGTTTTTTATATCTTTGAATTGATCGTTTTACCCCTTCAACACCAGACACACTCGTTAAAGGATTATTTAATTTCATCTGTTGTTGTTTTTCTTTTTCTGATAATTCTGATAATGCAATTTGGGCATAACTTTCGCCTTTTACATTTCGCCAATACCAATGTCGATCACGTTTAATATTAGTTATATTTTTTGGGTCTTTTAACTCCTTATATATCGGACTCCACAACTCATCTGGCACCAACTCAAACATTTTCTTTTTATAAGTTTCAAACTTTTTATCAAACAATTCGTTTAATTCTTTTTTGGTCGTAAACTGATCTAAAATAATTGTCATAGTAGTACCAAGAGGATATTTAAACCATTTTTGACTATCATAAATCTTGAATTTCACTGGTTTATAATCTTTTAAAGTCACTTTATTTGATAACGTTGCGGCTAACATTACGGATTCAAAACTGGCTGGTCTAGAATACTTTGTAGCCAAAAAAGTAATATCGTCTCGTAGTTGTTCAAATTCCTCAGTTGTCGTTTGTTGTAGCCGTTCTGGTGAAGCCAAATAACTATTAAATATAGTCCTAAGTTCCATTATTTCTTTCAAACAATCAAGTCTGTCTAATACTGTCACTAATTGAAAATATCGATGATTTTCAAATCGATCATCGACTTCTATTGGGTCAAGATTCATTGATATTAATTTTTCTGTCTTCACTACACAATTTTAGCCTATGATGACACGACATTGGAGGTATAATCAAATCATCTAATAATATTAATGTTTGAAAAATGAGCAATAAGATTTATATAAAGCAAGTTAATATTGAAAACTTTAAATGTTTTAAAGGTAATTTTAATTTACCTTTAAATGAAGGCCTTAATATTATTGTCGGCGACAATGAGGCAGGTAAATCTACAATTTTAGAAGCAATTCATTTGGCATTAACAGGATTATTAAATGGAAGATATTTAAAAAACGAATTAACACAGTATCTGTTTAACCACGAAGTAGTCGATGAATATATTAAAAAAGCAAATACGGGAGATAACCCACCACTGCCATATATTTTAATCGAAGTTATTATTGCAGGCGAGGATTTATCAAAATTTGAAGGAGATAACAATTTTGAAGGGAAAAAAGAGTGTGGTATTTCTTTCAAGATTGGATTTGATGATAAATATAAACCAGAGTATGAAGAATTTATTAAAAATGGAGACATTAAAACTATTCCTATTGAATATTATGATATTTTTTGGACTTCCTGTGCTCGTGATAATATCACCGCAAGGAGCATACCAATTAAGTCTGCACTAATAGATTCTTCAAGTAATCATTATGAAAACGGCTCTGATATTTATATTTCAAGAATTATTAAAGATAATTTAGAAGAAAAAGATAAAGTAAATATATCTCAAGCATACAGAAGAATGGTGGATAGCTTTATGTGTGATAATTCCGTAAAAGAAATTAGTAAAAAAATTAAAACTGATGCAAATATTTCCACAAAAAGAGTTGAATTGTCGGTTGGTTTGTCGTCAAAAAACAGTTGGGAAAGTAGTTTAATGACTTACTTTGATGACATACCATTTCACTACATTGGGAAAGGGGAGCAATGTATCGTAAAGACAAAATTAGCTCTAAGTCATAAAAAATCACAAGAAGCAAATATTCTTCTTCTTGAAGAACCAGAAAATCATCTTTCACATACAAAACTTAATCAATTAATTAATGAAATCAAGGAAAGTAATAGTGAAAAACAAATAATAGTTTCCACTCATAGTAGTTTTGTGGCAAATAAATTAGGATTAGGAAATTTAATTCTATTAAATAATAAAAAAACAGTAAGATTAAATAATTTAAATGATGATACTAAAATTTTTTTTGAAAAACTCTCAGGATATGACACACTTCGTCTTATACTTTGTCAAAAGGCTATTTTAGTGGAAGGAGATTCTGATGAATTAATAATTCAAAAAGCATTTTTAATTCAAAATGGTATGTTACCAATTGAATGCAACAAAGGAATAGATGTTATCTCTGTCGGAACAACATTTTTGAGATTTTTAGAAATTGCAAAAGAAATTGATAAATCAGTAGTAGTGGTGACAGATAATGATGGAAAACCAGATGGTGTAAAAAATAAATATACAGATTATCTCGGTGAAAATGCCAAAGATTCTATCAAAATTTGTTTCGATGAGGATGTTGATACTGGAGTATTGGAGATTGATGGAAAAGCTTTTAATTACAACACCCTTGAACCAAAAATGTTAAAAGCTAACAGCTTAGATTCTCTTAATAAAATTTTTGGAACAAATTACCAAAATACTGATGATTTACACAAATATATGCATGCGAAAAAAACTGAATGTGCTCTGAAAATATTTGAAACCAAAGAAATTGTAAAATTTCCAAAATATATTCAAGACGCAATAGCATAGATATGCACGGTAATAATAAATTAATTATTGCTGTTGCCGGCTCTGGTAAAACAACCTTTCTTATAAATGAAGCACTTAAGAAGAAAGATGGCCACATACTTATAACTACTTATACAATTGCAAATTGTGAAGAAATAAGAAAAAAAATTATTAAAAAAAGTGGTTATATTCCTCAAAATATAGAAATACAAACTTGGTTTTCACTTCTAATTCAACATGGAGTAAAGCCATTCCAGTCACATTTTGATAAAGGATTATCAGACTTTAAAATAAAAGGACTACTTTTAACTAATACAAAATCTGCAGTTAAATATACGAACTCAAAAGGGATACCAGTCTGTTATGAAGAATCTGAAATAAAAAAACATTTTTTTACACCAAACAATAGAATCTATTCTGATAAACTCGCAAAGTTTGTTGTCGGTGGTGGAGATAGATTTAGAAAAACAAAAGAAAGAAAATTTTTTGTCGATCTTATGATTAATCGGCTATCAAAAATTTATTCAGATATTTATATTGATGAAGTTCAAGATCTGGCTGGGTATGATTTGATTTTTTTACAATACCTTTTTAAAAGTTCAATCAATGTTTTGATGGTTTGTGACCCAAGGCAAGTAACATATTTAACTCATCATGAAACAAAGTTTAAACAATATAAAGATGGAAAAATTAAAGAATTTATCAAAACTGATAACAAAAAATATTTTAAGGATGAAGATATTGACGAAACTTCCCTAAGGGTTTCACATAGAAATAATAATGCTATCTGTAAATTGTCTTCAAAATTATTTCCAGAATACGTTTATTCTGAACCTTGTACTTGTTTTGAATGTAGAAAATCTGACAGTGAAGATCACATTGGAGTTTTTATAGTCAAAAAATGTGATGTCAAAAAATATCTTTCCACTTATAATCCAATGCAGTTAAGAGACAAAAAAACAGTATTGGTTAATGAAAAATTTGATGTTGCAAATTTTGGCGAATCCAAAGGATTAACTTTTAATAGAGTTCTTATTTATCCAACAAAAGAATTTATCAAATGGTTAAAAGACGATAAGTATAAGTTAGCCCCAACAAGTAGATCGAAATTCTACGTCGCCATAACAAGAGCAATTTACAGTGTCGGAATTATTTGTGATGAAAAAATAGAGATTGCAGATGTGAATGAATTTATAAATACATTACCAAATTAATAGTTCTTTCTATAATCTAAATAACTCCGAAACATCAACTTTCAATTTTTTAGCAATCTTTAAGAGTACTTCCATTGATGGATTTATTCTTCCTTGTTCAATGTGGCCGATATGAGTTCTACTTAAACCCAAAGCTTCAGCAAATTCTTCCTGACTCTTGTAGCCAATTTGTTTTCTTAGTTTTTGAATAGTCTTTCCCAACCTTTTAGTAACCTTTCTCTTTGTTATAACCATGCTTGGATTATGTCTAGCTATGAGGAGAAACTCTACTAGCTTAAAGCGAGCAATTAGGTATAAATAATGTATAATCTCGTTTAGAAGTCCTATTACAAATTTTTTAATATAAACAATATGACCAACCCTTATTGGGACAAGATTAAAAAAACTGTGTCAGAGATTGATAATCTTGTTAATAACAATTCAAAGAAAGACATCCAATTTAAGAAACCAACAAAAATATTTTTTGGCAAAAAATGTCTCAAGTGTAATAGTCGTAATGTCAAAACTATAAAAGCTGGATTTATGAAACATCTAATGCAACAAAATGTTGCCATTTGGGTACCAGGAGCCAAAATATCAAAACCTTTAAATGTTTGCCGTGATTGTGGTTTCTCTTGGGAAGACCGTTAATTGTCTCGTAGCCGAGACAGATGAAATAGTAAGTACCAATTTATATACTATTGTATAGGACTATATAATATATAATGGAAACATAGGTAATAACTCTCAGGAAGTCGTTTGAAAAATAAAGCAGACTCAATTATAGATTTAACTATTAAAACTTATTCTACGAGGCTACATGAAGCCACAATAGTGTTCTTAATTAAATACCAAGAATAGTTTTGTTGATTATCATTAGTTTCACTTGGAAAGATAAACATTTGTCACGCAGGCGTGACAAATTAAAAACATGTTCAACTTGGGTCCTTGTTTCCCAAACAAAACACAAATATAATTAAGAAGATGAATAGTAAATTTACTTTTATAGATCTGTTTGCTGGTATCGGTGGATTTAGAATCGCATTAGAAAGATGTGGTGGTAAATGTTTAGGTTTTTCTGAAATAGAACCCAAAGCTATTGAGACCTATAAAGAAAATTTCATAAAAAAGAATGACAATGAGTGGGAACTTGGCGATATACAAAAAATAAATAAATTACCTACACCAGTTGATGTAATTGTCGGTGGTGTGCCGTGTCAGTCTTGGTCTGTCGCTGGGAAAATGAGAGGATTTGAAGACCCACGCGGTAAATTATGGCACGATGCTATAAGATTAGTGAAATTAAACAGACCAAAAGTTTTTGTATTTGAAAATGTCAAAGGATTAGCCGATCCAAGAAATAAAGAGAATTTAAATCTTATAGTTAATAGTTTTAAAGAATTAGGTTATACCATACCAACTCCTCAACTTTTAAATTCATATGATTTTGGTCTTCCACAAAATAGAGAAAGAATATTTATTGTTGGTTTTAACAATGATGTCATTTCTGATTTAAATTTTTCTTATCCCAAAAAACGTAATATTGAATTTAGATTATCAGATTTTCTAGATGGTCTTGAACAAAAAACCGTTATAAAGAAAAAAATAAATCCAAAAGAATTATTTGACGGTAAAATACCTCTATCAAGAAATAAATTTCAAGTAAATGATGAATTAAATGATTTTTTTGTCTTTTGTGACGCTAGGAATGGTCACAGTACTATTCACTCTTGGGACCTTATTCCAACTAGTAATAGAGAAAAAGAAATTTGTTATGCCATAATGAGAAATCGTAGAAAAAAAGTTTATGGGGAAAAAGATGGTAACCCATTAGGATTTAAGGATATTGATGACCTAGTTTCTAACCTTAAAAAAGAAGAATTAGAAGGGTTAGTTCTTAAAAGAATACTTAGAAAAGTAGAAGGTGGAAAATTTGACTTGGTAAACTCAAAAAATTCTTCTGGTATTAATGGAATCTATCGGGTATTTTTACCAAATTCAAAAATATTTTCTACTATCACTGCCACTGGAACTCGTGATCATGTCGCTACTGTCACAATAAGTGGTCGCACCCCAGAAGAATATCGACGAAATTTCATTAAAAAAGTGTATGAAAAAGGGAATTTTAGACAAATTACTCCAAGAGAGGCCGGATTATTACAGGGGTTTGGACATAATTTTAAACTTAACAGACAAGATAGAATCTCCCTTAAACAATTTGGTAATGCTGTTTCAGTAAATGTTGTCTATGCTCTAATGGAATCTATAATTAAGACTGGTATTTTTTGAATAAATAAGCCATAATCAGGATGTGATAAGCGAAAAACAAAAAAGTGAATTTTTATTGCGTTTAGGTAAATGGGTAACCGATGATTTTGCCAAAAAATATGAGAATAATATTAGAAAATGTTCAAAATTATCAGAGTTTAAGGTTAATCCGCTACTTTTACCATTTCTTTCTCTCACTTTTACTGGGAATGTTGATCCAGAAAGTTTAGCCAAAGTCCTAGTTTACCCACGAGTACTCAGCACTTCAATTACCACTACATTTGGAACAGGATTACAGAGATTTATAACTGATGCTTGGAATGAAATCTGTGGAGGATCTGGTTTATCTGGAATCGATATAGAATTTACAGATCAGATTGAAGGTGGTAAAAAATATGCTCAAATTAAACTTGGGCCAAATACCATTAATAAAGATGATGTGAAGACTATTACTGATCATTTTAAGGGTGCACTTAATTTAAGTAGGACAAATAATCTTAAAATTAAACACGAAGACTTAGTTGTTGGTGTTGTTTATGGTAAAGAATCGGAGAAGAACGCCAACCTTAAAAAATTAGATACAGAATACACAGTCTTAATAGGTCAAGATTTTTGGTATCACTTAACTGGTGACAAGGATTTTTATAATGAAATGAAGAAAACAATATTTACCTCGTCAGAAAAAATATGTCTAAAAGATGATATTGAAAAAGCTATTAAAGAACTATCAAAATCTATTAACAAAGACAGAATTTTATCAGCTTAATTTAGTGTCACGACACAATATTTTATTTTTTTATTTTTATTAATTGTCTCAGCGTCGAGACAATTTTCACGCCAGCGTGAAGAATAGACTATTAAAGTTTTCAAGGTTTTTCCCATTTCCAAAGAAGTGACTACGATACAAAGTGGCGAATCAAAAAACAGAATTTCCGAACAGGGGGTGTTTCAAAGTTTTCGGCTTTGCAATAAACAGACTAACAGTATTCAAGTTTAACCATAGATTTATAAACATATTATTACTATCTATAACAAACTAATACATATCTAAAAATTAGCTACAAATTAGCAATTAATTCCAGTCATGTTAAACGTTGGTAATGGTTCATAGTGAGTCATATTGTAGGTTCGGATATCGTCTATTACGCAGAGCACAATGAATTTTACAGAATGGTTTTCTATACTATCAATAATTGTTGGAATTATACTCTTTGGTTGGGATATTTATTTACTTGGTGAATCAAAAAAACAGAAGGCAGTTTTTGACAAAGAAAAAGAAATTCATAAATCTCAAGTAAAAATATGGCAACATTATGCAAATGGACTCAGCAATTCTCTATTAAATTTAGGATTTTCTGCAGAAAGAGAACAAAATTCAAAATTAGAACAGGCGATTAAATCATTACAGACAGTATCATTTTATCTTTATAAATCATTAAATGAAGAAAGATTATTTTCCGAAGAAGAAATAAAAAAACAACAACTAGAAACAGAAAGTCAGTATAAACAATTTTTTAATAAACCTAAAGTAAGTACAGAAATTCCACTAGACAAGTAAGATTTTTCTTCACATTTGGTCTAAGACGACTAGTATTTTGGTATAATCAAAGTATGTCCAAGAATCCTATTATTAACGCCTTCAGCGCTTCAGTGTATATCATCCTCGTTGTCACTATTATGACCTTTGTGACAAAACCTTTACAAAATAAACCCGACACCTTTTTCGCTCCAATCACATTTTTATCACTGCTTACTCTTTCTGTCGTTGTAATGGCATTTCTATTTTTTTACCAACCACTGCAGCTTTTTATTGAAGGAAAGAAAAAAGAAGCGGTAAACCTTTTTGTCAAAACTGTTGGTATATTCGCAGCATTTACGGCTGTGATTTTGATACTGCTTTTTTCTGGTCTAATCTAGATTAGGGTAATAAAAATTATTTACCTAACCTTTCCAATATTTGTTTCATTTGACCAATCTCTGATTGCTGAGAGGGAATAATTTTTTGACACAATTGTTTAATTTCAGGATCATCAAAAGATGCGTTCTTACACATTAATATTGCTCCAGAATGATGAGGAATCATAGATTTTAAAAATTGCTTATTATCTATTGCAGTCTGTTTTCTAATAAAAATAAAAAATAATATAAATATAGAAATACCGACACACATTAAAACATTTTTAGTTAAGTTTTTATACATAACACCCATAAATAAAATTTCCAAGATCAACATCGGAGC
>Ga0172379_10010445_pt1 | contig 11237 bp, 10 predicted proteins | sample GrowelOW334metaG_FD_119756 | JGI IMG/M metagenome (GOLD analysis project Ga0172379, IMG submission 119756) | Groundwater microbial communities from an aquifer near a municipal landfill in Southern Ontario, Canada - Groundwater well OW334 metaG | ecosystem: Environmental > Aquatic > Deep... | reverse complement strand
ATGGCATTTTTCCTTCCCCGCATCCGTTTCTTGACGGGAAACATGTCTTCCCAGAAGGCTTCCAGGGATTCCCTCAGAATCTTTACGCTGAGGGCGAAGCCCCGGAGTCCCGCCGTTTTCAGCAGGGCGACGGAGAAGTAGGACAGAACCAGGAGATCCTTGGATTTATTCGTCAGGATGTCCTCAGACAGTTGGAGGACGCGGTTCCAATCCATCGTCCCGGAGAGGGTCGGCGAGGACATCTTTTCTATTTCCCTAGACAGGGCCTCGAAGTCGGGATCGTTACGTACATCCTGTCCTGCCGGGCTGTCTTCTGAAATCGGTGTTTTGCCGAGGTCACGTCTTGCCATTGTCATTTTGCCTCACATTTTACAATATCCAGGGGGACAGCGGAGGGGACTTTTTTCAAAAGCTGAATAACCGGTTTAGAGCCGCTGATCCGATAGGATATCTTTGTTGAAGTAACGCCAAGGCTGGTGAGGCGCGCCTTCAGCTCTGGAAAATCCCCGGCGCTGAAGGTTTTGGATCCGCTCTTGAAATCGGACAGAAACTGGGCAAAACCCATGTGGCCGGGGTAGGCTTTTGTCAATGTCATGCCGGGGAATAAAATCTGCAGGGTAGTGTCGGCGCATTTGTCAGGCGCCCAGCGTATGGTTGCCTTCTGAGGGTAATTGAAATTCTTCAGGACCACTTGCGCGTCCGTACATTGGAGGGTCAGGATATTGGCATAGGGATCGATGCCGGCGTCGTCATTGACTTCAACGGGCAGAGTTTCCATCTGGACAAGATACTCCGGCTGAGCGATGACCGCCCCTTCCGCCCCGGAGCTAAGAAAGGAAAGGAAATCCTGGTTAAAAGGAACGGATTTCTCAATGCCTGTTTTAATAGACGCCTTCCGGGAAATGTAGCCCACCGTGGATTTGGTGATAAAGGGGTTTGCCGGCCCCCCGACGAATTTCCAGACCAGTCCATTCGTCTTGTCAAAGAGGAGTATGGGAAGCTTGTCTTTCGGCGCCCCCTGAATGCCGCCGATAACCTGGCTCTCCCATTGCTGTTTCATATAACAGGATGTCTGGCGAATACAGTATTCAAGCAGATAGCCGATGGGGCCGATCAGGATATCCCATGCCTCGGTCGTATCGCCCTTTAACGATAAAGTTCCTTTAAGTTTCAGGTAGTTGCTGTATGCCAGGTAGATCGCTGCATTGCTCTCCTTCGCCTCAGCGGGAAGGGTAAAGAAATCAGCGGCCATGCGATATCCCACTTCCTGGGAGGTGGCGGCGGGCCCGATTTTGTCAAGAGAGGCCACATAATCCTGCCAAACCTTCAGGGCATCCATGCGCTTTTTCATGGCGTCCAGTTTTTTCCGGTCCATATCTGATCGTATCTGCTGGGTAAGTTGTTCCTTTTCACCGGCAATCTTATCGAAAAAAGACCCCGATTTTTTCTGGATTTCACTTTTGGCTAATTTTTGGATTTCATTTAGTTCGACGACGATGGCCAGCCAAGGGGAGAGTTGATCGGCGCTAATCCAGGCTGACTCCTCGGCAATCCTCCGAATAAGAAGAAAATAAGGGCTGTGATCGGTGGTCATGAGGGTGGCCATGGTCCGTTGGCTGGCCAATGTCTGGAGTCCATCCTCCCCCTCTGGGAAATGGCGGGCGAAAGAGGTCCAAGCATTGGTAAACTCTTGCAGATACCAGTTCCAGAAATCGATTTTTCTTTTTGCAAAGACTTCTTTATCTGCCGTGACCGTTTCAATGGTTCCGATAAAGGCCTCGATATTTTTGCGTCCCTGGCTGGTGTAGGCCCCGGAGACGGCGACATCGGTGTCAAAACCGGTGCTCTCCGGTTCACCCCATAAGTCCTTCAATTGCACGGGCAAGGCGTTGGGGATCCACTTTCTGACCAACCATTTCATGTCGGGAACCGTTTTCTGCAGCGATGCGAGGGCGGTCTGATAAATTTCCAGATTTGTTTCCGCCGTTCTCTTATCCTTGCCCCATTTCATATAGGCATAGTAGTTGGCATCGAAAATGGCGGCGATGTCCGGTGTCGTCTTGGGATAAATCATGACAATAAGGTCGGCGGCACTTTTTTGGAAGGCGTCGCTTTGGACGATCTTGCCGTTTTTAACGTACTCTCGCAGGACACTGATCCGGGCTACGACAAAGCTGAAATAATCGGCCAGGTCATCCTCCGGGGTGTTCCTGTTGATGTCCTCCAGGCGTTTCAAGAGGTTTCTGTCGAAGTTGTCCATGATGCCCTGCTTGAAGAGACGAGCATACTTTGCCTTTGCAGCCTTTTCTAAGTTGAGGCTGTCGTCAAGGCCAAGACGGGGAATGAGCCAGTAGCGGTTGGCCTTTTCCAGGTCGAGAATCTGTAGCCTCATCCTTTCGATCATGATCAGGTCCATAGTCGCATCCTGGCTGAGAACGGCCTGCTGTTCTTTGAAATCCGCACGGAACTTATTCAGCGTCATGCGATTGTGGATAAAAGACATGGTCAAAACTCCACACAGGGAAAGACAGATCAAAAGCCAGGCCAAAAGGCCGCTGTTGGCGGTCAGACGACGCCAACGAATGAATTCGAGAATGGGGCTGAAGAGGGTGCGGTCGCCAGGCAGAATGCTCCGGAAGAAATCTTTGAGAAAAAGATCCCTTCCGACTTCCCCACTTTGGGAAACCGGGGCCGGTTGTTCCAAATAATCAAAAAGCTCGGAAGTTGGCTGGCTGTCCTGTCTGGCACTGGAAAAGTAAAGTCCCCGTAAGGGGGGAGTCTCCTGGTAGGGATTCTCTTCAAACACGGATTTTACAAATATTTCCAGTCCCGGGCGGAGCCGCTCAAATTCACCGGGAAACACAAGGGCGGCCGGTCCCGGTGCGCACGCCTGGTGGGTCATCATCAGGCGCAGATCTCGCAGACGGACCGTCATATTCGCCCAGGCCTGGGCGAGAACCTCATGCCAGTATGGGTTGAATTTGCGGTTCATGTAGCCCATCGCCTGGGATGAATCTCCATCGGGAAAACAATTGAAGAACTCGGCAAAACCAAAGACCATGTCCATTTTGGTTACAAGGATGTAAACGGGAAATTTCGCCCCCGTAACGCGCATGAGCTGGTCGATGCGTTTGCGGATACTCTGACCGTCCAGGCGCAGCTTGTCGCTTCCTCCTGCGAGGAGGGCATCGGCGGCAATTGCAACTACAGCGCCGTTAAGGGGTTCCTTCCGCCGGTACTGGGAAAGGAGGGTAAGGAACCTCTCCCACTCCTCCCGGTCTCGGTCCTCTTCGATGGGGATGGTATAGCGTCCTGCGGAATCGAGGATTATGGCTTCTTCGAAAAACCACCAGTCGCAGTTGCGGGTTGCCGTAATCCCGGCCGTCCTGGCGATGTCCGTAAGGGGGGAGCTCAGGCGGGCGCTTTTGATGGCCGAGGTCTTTCCCGCCCCCGATTCGCCGATAACGAGATACCAGGGCAGGGCGTAAAGGGGATTGCCTTTCTTGCGCAGATAGGAATCCCTGAGGAGTTCCACCGATTCCTTCCACTTCTCTTGAAGTTCCTGGAGCTGCTGCCTTTCATGGATGGGGAGACCCTTAATAGCGCTCTCGTCCAATTCCACTACCCGGCGAACGAATTTTCTTTCCCGTCGCCGCAGCAGGTATCTCTTTAGAAAAAAAGCGGCAACAACAAGGCCGATAATACCTGAAAAGATCGTTGCCCCCACCCACCAGGGCCAGCCCTTTTTCATGGTGACCCAGTAGAGGAACCCGGCCAGAATGAGGAGCAGGACGATAATGGCTGATATTTTCAGGATTTTTTTCAGCATGATCAGAACCCCGTTCCGAAATAGGACTGGTTTATGTTTAAAAGCAAGGCCTTGTATGCCGAATACAGGGCAATTACCCCGATTAACGAGATGGCCATGATGATAAGGGTGTAAAGAGAGAGACCACGGTGCCAGCGCTTGCGTTTGACCTCACCGGCCGCGCCGCTGTATCCATCGGGGAAGAGCTTTTCCGTAACACTCATATCCAGGTTGTCTTTGACCAAAAGCAGGTTGGCCTTCTGGATTTCCGCGAGTTTTTTGTCGTCTTCGGGCAGAAAATACCGTCCCTTGAATCCCAGGGCAAGGCAGTAGGCGTAAACTTCCCTGATTGCCGTGGCCTCCGGGTCCAGTTCCGCCAAACGGGTGAAAAATTCCTCTCCGGCATTCATGGTTTGGAAGTGAAGCCGCTGCAGTTGGTCTTCCTGCCATCTGCCTCGCTCTGGCCATTCCGAACAGAGGATGGTTTCGTCAATCCACGCACAGACGGCAAACAGGGACGCCTGCCAGTCGTCTTCATTAAAGCCGGCCTCCTGGCAGCACTGTCCGGACTGCTGAATAAGATCATCAAAGCGCCGGCGGGTTTCCTCATAAGGGGGTGGATTGTTCATCCGTCCCCGACAGATGTAGGTGGCATAGGCCATCAGTCCCATGAAACAATCGCTCAGTTGCATCGTTTTACCCGCCAGTTACCCATAAAGGTCATTGTCTCCAGCTTATGTGGCTGCCTCACTTTTTGATTATGATGATTTCCGCCAGTGTATCTTCCGGAGCATGGCTCCAATAAAGACAAATGTTCTGTTGCTTCTGTATTTCCGACCACTCCGTATTGCTGCGCTCGAGCCTGAAATAGGTGGAATCGGGACGGCGCGGCAACCCCGGAGGAAGGATGGTAATCTGATCCAGGGGCATACCGGGCAGCGCCCGCTTGATGAGGATGGGAAGACGTTCGGCGCTGCTGATCTTGACCATATGCTGAATGGTTTGCTCCCATTCCTCTTTATTTACGCTGCTTCTCAGCATGAGATAGAAGAGATTGCGATTGTCGAAGGTTTCTACCGGGATTAAGGCCCGGAAGTAGTCCCCCTCGCGGATCAGATGAATGACATTTTCGGCGCCGATCATTATGCCGTTCAAGAGTTCGTCGATGAGGATCTTTACTTCTTGGAAACAGGAACCGAGCTGATCATGCCGGTAGGGGGGCAGGAGTTCCGTCCCGTCTTTCAAGCGGCCCAGGGCGTCGATGCGGTCGGTAAATGCGCTCAATTCCCCGACGAGGGAGCGGAGGATGCCATAGACCGTCCAGGGGTGGACATGAGGGCTTCCCTCGGTATGGTGGTGCAGCAGGGGTACATAACGTATCAAGGCCCGCAGGGCGAGGAGGAAGACCATATAGTTTGATTCATCGGAATCCTGGGCAGCCTGTGCGGTCTGGTTGAGTTTTGGATGCTTATATTCCTCCAGGACGCTACAGCGTAGGGTTACTTCCTCCCGGATGCCCTTGACCAGCCCCGCGAGGATATCCGAGCTGGCGATACTGAGTACGGGGGGGATATATGTTGGCGAGAGGATGATTTCATTGCCGTTGAATTCCAGTTGGGCCAGGGGGAGTAGCTCATAATCTCCGGCGCCCTCGACTTCATTTTCCCAGAAAATTCGCAGGACATGGCTCAGGAATTTGATCTGGGCACTGGGGCCGCTCTGATGAAGATCTTTGGTTTCCTCCGGGTCAGCGGGGGAGGCAAAGCGGGTGGCTACGCCGGATAAATCATCTGGATTTTTCAAGACGGTCACGTTTCCCCCCCGGGGATTCCACTTGCGCAAACCTAGGTAGATATTAAAAGGTTTATCCATTTCCGTCCAGATTCCCTTGAAGGAACGAGGCTGCACATCGCCTGTGCCGGGGAATACTATCCAGGTTCCGTCCCGAAAGAGAATCTGCATTTCCAGAATCTCAAACATCTGATTCTTCAGAGATTCTTCCTGGATGCGCAGCTGGCCCAATCCCCAGAAATAAGGCTGCAGATAATTCTGAAGGGGATAGAGGCGGTACTGATCGTGGAGATCTTGCCACTGGAAATGCTGAGGCTGGAGGAAAAGCCCTTGGTACCAGAAAACCGGCCTTATCGGATCTGTCATTTTACGATAACCTCATGAATGGAGTTGGGTCCCAAAAATATATTTATGGAGACTGGCTCAATCCAGGACACGTTGGACCGGAAACCGTATACGCCCCGCTTGTCCGTGGTCGCGGGAACATCAAAGGTCCGGTTGACCTGTCCTGGTTGCAGGTCGTAATATCCCGCGACCACGGCGATGGTCTGGGTATTTTCATAACGGTCGAGGGTTAGGGTCTTTTCTTCTCCCGGTTCAATAAAGGCCTGATCAACACCGGTGACGCTGTTATCAAATTTTTCCGCCTGGAGGAGTTTGCTCAAACCGTCCGCCGTCTTTGTCTGCTGATTGTATGCGTTGAGGCCGTTGAACTGATAGATGACAAGTAAAATCGTGTGGCCCTTGTTTTCATAGTAGTTTAAATTAGCTGCCGCCTTGTAGTGGATCTGGATATCCTTTGGCCCGAACACACGATTTGGGACGGTGCCTTCGGTGACAGGACTGGGTCCCGGCTCCAGTGAAGCCATCGGGGCCTGGCTTGACGATGCCTGTGAGGACGTCTGCGTTGCCGGCTTTGAAGAGCAGGAACATAGACATATCAGCATGATGATTAATAAGGCGCCCCGATAAGTCATAAAAGAAGCTGTTCAGTTTTGTAAAGTATCTTTTTCCCCATAGCCTGTTACTTTAATGAGATTAACGTGCTCTGTCAATTGATATGTTTCCGGAAATGAAAATATTTCCCTTCAAAGAATCAAGTTTCCGGGGGCAGCAGCCCTGCCATCCAGTCCAGGTATTCCCGGCTTCCTGTCCTGATGGGGAGGGCAATAATCTCCGGTGTTTCGTATGAATGGACCGACTTGATGGATCTTTCAACCTCTCCGAAGAGATCGGCCCTGGTCTTGATAAGGCATTGCCATTCCTCGCCCGTTTCTATCCGCCCTTTCCATGAATACGTGCTGGTTATGGGGCCGACGATCTGGACGCAGGCGGCCAGGCCTCCTTCGATAAGCGCCCTGGCGATTATTTCGGCCTCTGCCTTTTTTTCAGTGGTCGTGGTGATCTGGAGATACTCTGCCATGCATGCTCCCTTTGGTAAGTTCATACATCATAATGGCCGCAGCCTGGGGAAGGCTCAGTGATTCGGCGCGTCCTGCCCCTGGTACATGCCATTTTTCGTCGATTGTTTCAAGGAACGCGTCGGGGACTCCGTGGGATTCACTGCCCAGAAGCAGGGCGGTTTTCTCCTGCTGCCGGTGCGGGGCAACGCCGTGACGCACATCGCTTCCGATCAGGACATGGGTTGTCCGGACGACAGGAAGAATTTCATGGAAATTGAGGTTATCAAAAATCTCCAGATGAAAAAGGCTGCCCATGGAGGTCCGCACGACCTTGGGGTGGGTCCAGTCCGCCGCGCCTGCGCTCAAGAACACCATGGCAAAACCGAACCAGTGGGCTGTCCTCATGATCGCTCCCAGGTTGTTGGGGTTGTTGATGCCATCGATAAGCAGGATATGTCCGGGCGATGCCTGGAGCCGCGCCTGCCAATTTCCGGGAGCCGGTATTTTTACGACGGCCATAACTCCTTCCGGCGCCTGGTCCTGGCTGAGTTTCCCCCACTCCTTTTCTGAGAGGATATAACTTTGAACCGTTTTACCTTCAGTCGTTCCGGTCCCCGGTGTCGCTTTGCCGTTGTCCGGACAAACGGAGGGGGGAGCAAAAAATAGCGAATAGATATCTTCTCTCCCGGCCATTCCCAGGAGGGCTTCGATTTGCCAACGGCTTTTCTGTAAATCCTCGATGACCTTGCGCCCCTCGGCCAGGAAAAGCCCATTCCGTCGTCGGTATTTGCTCATAGACAGTTTCTGCCAGTTGGCAAGCTCCGATTTTGATGGTTTGCCGGGGAGCGTTTGAATAGATCTCATTATTTCCTGCACTATTCCTTGATCATCACGAGCATCATCTTAAAGGCTTTGACTGCCTGGAGGGCGTGGGGTTCATGGGCGGGCATGATAATGAACTCCCCTGCCTGGAGCCGATATGCTTTCTTGGAGATCTTGATTTCCGCCTCCCCGTCCAGGATGTAAACCATGGCGTCAAAGGGGGCCGTATGCTCGCTCAGTCCCTGGCCGTCATCGAAGGCAAAGACGGTAACCGTGCCGGTGGTTTTCTTGATGATCTCCCTGCTGACAATGGACCCCGGTTGATAGGTCGCGATGCTGTTGAGGATAAGGGCTTTTGATTTCAGAGCGTCTGTCTTTGCTGTTATTTCGTCGGCCATGATTCCCTCCTTAGACGAACGATTATTTACTCGGAAACTGTTTTTATGGTTTATCCTTCCCGTCCTCCGGGTTGACAACCATCTCCATCTCATGGGGGCGGAGGATGGAGGCAATTATGGCGATTGCCAGGGTACCGGCGATGAACCCCAGGGACCAGCCGATGGGGATATGAAAGAAACCCTGAAGGAGCATCTTGATGCCGACAAACATCAGGATAACCACCAGGGCGTGACGGATGTAGTGGAATATGCTCATTAAACCGGCCAGGGCAAAGAAGAGCGACCGAAGTCCCATGAGGGCAAAGACATTGGAGGTGTAAACGATGAAGGGATCCGTAGTCACGGCCAGGATGGCGGGGATGGAATCGAGGGCGAACATCAGGTCCGTCGGGCCAATGACCAGGATAACGGCAAGCAGTGGCGTGGCGTGGCGGACGCCATCAATGTGAAGAAAGAATTTGCCGTCACCGTAATCGGTGGTTACGGGCATTATCTTATGGAGGAGGCGCAGGATGGGATTCTTCTCCGGGTGGATCTCCTCGCCGTGCCCTTTGGCCATCTTGATGGCCGTATAGATGAGAAAGACGCCGAAGACATAAATCAACCAACTAAATTTGGTGACGAGGACGACGCCGACGGCGATAAAGATACCCCGCATCACCAGGGCCCCCATGATTCCCCAAAAAAGGGCCGTATGCTGATGTACCGGGGGTACGGAAAAATAGGTGAATATCATCAGAAATACGAAGAGATTATCGACGCTCAGGGAGTACTCGAGGAGATAACCGGCCAGAAATTCGAGGGCCTTGGTCTGGCCTTTGAAGAAATAGATTCCGACGCCGAAGATCAGGGCGATACTTATCCAGAAACCCGTCCATTTCAGGGAATCCTTGATGTCTATCTCTTTGCCCTTCTTGTGGCCGACGACCAGATCCAGGGTTATCATTGCGATGAAGAGAACAGCGAAGGCGATCCATCCGATAACTTCTGTAGACATTGAACTTTCTCCTTATGATTTTCCAAATAATATCCGGGCGGCGAGACGGAAAATCCACACTATTGACGGGGCGGTCATACTATTTTTTCTCTTTCCTGTAAAGAAAGACCCCGGCGCCGCAGGCGATCATGATGAAGCACAGAATTTGACCCATTGTCAGGAGGCCGAAGAAATATCCCAGCTGTACATCCGGTTGCCGGAAAAATTCAATGAAGAACCGGACCAGACCATAGCCGATAAAATATAGAGCAAGGAGAAATCCGTCGAAGGGACTTTTCTTTCTCAGTGCCCATAAAATGATAAACAGGACAATCCCTTCCAGGAAGGCTTCGTAGAGCTGAGAAGGGTGGCGGAGCAGCCGTTCCGGATCATGAGGGAATATCATGCCCCAGGGAACTGTGGTTGCTCTTCCGTAGAGTTCTCCGTTGATGAAGTTGCCGATGCGGCCGAAGGTGTAGCCCAGGGGAATGGCGGGGCAGAAGAGATCCGCCATGCGCCAGAAACTTATCTGATGGCCTCTGCAGAAAATGGCGGCGGCTGCTAGGGCGCCGATCGCCCCGCCGTGAAAAGACATACCGCTGATGCCCACAAAACGGATGCCGTTGGAAAAATCGAAAGGCAGCAGGATCTCCCAGGGGCGGTGTAGATAGTAATCGAAGTTGTAAAACAGGACATATCCGAGCCTGCCTCCCAGAATCAGTCCGATAATCACCCAGATCATCAGGTCCTGGATCGTTTCCGCCGTATAACAATATTTTTCATCCTTGATTCGGTACATGACGAGGAAATAGGTCAGGGCAAAGGCAACCAGGTACATGAGGCTGTAGTAGCGGACCTGAAAGGCGCCAAATTCGAGGATATTCGGGTTTATCTGCCCGGGAAGGTATCGCCAGGCAGCGATCAGGGCATCCATCTCAGTATGCCTCTCCCTTGATCTCCTCGACATACAACTGGGCGGTGTAGGCGGCCGTCGCCCCATCGCCGCAAGCCGTAATGACCTGGCGGAGGGATTTGTGGATACAGTCTCCGCAGGCGAAGATCCCCGGGGTCGAGGTTCTCATGTCCTGATCGACGGTGATGGCGCCGTCCTTTTCTAAGGCAACCAGATCTTTGACAAGGGTCGTCTGGGGGATCAGTCCTACGAAGATGAAGACGCCGGCAGCGGGAATCTCCCGGGTTGCGCCGTTGACTATGTTCTTTATTCTTATCCAATCCACACCCTTGGCACCGCCGATTTCTTCCACCACGGCGTTCCAGGCCATCTCGATTTTCGGGTTGGCGAAGGCCCGCTTCTGGAGGATACCGGTGGCCCGCAAGCGGTTGCGCCGGTGGATAATGGTTACCTTGGTCGCAAAATTGGTCAGAAAAATGGCTTCCTGTACCGCTGTATTGCCGCCGCCGACGACCGCCACTTCCCGTTTCCGGTAAAAGGGGCCGTCACAGGTAGCGCAATAAGAGACGCCCCGTCCGACAAACGCCTCCTCTCCGGGGACGCCAAGGTGTCGCCAGTAGGCGCCGGTGGCCATTACCAGGGAAAAAGTTTCCCATGTCCGGCTGTCCGCAAGGACTCTCCAGGCCTTCTTTCCTCCATGATCAATAGTCTCCAGGGTCTGGACGTCGGCGGTTATGCATTCCAGGCCAAAGGCGACTGCCTGTTTCCTGAAGCTTTCCACAAGCTCAAAACCGTTGATACCCGCAGGGATGCCGGGATAGTTTTCGATGAGATCGGTAACGGTGATCTGACTTACCGTCGATGCCCCGGAGATGAGCAGGGCCTTCAGGCCGGCGCGGGCGGCATAAAGGCCGGCGGTATAGCCCGCCGGTCCTCCCCCGATGATCACAATATCATAAAGGGCTGATTCCGTTGATGGATTCATGAGTTCAGAATTCCTCCTTGGTGTATTATAGAATATTCCTTAGAATTCAATTACATCAGTACCTCATAGAATAAATCGGGGAGCGTGTCAAAAGAATATAATAAAATCACCGCCGGGACCAGGTCCCGATGGAATATGTCT
>Ga0172379_10010444_pt1 | contig 11238 bp, 11 predicted proteins | sample GrowelOW334metaG_FD_119756 | JGI IMG/M metagenome (GOLD analysis project Ga0172379, IMG submission 119756) | Groundwater microbial communities from an aquifer near a municipal landfill in Southern Ontario, Canada - Groundwater well OW334 metaG | ecosystem: Environmental > Aquatic > Deep... | reverse complement strand
CGGAAGAAGCATTTGATATTGAGATGGATAAGTTAAAATTAAAAAAACCACAGCAATGTGGTATTATGACGAGAGAATTATTAGCTAACCTTAAGTGTTCTGCTTGAGGGCTCCGGGTGCAATATTTATTTTTTCTTCACTTTACAATAATTACTTAATTAAGTCAACTCGCTTGAATGATAAAAAAATTAATGTTAATATCCCATACGAGTTTGCACACGCTGACAGCGAGGGTATTAGCTTGGAAGCAGCCATTTACATAATGAGTGCGTAACAGCTCACTCGCCGAGTAACAACTTAGGGCATAATTCTTTACGAAGAAATATGCCCTTTTTTATTGTTATACAATCAAAGCGATGTTTTCTAAAATTATTTTAACGGAGGCGCCGGGGGTGCTCAGATATCCGCGAGATTTTTGTAATTCTTCCAAAATAAAAATGGTATTTTTGTCGTTTGTATCTTTTTTAAATTTTAGGTGAATCACCTTTTCTATTTCATTTATGAAATTTGTCGCGAAGGACCTGAGCCTACCGCTACTCTCTTCATCTTTATTTTCCTTTATCATCTCCGTTATTTTTTCAATTCTTTCCTTTGGTTCCATCTTCATAAAATCCCCCACCAATTTTTCTAAATCTTTATCTCTTGATTGCTCTATCTTTACAATATGAGTCCTAGAAATAATCGTATCGAGCAAGAGCGAGGCATCAGGGACCACGATGAAGAAGTGTGTGCCTTTGGCAGGCTCTTCAATTATTTTCAAAAGTGTTTGCTCAGCTTCTCTATTTATAAATTTGGCAGCAATAACACAAACCTTTTTACCATTTGTGATTCCTAGCTGACTATGCCAACCTTTTATAAGAAGCGCATCATCTATGGTGAGTGATTCATAAATTTGAAGAAGAGTGTCTGGGCTCTTTCTCTCTATATCTCCACGATCTTCTAAAAATCGCAATATAACATTTGCCGTTTCTTTGGGCTCTCCTTCAACCACATAACTATGATATAGGTCGACTGGGAACAATTGTGTCTTATCTTCCATACTCCTATTGTACCTCAATTGGGTAAATATCTGAAAGCTCTCCTGAATAATAAAACTCATAAGCCATATCCCCAAAGGTATAATCCTTACCATTTACATTTATAACCGAGCCCCCAGCCAAAGGATTTTCTTTGGGCACAGAATAATAAAAACCAAGATTATAAAGTGTGGCCAAAATTTCTGGCCTGTTACTTATATCAAATCCGCTCCTTCGCCACTGGGATATGATCTCCCTCATAAATAGACCGACGTATAGATATGAATAATATGGATTCTTGGCGTCAGTTATGCGATTCATCCTCTCTTTCTCTATATCTATCCCCGGCAGATAATCGACGACGTTCTCCATCTCTGTACCTAGATAAAATGGCGAATTCTTGTTTTTCAAATTATCTTCAATAATCCCAACTGTCTTCGGCTTGAGACCAGCAATGCCATATGAAATTTTTGATAGAGAAGCGAGGATTTTTAGAGGTTCAAAATATGTTTTGAAAGATTCACGCCTACTACCAAAAAATCTAAACTGTTCACCTATAACTCCACTAATTATCAAGCGTGGCGATATCCCGGCATCACTGGCCGCTTTCTTTATGATATCTTGATCGCGAGTAAATACTTCTTTCAAAAGTCCCCACTCAGCACTTCCTTGCCAACCTTCCTGATTTAAATCAACTTTAGATTGCTCATAAAAATTCTTCGCATTATTTTTTTTATTTATATCAAAATATGAATTTCTTTCAGATGCTGAACCTCGGACATTTAGCCATCCAAATTGCATAGAAACAAAGACCGCCGAGAAAATAAATCCGATTATTGCGAATCCACACACAAATATGCGAAAGATATTTCGTTTTACTTTTTTAAAATTTTCAGTCATTACTTTTTACTTAAAATACTTTTCTTGTAAGTGTCCAAATGGCTGAGCGCCTCACCTGTCCCTTTTGCTACACAGAGAAGTGGTTCATCAGCAACTCTGGCTTTTACTCCTGTCCGACGATAAACCAAATCAGCCAAATTCCTAAGTTGCGCAGATCCACCAGTCATTATAATCCCATCATCGATAATGTCTGCCGCGAGTTCTGGTGGAGTGAGAGAGAGGACCTCTTTGATCGCCCCTATCATTATTCGTAATTCCTTATCAATAGCTCTGACTATTTCATTAGTAGAAATCTGTGCTGTCCGAGGAAGTCCTTGGATATAATCACGCCCTTTTATTGTAATGGTTAATTCTTCTTCAAGTGGCACAGCGGCTCCGATTTTCATTTTAATCGCTTCGGCAGTTCTATCTCCAATTGCGAGATTAAATGTCTTTTTTATGTAGTCAGTAATAGCTTGATCAATCTTATCTCCAGCACACTTTACTGAAGTCGAAGCGACAATACCTCCGAGAGCAATAACTGCGACATCGGTAGTTCCTCCTCCGATATCCATAACCATGTATCCTTTGGATTCTTGAATCGGAATTCCTGCGCCGATCGCAGCCAAAATTGGCTCCTTCACTACATAAGCATTTTTTGCCCCAGCTCTGATCGCCGCTTCCACTACCGCCCGACGTTCAGTTGAGGTAATTCCAGCCGGCACTGAGACCATCACATCCGGTTTTATTAAATTGTATCTACCTAAAGTTTTCCCGATAAAATATCGGAGCATTGCTTCTGTCACTCGATAATCAGCAATGACGCCATCTTTCATCGGTCGATAGACGATAATATTCTCTGGTGTTTTACCTATCATTTCCTTTGCCTCAATACCAATAGCTAGAATCGTGTTGTCTTGTTCGGAGACAGCTACCACTGAGGGCTCATTGAGGACAATTCCCTTATGCGGAAGATACACAAGCGTATTTGCCGTGCCAAGGTCGATCCCCAATTTTTTTGAAAATATAGCCATATAAATGCTTAAATAACCTAGATAATAGACTCATTGTAACACAAAATTTGTAATTCAGAAATCGTAAACATTTTTGTAAATCTTGTAAAGTTTTACTAAAATTTATAGAATTTAGCAACTAGCCACTAGAACCTAATTCGTGATACGATATTAATATGTTCATAGCTACTGTTATTCCATTTCAAAAAGGTCCCCAGAAAGAATACCTTTCTTATTTTTCCGCGAATGACATCCCGGTCGGGACCATCGTCACTATCCCCGTCCGGTCAAAAATTATTGATGCAATGGTCGTAAATATAGAAGAAGCAAAAAATTTGAAATCTGATATCAAGAACGCTGACTATCAATTAAAAAAAATAAATGGGGTGAAAGGTGAGTCGCCTTTCAATAAAAACTTTTTCTTAGCTTGCCACAAGATGAAGGACTACGCAGTCAGCAACACTGGGGCAATAATCAAATCTCTCCTTCCTTCAATTTTTATCGAAAATATCAAATCACTTAAAACAAATATCCTCGAACAAAAAGAAGAGGATGAAAATATCAAACCTGCCTACGTACAAGACTACGGCGAGGTAAAACATGAAAAATTAATTTTCCAAGCTACCCCATCTGATCGTTTGGCTTTTTATCGAACTCTCATCCGTGAAGCTTTCGCCAAAAAGGAATCTGTTTTCATTTGCGTTCCAGCTCGATACGATATAGACCATTTCAACAAAGAACTCTCAAAAGGAATCGAGCAATACGTCTTCACTTTTCATTCCGATATGACAAAAAATATGCTTATAAATGCGTATAATTCTGTCATTACTGAGCCCCATCCAATCCTAATAATTGGAACGGGTATTTTCATGTCGATTCCTCGGAACGATATCCAAACTGTCATCCTAGAAAGAGAAAGTTCCGATGTTTACAAACAGATAAGTCGACCTTATATCGACATCCGAAGCTTTGCAGAAGTTTTATCTCGAATCCAAAAAACAAAATTAATATTCGGCGATACCCTTCTTCGACCAGAAACTCTTCATCGGCATGACCAAGGTGAATTCGGAGAGATATCTTCACCTCTTTATCGCCTTCCTCAGACTGAAAATCAAAAAGTAGTTGACATGAGAGAGGAAGTGAGTGGATTGGGCAAAAAGATATTTACAATAATATCTAAAGCAACAAAAGAAATGATTGATGAATCAATCGAGAACAAAAAATCCGTCCTCTTATTCACTGTCCGCAAAGGACTCGCCCCTATAACCGTTTGTAACGATTGCGGGAATACCCTTCTTTGTCCTTCTTGTTCTACTCCGATAGTTTTGTATGGGACCAAGCAAGCGACAGCTACCAAGACGACAACCCCTCGAATATTTATGTGTAATAAATGTGGCCGTAAAGAAAAAACCGAGACAAGATGCCCCAATTGCCAGAGCTGGAATCTGATCCCCCTTGGCATAGGGACGGATAAGGTTTATGAAGAAATAAAAAGTTTATATCCTAAGACAAAGATAATTCAAATCGACAAGGAAGCCACCCCGACAATTAAAGAGGCTCGCGCCGCCATTATTGAATTCAACAAAAATCCCGGAAGTATTCTAATCGGCACCGAAATGGTATTCTCATATTTACAAACTGAAGTTTACTCAAGCGCCATTATTTCTCTCGATGGATTATTCTCAATTCCTAATTTCAATATCACTCAAAAGATTCTGCACATCATCGAAAAGTTGCACTACATCACTCTCTCTAATCTTGTAATTCAAACTAGAATCCCAGAAAATAAAATTTTGCAATATATACTAAGTGGCAATGTCTTGCCCCTTTGCCGTGAAGATTTACAAGAACGAAGTGATTTTGGCTATCCACCATTCAAACGTTTAATAAAAATTACTTTCGAGGGCACTGCATCTGAAACAGAAAAAGCTCGAATTTTTATTGAGAAAATACTGGGAAACTATGAACCTCAAATTTTTAGTGCTTTCGTTAGTAAGATTAAAGGCCAGTATCTGACCAATACCGTCCTCAAAGTTGACCCGAGTATCTGGCCATTACCCACAAATGAGAAAAAGATTGTCGACGAAAATTTATCCGAAACCCTCTCCTCTCTTCCCCCATCATTCTCGATAAATGTTGACCCTGAAGATTTATTGTGATAATATGTCAAGCATGATAACAGTAATAGAAGTAAAGAAAAACGCAAATGAAAGCAATATGAATCTTATTCGTCGATTCACCCGAAAGGTCCAAGAATCCGGAATTATTCGTAAAGTCAAAAGTAAGCGCTATAACGAGAGAGTTGAGTCAAAAGTCAAAACTAAAAAGGCTACTCTCAAGCGTATCGCTAATCAGAAAAACCAAGAAAAACTTTTTAAGCTAGGCAAGGTAACCAAAACAGTTAAAAAGGGCCATAAATAAAATTTATGAAGGATACTGGTTTCTGTACTATTTCAAACAAGACAAAAGGCACTCCGATCCCGGTCAGAGTGCCTTTTCGATCTATAAAAGACAAAATTCTAGGCGAAAAGTATGAGCTTAGCATAAGCCTCCTCCCTGCTTCTTCCCAGAAGAAAATAAATCAAAAGTATCGAGGCAGGGCCGAGACTACAAATATCCTATCTTTCCCCCTATCCGAAACCTCTGGAGAAATCACTTTTGACCTCGCAAAAGTCAAAAAAGAGGCCCCTCTGTTTGGGATGACTTATCCACAGTTTTTGAAGTTTTTAGTTATCCACGGGTGTTTGCATTTGAAAGGTTTCGAACATAGTAGTACAATGGAGAGACAGGAGAAGAAATATCTTAAAATTTTTTCTTAATTTATTAATCAATTTTGTTCATGATAAAAAATAATTACACTTGCGGTATAGATATCGGCACCAGCACTATAAAAGTTGTAGTGATGGGTTTTGATAAAAACAAAAAGGAACCAGCCGTGCTAGCCACTGGAACTTCTGAAACAAAAGGAATGCGATTTGGTTATATCACCAATACTGATTTTGTGGCTGCCAGTATCGGAAAAGCAGTCAAGCAAGCCGAGAATGTTTTAGGTATTAAAATTCGTAAGACTTATGTTTCTATCAGTGGGGTCAGCTTGAGCTCTGTCAATGCAACTGGATCCGTGATTATTTCAAAAGCTGATCAAGAGATAACTGCTCTCGATGTAAAAAAGGTAATCGAAAACAGCGAAGAGAATCTCGAATTATTAAATAAGAAAATAGTTCATACAATCCCTGTTGCTTATAAACTTGATGGAAAGGAAATTTTTGCCAGACCAGAAGGCCTACGAGGGATAAAGCTTGAAGTTAAAACTTTATTTATAACCTGCCTAAAGCAAAACCTCGAGGATCTAACAACCGCTTTTGCTCTAGCCAAAATCGACATCGAAGAAATAATCGCTTCTCCGATAATAACTAGCAATGTCCTCTTAAATAACAAGCAAAAAGTCGCTGGCTGTGTCCTTGTCGATATTGGCGCCGAAACAGTCTCTATGGCTGTATTTGAGAATAGTTTACCTATATTTGTCCAAATCTTCCCAATAGGTAGTATGGATATAACGAAAGATATTGCCCTTGGTCTTCGGATTTCTCTCGAAGAAGCTGAGAGCATCAAGCTCGGAAGCGTCGTCGGAGGAGATTATTCCAAAAAGAAAGTGGATGAAATTATCGAAGCTCGACTTGATGATATGTTTGAGTTAATCGAAAATAATTTGAAGCGCCTAAAGCGCAACGAACTTCTTCCAGCTGGAATAATTCTAACTGGTGGAGGCTCATTGATAAATGGTATTGAAGAGATTGCAAAATCGCAATTAAAATTACCAGCTCGAGTGGGCCCAGTTGATTTTTCTATCAACAATAAATTCAAAGTCCGTGATAATTCTTGGTATACAGCACTCGGACTCGCTCTTTCGTCATGCGATGAATATTTAATTGATCAAAATAATAATTCCGTTGGTTCAAACGTAAAAGAAATCAAAAGTTTTTTCAAATCTATTTTTTCTCAATTACTCCCCTAAAACATTTTGTCCATAAAATGTTCGGGAGAATAATTTGCTATGAAAATTATTTTAGCCTTAGTAATAAGGATACATTTGGGTATTTCTGTCAAATGTTCCCTTTTTCTTGATTTCTGTTATTATGTACCTACACAAACTTATTATTAATGAAAGACTAAAGTCTTAGAAACTATATGCCAAAAATAAATCCAGATATTGAATCATTCGCACGAATTAAAGTCATCGGAATCGGTGGTTCTGGTAAAAACGCCTTGAATCATATGATTAGTTCTAAAGTCCACGGGGTTGAGTTCATTGTGATGAATACTGACACTCAGGACTTGCACAACTCAATGGCCGAAAAGAAAGTTCACCTAGGGAAAAATCTAACTAAAGGTCTCGGAGCTGGAATGAATCCAGAAGTAGGACGTCGTGCGGCCGAAGAAACTAAAGCCGAGATCCAAGACGTCATCAAAGGTGCCGATATGGTCTTCATCGCCTGCGGAATGGGTGGAGGTACTGGGACTGGTGCTGCTCCAATAGTTGCACAAGCAGCCAAAGAACAAGGAATTCTAACAGTCGCTGTTGTGACAAAACCATTTTCATTTGAAGGAAATCAGAGAATGAAAATCGCCGACGCTGGTCTTGCTGAACTTGAAAAAGAAGTTGATGCAATTCTTGTTATTCCAAATGATCGACTTATCGTTATCTCAGGAAAAGATGTTGGCTTCAGACAAGCCTTCTCGATGTGTGATGAAGTTTTGAAGCAAGCTGTCGAAGGAATCTCAGAATTAATTACAACTCCAGGAATGATCAACGTCGACTTCGCTGACATCAAAGCTGTGATGTTCGATGCCGGATCGGCACTCATGGGTGTCGGAATCGCCGCTGGTGAAGGCCGTGCCGAGAAAGCTGCTCTTATGGCTATTAATTCTCCACTTCTAGATCTTTCTATCTCAGGAGCGAGAGGAGTTCTCTTTGCTATTTCAGGAGGAGACGATCTCACAATTCACGAAATTCAGGAAGCTGCAAAGGTTATTACCGAATCAATCGACAAAGATGCCAAAGTCATATTTGGGACAATAAGAGACGATAAATTAAAGAAGGGTGAAATGAAAGTCACCGTTATCGCCACAGGCTTCCCTACTGATATGCCAAAGCGTTCTCTTTTCCAAGCTGGACTTAAATTAGGAGAGCAAACACTAGCAAGTGCAACCAAAGAAGAAGTCCTCCAAGCAGTAACAGGTAAAGATGCAAAAAATGGAAATTCAGATTATATAAAGAAGAATGACAAAGAAGAAGCTAAGAAAGTAGAAGATGATTTATTCATCGACGACACAGATGACTGGAGCACTGTTCCAGCATTTCTAAGACGAAATAAGAAATAATTCTCTGGGAAAAGTAGTACATAAAATAGCTCTTCTCAGAGAGCACGGATATTTTTCTGCTGAAAAATTCCTCGTGCTCGGCTCGACAGCCTCCCAAGCCTCTCTGATAAGACTATTTTATTCCCTACTTTTTTATATAATTTAATTTTATGCTAGAATATATTCATGTACGATTTAATAATTTTAGGCGGAGGGCCTGCAGCAACTGCTGCTGCCGTATACGCCGCTCGCAAACAACTTAAAACAGCAATTATAGCCAAAGAATTCGGAGGTCAATCAATTGTATCCGAAACTATTTATAATTGGATTGGGACTCCAGAAATTTCTGGCACTCAATTAGGGGAGGATTTGAAAAAGCATATCCTATATTACAAGGGTCAATTTTTAGATGTTATAGAAGGAGAAAAAATAACCGAAGTCACAAAAAATGAAGGCGGGGTTTCCATCAAAACAGAATCCGGGAAAGCATATGAAAGTAAGGGGCTCATCGTTACGACAGGAAGTGGTCGTCGAAAACTCGAGGCTATCAATGCAGACAAATATGAACACAAGGGCATCACTTATTGTGCATCTTGTGATGGACCAATGTTTGCCGACCAAGATGTCCTCGTCATCGGAGGAGGTAACGCCGCTTTTGAAACAGCTGTCCAATTACTCGCCTATTGTAAGAGCGTGACTCTAATACACCGAAGCGCAGAATTCAAAGCCGATCAGATTACAGTTAAAAAAATATTAGAGAATCCAAAATTCAAAACAATAACGAACGCCGAGATAATAAGAGTAGATGGCGAACAGTTTGTGAACTCACTTACTTATAAAGATAAAATTTCTGGTGAAGAGAAAACTCTCTCCGCTACCGGCATATTCGTCGAAATCGGTCAAACACCAAATACGAGTTTTATGAAGAATGTTGTAGAGATAGACGCAATTGGAAAAATCGTCGTTGACCCAATGACCCAAGCCTCATCTGTGCCTGGCATCTGGGCCGCCGGAGATTGCTCGAACGGCAGATACCATCAAAACAACATAGCCGTCGGCGACGCCGTCAAAGCCCTCGAAGACGCCTACATTTGGATTCATAAGAATAAATAAAAAATCCCCCGCAAGGGGGATTTTTTACAAATTTTGGTTGGCGAGAATGCCCTCGAGGATTTCGAGTTCTTGTTTGGAGTTTGGTTGGAAAAGCTCCATAATATTTTGGAGCGGTACGGCTTCTACCTTCTTCCCTTCTTTGAACGCAAGCTTTATTAGGTCAGGAAGATAATATTCCTGGGCAGCATTATCGTTTTTTATTTTATTTATATTCTCCCAAATCCACGGGGCATCAAAAGCATATATAGCGGGATTTATTTCTTTTATTTCTCTTTCTTTTTCGGTCGCATCTTTATATTCAGTGACTCCTGTCACTTCCCCTTTCTCATTTCGCATAACTCTTCCGAGATAATATGCCCCAGCTCGCCATTCTTTAAAATCAGGCACAATCACTGTACCCATAGTAATAATCGCATTTGTTTTCTTGTGATGTTCTATAATACTTTCTATCGTTTCTTTAGAAATTAATGGTTGATCGTTTGATAAAACAAAAACTATCTTGTGGTCTGGATGAGTTTTACCTTTGGCAGACATAACTGCATGGCCAGTCCCCAATTGCTCTTCTTGGACAGCATAATTTCTATCTGCCCCAAAGACATCAAAAATTCTTTCTTTCTTGTGTCCAACGACAATAACCGGATCCATTGGAATATCTAAGTGTGATACAGTATCGAGTATATGTTGCAGAAATGGCTTACCACGAAGCATCGCAAGGGCTTTGGGGTCATCCGACTCCATTCTCTTACCTTTCCCTGCTGCTAAAATTATTATTTGTGTGTTTTGCATATATTAATTAAATGTGGTCACTGTGCGCGGTGGAGGACTTGAACCCCCGGCCTACCCCACGTCAAGGGGTCGCTCTACCAACTGAGCTAACCGCGCATTTTAATCTACCAAAGCCGACATTTCAGTCGGCTCCCCGATTCTACTGACATCGGGGCTGAGCTAACCGCGCATTTAATTTTCAAAACTTTTTTCCCGCACAAAGCGGAAGTGGTGAGATTTGAACTCACGAGGAGCTTTCACCCCTGCCGCTTTTCGAAAGCGGTGCCTTAAACCTCTCAGCCACACTTCCGCTTTGTGCAGGACCACCTCACTTTGAACTTTTTGATTATAGCCAATTAATCTATAATTATCAAGCCAAATAATTACACCTTTTTTATCTCTTTACTAACCATATGTCCATTCTGATCTAAGTCATAAATAGTAACAGCATCAAAATCTATCTCAAAATTATTGATTTCTACATCTGACATACTTTCAATATATTTAGATAATGCTCTTAATGAATTCCCATGCGCAACTATTAAAACATTCTTCCCTTCTTTCACTAGCGGTAAAATCTCATTTAGATAATAAGGAACAGATCTATCGTAGACCATTTTTAAACTTTCACCATTTGGAATTGGGTAATCCCAACTACGTCTGATTTTTATAAATTCTTCTTCTCCTATTTCTTCCTTAACTTGCCATTTATTTTTCCCAGTATAATCACCATAATCTCTTTCTATTAATTCTTTAGCTTCAACTATAGGAACATCTTTTTTGGTCAATGAGTTAGCCTCCAATATTGCCAACAGGGTTTCTTTTGTCCTTATAAGCGGAGTATCAAAAATATAATCAAAACAGAAATTTTTTAATAACTCCCCCATTTTTCTAGCAACACTAAATCCTTCTTCAGACAAATGTACATCCGTTACCCCTGTCCAAATACCTAGACTATTCCATTCAGACAAAGCATGTCTAACAAAAATAAGTTTCCCAATTTGTTTCTTTTCCATAATGTAATTATAACATAAAAATGAAAAGCTAAATATTACCTAAATGAAAAGGCGGTAATAATACCACCTTTCGAT
>Ga0172379_10010443_pt1 | contig 11238 bp, 8 predicted proteins | sample GrowelOW334metaG_FD_119756 | JGI IMG/M metagenome (GOLD analysis project Ga0172379, IMG submission 119756) | Groundwater microbial communities from an aquifer near a municipal landfill in Southern Ontario, Canada - Groundwater well OW334 metaG | ecosystem: Environmental > Aquatic > Deep... | reverse complement strand
GCCGTTTGTGGTTCTTTCACGCTTTCGTCATTTCGTATCGTCGCTTTTCGGAACATTTTCCCGCCGCAGCGCAGAGGAACAGAAACTCCACACGCTCTATTCCCGCATTGACTGGAACCTTCTGGAATCAGCTATGCAATACTCTGTGCGCAACAAGGATTATTTTGTTCGCGCGCTGGTGCATCGTTCGTTTATCCCCATTTCCCACGTGGAAGCGCTGGAATCGAACGAGCGGATGGAGTTTCTCGGAGATTCTATCCTGAACTTTGTCGTGGCGGAGTATCTCTTCCGTCAGTATCCGGAGAAGGAAGAGGGGGAACTGACGATTTTGCGCGCGCGTTTGGTGAACAGGAAAGCGCTCGCCTTCTGTGCAAAAGAGATCGATCTGAAACAATTTATGTTAACGCATACCAATTCCGCCGGAGTGCAGGAAAAAGGATTTGATACGATCCTCGCCGATGCGTACGAAGCAATTATCGCAGCACTGTTTTTGGACAACGGCATGGCAGTAGCAAAGAATTTTATTCTTACAAGATTAACATCGGCTCTCGCAAACGGATATCTTAAAGTGAGCGATCAGAATTATAAGAGTGAACTGCTGGAACTCTCTCAGGCGCAGGGGACAGGAATTCCGCGGTACCAGACATTAAAAGAAGAAGGTCCCGATCACGACCGCACATTTACCATTCAGGTGCTGATCAGCAACGAAGCGATGGGAACCGGCGTGGGAAAGAATAAAAAAGAAGCAGAACAAGCGGCAGCGGAAGAGGCAGTGGCGAAGTTGCAGAAAGTGTAAAAAGAGTTGAAAGGTTAAAAATTAAAAGTATACCGTGTAATTGAATCCTAAACCCTTAACCTTGAACCCTGAATCTTACATCTTGAATCTGGCATTTTGAACCTTTAACGACATTATTTTTTAATCTTTTATTAACCTCTAGACTTATGAACCTAAACATTTCTCCCACGGATATTTTTGAACCGCGCCACATCGGCCCGAACGAAGCAGACACGAAAGAGATGCTAAAAACGATCGGCGTATCGTCATTGGACGAACTGATCGATCAGACTGTCCCGGCGAATATCCGCCTGGAAGCCCCGATGAAAATCGGCAAGGCGATGTCTGAAAATGAAATGATCAACTATATCCGCGGCGTCGCGTTGCGGAACAAAGTCTTTCGTTCCTTTATCGGCGCAGGATATTACGGAACAATCGTACCGCAGGTGATTCAGCGGAATATTTTGGAGAATCCGGGTTGGTACACACAGTATACACCGTATCAGGCGGAAATTTCGCAGGGACGCTTGGAAGCACTGCTGAATTATCAGACAATGATTATCGATCTGACCGGCATGCAGATTGCCAATGCATCGTTGCTGGATGAAGGGACTGCTGCTGCGGAAGCAATGTTCATGATGTATTCGGCGAATCATGAGAAAAAAGGAAATCAGTTTTTCATTTCCGAAGAAGTTTTTCCGCAGACCATCGATGTGTTGAAAACGCGTGCTGTTCCCCTCGGCATTGAATTAGTGATGGGCGATCACCGCACAACGAAGTTCGGTGAGAAAGTGTTTGGAGCGCTTGTGCAATATCCCGCTGGCAAAGGTGCGATTTATGATTATTCCGACTTCTGCGCAAAGGCAAAAGCGAATAATGTGCTGGTGACGGTTGCAGCGGATATTCTTGCTTTGACCATTCTTACGCCTCCGGGAGAATTCGGCGCGGATATCGTTGTCGGAAGCGCACAGCGGTTCGGTGTTCCAATGGGATACGGTGGTCCGCACGCCGCTTTTCTTGCAACGAAAGATGAATACAAACGTGTGATGCCGGGGCGTATTATCGGCGTTTCGATTGATGCGAACGGCAACAAAGCATACCGCATGGCGTTACAGACACGCGAACAGCATATCCGCCGCGAAAAAGCGACGAGCAATATCTGCACCGCACAGGTACTGCTAGCTATTATGGCAGGCATGTACGGCACGTATCATGGACCGGAAGGTTTGAAGAAGATTGCCGCGCGCGTGCATGGTTTGGCAAAAGTGCTGGATAAAGGGTTAAAGAAACTTGAGTTTACACAATCCAACGAAACGTATTTTGATACGCTGCATATCGTCACCGGAAATGTTACGGCGTCTATTCTAAATCGTGCTGTCGGCGCGCAAATGAACTTCCGTCAGATCAGCGAAACCGAAATCGGCATATCGGTGGATGAAACAACCACCGTAAAGGAAATTGAAACAATCCTGTCGGTCTTCGCTTCGGTAAAAAACAAAGTAATTTCTGTTGCTGAGCTGTCTAAAAATTTGCAGTTGGAATGGGAGAAGAAATTCATCCGCACGAGCAATTTTATGCTCCATCCGGTCTTCAACTCGCATCATTCAGAACACGAAATGCTCCGCTATATGCATGCGTTGGAAATGAAAGACCTTTCGCTGAATTTTTCAATGATTCCGCTCGGTTCCTGCACCATGAAACTGAATGCGACAACGGAGATGCTTCCTGTGACGATGCCGGAATTTGGATCGCTGCATCCGTTCACGCCGCGCGAGCAGGCGATGGGATACTCGCAAATTTTTGAAGAACTCTCCAACGATCTAAAAGAGATCACCGGATTTGCCGGAGTATCGTTGCAGCCAAATGCCGGCGCGCAAGGTGAATACACCGGTCTGCTTGTCATCCGCCAGTATCTGAAATCGAAAAACGAATTGCATCGTACCATTGCTCTGATTCCTTCGTCGGCGCACGGCACGAATCCTGCCAGCGCAGTAATGGCCGGTTTCAAAGTGGTCGTAGTAAAATGTGATGAACAGGGCAATGTGGAAGTGGGAGATCTGAAAACAAAAGCAGAAGAGCATAAAGCAAATCTTGCCTGTTTAATGGTGACCTATCCTTCCACACACGGCGTATTCGAAGAGAGCATTCAAGAAATCTGTTCCATCATCCACAAAAATGGCGGTCAGGTCTATATGGACGGTGCGAACATGAACGCGCAGGTCGGTTTAACTTCGCCTGCTCGTATCGGTGCAGATGTTTGTCACTTGAACCTTCACAAGACGTTCAGCATTCCGCACGGCGGCGGCGGTCCGGGCATGGGACCGATCTGCGTTGCGGAACATCTTGTTCCGTTCCTGCCGGGACATTCCGTCGTACCGATCGGGGGCGAACAATCCATGAGCGCCGTTTCTTCCGGTCCGTGGGGGAGCGCGAGCGTGTTGCTCATCTCGTATATGTATATTAAAATGATGGGCGCTACCGGTTTGACGAATGCTACGAAATATGCCATTTTGAATGCAAACTATATCAAATCCAAACTGGAAAAAGAATTTGACGTGCTGTATGTCGGCAAGAATGGACGCTGCGCGCATGAAATGATTATCGACATGCGGAAGTTCAAAGCATCGGCCGGGGTGGAAGTGACCGATATTGCAAAACGGTTAATGGATTATGGTTTCCATGCGCCGACCGTTTCGTTCCCGGTTGCCGGAACATTAATGATCGAGCCGACCGAAAGCGAACCGAAAGGAGAACTGGACCGGTTCTGTGATGCATTATTCCACATTCGCAAAGAGATTGCCGAGATTGAACAGGGAAAATTTTCGAAAGAAGATAATGTGCTGCATCACGCGCCTCACACGGCGAGCGTTGTGATGAGCGACGAGTGGAAACACTCCTACTCGCGTGAAAAAGCAGCGTTTCCGATACCGTGGGTGCGTGCGCATAAATTTTGGCCGAGCATCGGACGCATTAATGATACATACGGCGACCGGCAGCTGGTCTGCAGTTGTCCTCCGGTAGAAAGTTATACGGAACACACTATTTAACGAAACACCGGCCTGCACCGGTGAAACCATATGTTGACGACTGATCAAGAAATTAAAAAATTGTTGATCGATGCCAAAACCATCGCAGTCGTTGGTGCGTCGCCGAAGCCGTGGCGGGACAGTGGTGCGATTGCGGAATTTTTGAAGAACAAAGGATACAAGGTGTATCCTGTGAATCCGCAGTATCAGGAAGTACTTGGAATGAAATGTTATCCCGATCTGAAATCGGTTCCGGAAAAGATCGATATTGTGGATATTTTCCGGAACCCGGATGAAGTGGAACCGGTGATAGATGAAGCGATTACCGTAGGAGCAAATGCAGTGTGGATGCAATTGAATGTGGTGAATGAAACGGCCGCGGGAAAAGCGGAAAAGGCAGGATTAGCTGTTGTGATGGACAGATGTATTGCCGTGGAATACCGGGCGTTGATTCACTAAGAAATTTTGTTGATTATGACGAAGGCAGAACAAAAGTTCTGCCTTTTTAATTTTGTTATATGTACACAATGAACCGATATTTTTTTATACTGATGACTGTTGTGCCTTTGTGCTCGGCACAGGAGTTGAGTGATCCGCAGTTTTCCTTTCCAGATTCTACATTTCGGGTCGGTCAGATTATCTATATTGGCAACGAGCTGACGAAGTATTACATCATCGAACAGGAAATGTCGTTGAAACCCGGGGCACTCATCACCCATCAGGATGTTCAATACGACATAAATCGAATTTACAGTCTGCAGCTCTTTACGAAGGTAGATATCCGTGTAATTCCGGATACCGGAGATCTCGCAACGCTTTCGGTGCAGGTGGCGGAACGGTGGTATTTTTATCCTTTCCCGGTATTGGGGATAAAGGATAGGGATTTTTCCAAATATTATTTCGGATTGGGATTAGCCCACAATAATGTGGCAGGCAACAATGTGCAGTTGTACGGAGCATTTGCCATCGGATATGATCCGTTTGTATCGATCAATTATATCAATCCGCAGATTGATGTGCAGAACCGTATTTTCTTATCGCTTCGCGCATACTATACAGAACAGCGGAATAAAAGTCTCGTCTCTCTTGCCGGCACTCCCAATTTCGATGAACAGCGGTCTGGCGGAGAAATCACTGTCGGGAAACGGTTCTCGTTGTTTACATTGATTACGATGAAAGCAGAGTTTCTGAATCTGCGTGTTTCGGATAACAGGGCTGGAAGAACACTCTCCGCAAACGGGAGGGATGAATTTTATTCGCTCCATACATCATATTCGTACGATACACGCGATCTTAAGGAATATGCGCGCATTGGTACGTTGGTAAGTCTCGGCGTTTCGAAGTTCGGATTGCTTGAAAAGGATGTTGATTATCAGCGATATGCCTTCGATCTTCGCCGGTTCGTGCCGACATGGAATGATGTGATTGTTGCAGGACGAGTGTTCGGTAATTTTGCGTACGGCGGAACGGTGCCGAATTACGGCCATACATTTTTCGGATACAATGAACGAATTCGCGGTCACTTTAAGATAGTGCAGGAAGGAGAACATATTGCGGGAGCAATGCTTGAAACACATATTCCTATTATTTCTCCCCGATATGTTCACTTCGACTATATACCGTTCGATCAATTTAAAGATATGCGGTATGCTTTAAATTTCGCCCTCTTCGCTGATGCCGGCAACACATGGCACCGCACCGAACCGACGGCGTTGAACCGCTGGTATACCGGATACGGCGGGGGATTGCATATTCTGTTGGGATACAGCGCTGTTGGCCGGATAGAATTCGGAATTCCGTACGGAAAACCTTTTTCCAAAGGGGAAATTATTTTAGATTTAGGAGCGGCACTGTAAAATGCATTTTATGTCGTTGAGTCGGTGAGAGAGCAACAAACTAGATCTCATTATTATTCTCATATACTCAACCACTTACCTACTCAACTACTCTAAAGTTTATGAGCGAATATTTTTACGTTCCCGCCGATTATATTATCGATCAGCACATTGCCATTGAAGGGGAGGAAGCGCGTCACATCTCGCGCGTCTTACGGAAACAGCCCGGGGATATGATCTGGGTGGTGGACGGCGAAGGAAAGGCGTATGAGGTGATCATTCGTCTTGTGGCGCCGGAAATGATTGAGTGCGAGATTCAATTTGAACACCACCATCTGCATGAACCGGACATCAACCTTACGCTTGCTGTTGCGCAATTGAAAAATCCTTCGCGGATGGATTGGATTATTGAAAAAGCGACCGAGCTCGGCGTTCGAACAATAATTCCTCTGCAAACCAACCGTACGATTGCTCGTTCTCCGAAAGAGGACCGGTGGAATAATATTGCACTCGCCGCAATGAAACAATCCGGACGCTGTATTCTGCCGAAGATTACTCCTCCCACCGATTTTGAAATGGCGATTGCCAACTCCACCGAGTATGATTTAAAATTGATTCCGTACGAACGAACCGATCATATATTGTTTATTGCGGAGGCGCTGAAACACCGGAAGCCGCCCCGTTCCGCCATGATTTTGATCGGTCCTGAAGGAGGATTTACGGATGAAGAAGTATTGCATGCGGAAAAAGCTGAGTTTACGCAAGTCTCTTTAGGAAGACGAAGACTCCGGACCGAGACGGCTGCAATTGTCGCATTGAGTTGGGTGGTGGGGAATGAGTAGCATTACAGTAGTACATAGGATCTCCGATCCGACGTACTACCAGCACACCATAAATAATTTGGATGGATAATCCGAACTATAAACCATTTTACCGACGGAATCTACCTCACGTCCATCCACGGTAAGCACGATATTTTTTCACACTCCGACTTGGCAACAGTCTTCCTATGACTTATAAGGGGTGACTCTGGAGTGTTGCCTTCACCAATAAAAAACCCCGCTATGCGGGATTTTTTTATATCACTGTCTGTGTCTCTGTGGTAAAAGTACTACGCTGATTTTCTTTCTTCGAGAACGTAAATCGGTTCTTTTTTCTTTTCGACGGTCTCTTTGGTGACGACACATTTTGTGACGTTCGCTTTGGATGGGAGGTCATACATAATATCCCGCATGATCTCTTCTACCACGGAACGGAGTGCGCGTGCACCGGTGCCTCGCGACATCGCCTTCGAAACAATCTGTTTTAACGCTGCTTCTTCGAAATCGAGTTCAACGCCTTCGTATTTGAACAATTTTTTGAACTGTTTTACGATTGCATTCCGCGGTTCCACCAGAATGTTCATTAACGCGGTTTCATCCAGCGAGTGCAAAGTAGTCAGCATCGGAAGACGGCCGATAAATTCCGGAATCAATCCGAACTTCAGCAGATCGTCCGGTTCTGCTATTTGAATATACGCATCGGCAGTTTGTTCTTTTTTGCTCTTAATCTCTGCGCCGAATCCAAGCGCATTCTTGTGAACACGACGAGAGATGATCTTTTCCAGGCCTTCAAATGCTCCGCCGCAGATGAAGAGAATATTCTTCGTGTTAAGATTGATCAGACTCTGTTCGGGATGTTTGCGTCCACCTTTTGGCGGAACACCGGCAACGGTTCCTTCTAGAATCTTCAGCAATGCCTGTTGTACACCTTCACCCGAGACATCCCGTGTGATGGAGGCGCTGTCGCTCTTTCGCGCAATCTTGTCGATTTCATCGATGTAGACAATACCGCGTTCGGCACGTTCCACATTGTATTCGGCATTCTGCAGTAAATGAACAAGAACAGTCTCAACATCATCTCCGACATAACCTGCTTCGGTGAGCGTCGTTGCATCGGCAATAGCGAACGGAACATCAAGAATGCGCGCAAGCGTTTGTGCAAGCAGCGTTTTCCCGGTTCCCGTCGAACCGATTAAGAGAATATTACTCTTTTCGATTTCCACATTATCTGGATCGGCGAACTGATCCTGCGTATCGATCCGTTTGTAGTGATTGTACACAGCAACCGCGAGAGTCTTTTTGGCCTGTTCCTGACCGATTACATATTCATCCAGCGCCATTTTAATCTGCGTGGGTGTCAGAAGTCCTTTGTTCTTAATCCGTTTGGTACGGGCAGAAGAGAGGTTGTTCCGGATAATGTCCATGGAGGTTGAAACGCACATATCGCAGATGTACACATCCGGTCCTGCAATAATGCTCGTTACCTCTTCCGGCCTGCGGCCGCAGAACGAACATCGTACCTTATCTTCGCTTTTTTGCTTGCTCATAGACTATTTTTCTTTTTTACTCTCAGCGGCTCGTTTTGTCAACACTTTGTCGATAAGACCGTACTCTGCAGCTTGCTGCGACGACATGTAGTTGTCGCGATCAGTATCTTTTTCAACTTCAATAATTGTTTTCCCCGTGTGCTGAGAGATGATCTCGTTTAAACGTTTTTTCGTTTTTAAAATCTCTTCCGCCTGTATGCTGATGTCGGAAGCAGTTCCTTGCACGCCGCCCCATGGCTGATGAATCATGATACGTGCATTTGGCAATGCCTGACGTTTTCCTTTTTCGCCCGCCAACAGTAAAATTGCCCCCATGCTTGCCGCCATACCAACGCAGATGGTCGCCACTTGCGGACGAATGATCTGCATGGTGTCGTAGATTGCAAGACCGGCCGTAACAGAACCGCCGGGAGAATTGATGTAAACGGAAATATCTTTATCCGGATCTTCCGCTTCCAGATGCAGCATCTGTGCGATGGCCAACGAAGCAACGTAATCGTCAATCGCGGTGCCGATGAACACAATACGTTCTTTTAACAGGCGCGAGAAAATATCGTATGCGCGTTCGCCACGGCTGGTTTGTTCCACCACCATCGGAACGAGCTGGTTGTACACTACGTACGGTTTTGTGTGAAGAGTGTTGTTGGTAACCATAAAACTCCTTGTATTGGTAAATTTGCAGTCCCTGTAGTAGACGTATGAGATGTCTAAAAATTGTCGCACTGTTATGAATAAAAAATCATTTCACGACAATGGGCGAGATATTAATTAGTTGCAAATTTACTGTAGTCATCCGTTTCAACGTCCGTAATCTTCACATTTTGTTTGAGAATATCAATAAGCCGATTGTACTTCAAACGCTCTAGCGCATTATCGGAACTTTTGTAGAAATTCACAAGCCGTTCTTTATCGATATTTAATTTTGCCGATTCTTCTTCTGCAATCTTTTCAATTTCGGAGTCGGAGATCTCAATTTTCTCTGTTGTGATGAACTGTTCCTTAATCAACAGCCATTTGGACTGCCAGAGGGCGGTTTCACGCGCCTGTTCACGGTACGCTTTTTCATTAAAGTTCTTCGGCAGCTGTTTCTTCGGCTGCTGGTTTTTTGCATCCTCAATGAATGTGTCGGTCACATTTTGAATCAGTGCTTCCGGAACGGTGAATTCGTACTGTTTCACAATGGCGGACAGCAGATCGTTTTCAAAGCGCCGGTCGCTCCGTTCTTTCCAGAATTCTTCCAGGTCCTTTTTGATATTCTGCTTCAGTTCTTCCGCTGTCTGAAATTTACCGTTGCTCACTTTTTGCGCAAGAGCATCATCCATTGCAGGGAGGATTACTTTTTCAATTTTCTTTACGCTCAATTGAAGGTGGACGCCATGTGAATGATCGCCGTGTTGATGACTGAACTTCACTTCTTTTATGTCACCGACCGCTGTACCCTGGAGCGCTTCTTTAATCTCTTTTTCTGTAGATTTTTCTCTCAGATAAATCTTCATTCCTTCGCGGGAATGACCGTTCTCGTCCATATCTTTCATATCTACGGTGACCACAAAGAATTCATTCTCAACTTTTTGCGCTTCTTCCAGATATGAATTAATCTGCTGAAGACGTTCAATTTCACTTTTCAATTCCGTGTCGTTTGGTTTGTGTGAATACCGTTCGAGGGTAATGCCTTTGTAGTCCTTCAATTCGAATTCAGGGCGGACCTCGAATGTGACCATAAATGTGAGCGGTGTACCCGGCTTATAGTCGATTTTATTGATTTGCGGTGTACCGATGGGATGGAAATTGCGCGATTCTATCTCCTTGCGAAATACATCGTTCGAAATCTCTTCCACTGCCTGATATTCGATGCTGGCACCAAACATCTTTTTGATCATGTGCATCGGCACTTTGCCCTTACGGAATCCTTTAATTTCCAATGTCGGTGCTGCTTCTTTATACGCTTTCTCAAAATGCGGCGCTAATTCCTCTTGCGACATTGTTACGGTTAATTCCCGAACGCAATCATTCACATTATTTACGGATACTTCCACTGAAACACTCCTTACTTGGTCTGTTATACGATATAGTGAAAAAAAATCCCGAATGCTCGGGATTCAAAAAATGTCCTTAAAAATACGAAAAAATGGGGAAAATGCCAAGAGTAACTTTACCCAAAGCAGTGTCTTAATTCGAATCAGATTACGTCACACTAAATTCTTAACAAAATCATTTCAGGGTACGCTTGTCTCGCTCTTTGGATTCCGCTTTGTGCTTGATTTAAAAACCGGAATTTTGGGATCTTTCTGCGCTAAAGATGCTAACATTCCGCATGAACGACACAGTCGGGCAGGTCATTAGTAGCGTTACGAAGTGGTTGCTTCGTGAAAGCCATCCCTTTGGGATATAATGTGCCACATAATTCTAAAATATTACAATACCACCCCGTGGGTTTATTGCGATTCTACAGTAATCGGACTATATTCTCTCATTATTTCGGATCGCCAGATATCGAATTCAACCTTTTCACTTTTATATCACTTTTACGGAGGCAGCATGAATAAACTTGTTTCTTTTCTGGTCGCGGTGTTAATAATCGTTTCCGGTACTGTTGTAGCAGATGTTTTTGCCTCGCGAATGAAAGTCACCAATCCGGACGGTACTCCGTTTGATGGAAAAGTCAACGACGGGTCCGGTGCAAAAATTTGGTATTATTTGAATGATACCGCAACGACGGTTGTCGTAAAAATTGTAGAAACCGGCACCAATACTGTTGTTGCTACGATCAATGCATCAGAACAGGGACGATCAACAAATCCCAACACTGTTACATGGGACGGCACGGGCGCGGTCAGTGAAAAAAAATATTATTATACCATCACGACCACTGGATTTGTCTATTCTGATACAAAATATCATTCGTTCTATTTTCAAAATACTACCGACGTGCCGCCGTTGATAACCCGCGGAATTTATACGCGCGGTGTGGACATCAACAATACTATGAATTCGCCGGGGTTTGGCTATTGGTATACCAGCTGTGCTGATCCTTCCAGCAACGACGGATATAAGCAGGGAACACTGCGCTACAATCCGGACGGTTCATTTGCCGGTACGGAACAAAATCACCCAATGCTGACTCAAACGCTGGGAATGGACAACGGCGGAACATTTAACTGGGGGGGCAGTCCGGCGCCGTGGACATCTGCCGTAGATTCTAAGGGACGCATTTATCAGGTGAGCAACAGCGGT
>Ga0172379_10010442_pt1 | contig 11239 bp, 11 predicted proteins | sample GrowelOW334metaG_FD_119756 | JGI IMG/M metagenome (GOLD analysis project Ga0172379, IMG submission 119756) | Groundwater microbial communities from an aquifer near a municipal landfill in Southern Ontario, Canada - Groundwater well OW334 metaG | ecosystem: Environmental > Aquatic > Deep... | reverse complement strand
CAATATTATAAAATTGTTCAAAAAGCTTATTTTAAAATTTTCCAACGCTTGGGACTACTAGATATTACTTTTTTGACTTACGCTTCCGGTGGAGCTTTTTCCAAATATTCTCACGAATTTCAGACGGTTTGCGAATCAGGCGAGGATACTATTTTTGTTTGTGATAATTGTAAAGTTGCTATTAACCGAGAAATTATTGAAGAATGCCATGCTTGCCCTAGTTGCGGTAACGAAGATTTAATAGAAAAGCGCGCCATTGAAGTGGGAAATATTTTTAAACTGGGCACGCGTTTTTCTAAGCCTTTTAATTTTAATTATCTGGATGCTAGTGGTACAGAGAAAGAGGTGATTATGGGTTGTTATGGATTAGGCCCTAGCCGTATTATGGGCACAATTGTAGAAGTCTCCCATGACGCCAAAGGCATTATCTGGCCCGAGGAGATTGCTCCTTTTCATGTCCATTTAATCTCTTTGAAAGAGGACGAAGAAGCTGAACGTATCTATAAGGACTTAACCAAGGCGGGCGTTGAAGTTTTGTATGATGACCGCGTGGATGAACAGGCCGGCACAAAATTCGGTGACGCTGATTTAATCGGCTGTCCCTATCGCATTGTCGTTAGCGCCAAATCCCTCAAAGAAGGCGGAGTAGAAATCAAAACTCGCGCCGGACACAATTTAGAGATTGTGAAAATAAGTAAAATTTTGGACTACCTCAGTAAAAAATAGTTATTTATATTTGAAAAGGAGGAGGGGGAAACAACCTTCTGTTTTGCTATATTTGAGAGGCAAAATAATTTCAAATTTAAAATTTAAAATTTCAAAACAATTTCAAATAACAAATTTTAAAATCCATATTTCCTGTCATACCCGCGAAGGCGGGTATCCAGCTCATAGAAAAATTGGCAATCGTCTGGATTCCCGCCTTCGCGGGAATGACAACCCCTTTTAAATTTAAATATTAGTTATTGTTTTAAAATTTGAAATTTATCATTTTAAATTAGCTTCATGTTTAATAAATTCTTAGGAAAATTTAGCAAGGACTTGGGTATTGACTTGGGTACTTCCAGTACCCTGGTTTATACTTCCGATAAGGGCATTATTATTAATGAACCCAGTGTGGTGGCGATTAATAATCGCACTGATGAAGTTTTAGCCGTAGGTGAAGAAGCTAAACGGATGATCGGAAAAACTCCGTCGCATATTATTGCTATTAAACCTTTGGTGGATGGCGTGGTTAGCGATTTTGAAGTGACGGAAAAAATGCTGAAGTTTTTTATTGATAAAGTTCATAGTGAAAATTTTACCCTGATGCCTCGTCCGCGCGTCGTGATTGGTATTCCTTTGGACATTACTGAAGTGGAAAAAAAGGCTGTGGAAGACGCGGCTAAATCTGCCGGCGCTCGTGAAGTGCATTTAATTGAAGAACCGATGGCCGCCGCGATTGGGGTGCGTTTGCCGGTCTTGGAAGCCAGCGCTACTATGATTATTGATATTGGCGGAGGCACTACCGACATTGCCGTTATTTCTTTAGGTGGTTGCGTGAATACCAAAAGTTTACGATTGGCCGGTAATGCTTTAAATAATGATATTATCCAATACGTGCGTGAAGAATTTAATATTTTAATCGGCGAACAATTAGCTGAGAAAATTAAAATTGAAATCGGCGCCGCCGCTCACTTGAAAGAAAATTTGGAAATGAATATTCGCGGTCGCGACCTGATTAGCGGTTTGCCCAAAGAAATAAAAGTCACCGACGGACAAATTCGCGAAGCCATGCGCAAAAGTTTAAACCAGATTATTGATAATATTAAATTAGTTCTAGAAACCACCCCGCCGGAATTGGTAGCCGATATTTATGAATGCGGAATCGTCTTAACCGGCGGAGGCTCCATGCTAAAGGGTTTAGACAAAGAAATCGCCAACGCCACTCGCGTGCCAGTCCGCATCGCCGAAGACCCCCTAACCTGCGTAGTCCGAGGCGCCGGAATATTACTAGCCGACCGCGAACTCCTAGACAAAGTTTCGGTTCCAAGCACTAGAGACTTATAACATGAAAAAGAAATGGTTTAAAAATAGGCAAATCAGTACCTGGGCAGTTATTTTTGGACTGCTCATTTTTTTACATTGGACCGGTTTGTCTGCCCCGATAGAAAATTTATTTATTGGCTTAGTTACGCCACTGGCGGTCAATTTACATAATGTCAGCTCTAATATCAGTTCTTATTATAGTGACGCTACGGATCGCCGAAGTTTGAGTGATATTTTAAAAAAGCAAGAATCGGATATTGCGGAAATTACCAAAGACAACGCGCGCTTACATGAAGTGGAAGAAGAAAATAAAACCTTAAGGCAATATTTAAAATTTTTTACCGACAATAAATTTGATTATTTAATGGCCAACGTAGTCTCGCGAGAAGTAGCCAGTTTTAGTCCGAGTGAACGCAATAAATTAATTATCAATAAAGGTTTACAGGATGGAGTTAGAGAGGGTTTGGTGGTGGTTAATGATTTGGGTTTAGTGGTTGGACGAATTACCAAGGCTAAGGATAATTTAGCCGAAGTGTCTCTGTTAATAGATAAGGGTTGTCGCCTGGCTGTGTCGGTGCAAAATGAAGATGGTGTGGCAGGTGTGGCGCAAGGTGAGTCCGGTTTGACGGTTAAGGTAGATTTTATTCCTCAAACTAAAGTTATTAGCCAAGGACAATTAGTCGTCACGGCCGGCCTAGAAAATGATGTCCCGGGAGGTTTGGTTATTGGCAAAATCAGCCAACTGGACAAAGCCAGTAATGAGCTATGGCAACAAGCCGTGGTGGAGGTTTCGGCGGATTTGGATAATTTGAAGATAGTGTCGGTGATTATTCCACCAATTACAAATTGGCAGTAAACAGAATTTCAAATTTAAAATTTAAAATTTCAAAACAATAACCAATATTTAAATTTAAAAAGGGTTGTCATTCCCGCGAAGGCGGGAATCCAGACGGTTGCCAATTTTTCCGTGGGCTGGATACCCGCCTTCGCGGGTATGACAGGAAAAATGGATTTTAAAATTTGAAATTTGAAATTTTAAATTAATTCTCTATGTCTCTAAAGTATTTATTTATTTTCGTCGGTATGGTGCTTTTGTTTGGCGCGCAAACCGCCTTGGCTAAATCTCTGCCGGGTGGAGTTTATGTTAACTTATCCTTGGTGGTTTTGATTTTTTTACTGGTATTATTTGGTTTGGAGCAGGCGTGGTTTTGCTGGCTCCTGAGTGGATTTTTAGCTGATTTATTTTCTTTTAGATTATTCGGTTTTTATACAGTATTATTTTGCGCTATTTTGTTATTGGTTTATTGGCTCCTAAGTAATGTGCTAACCAATCGTTCTCTTTATTCTTTTTTATTAATTATTACTTTGGTTACTTTAATTTATGACGCCTCTAATTGGCTAGTCTTTGGTCTACCGGCTGACAATTTAGTCCCCAGTGAACTAAAACGCTTACTGGCTAATTGGGTGGTGACTATTATTTCTTTTTATATTGTCAGTTGGATGAGCTATCGTCTTAAGCCAGTTTTTCTTATTAAGCGGTAAATTTTTCTGTATTTATCTATTACCTAATACCTACAACCTAAAACCTGCTTTTTATGTTCAAGAAACATCTAACCATCAACAAACGCCACAACCCCTTTGCCTTGGCCGACAATAATTTTTCTAATGTTCGTCCCGGTTCGCGTTATCGCAACGAATGCTCAGCGGAAAATATGGTGGAAGGTCAGGCTGATGGCTTGCATTTGGGCCGAACTTTTAATGCCAACAATACTTGGTTGATCAGGGTGGTTTTTGCTGTTTGTTTTGTAATTCTTTTGGGTAGAATTTTTTGGCTACAAGTAGCTAACGGCGCTTATTATCGCGACTTATCCGACGGCAATCGTATCCGCATCAAACGCATTGAGGCGAAGCGGGGGATTATTTATGATAAAGATCTAAATCCGCTGGTGCAAAACGCGGCTAATTTTTTGCTATATTTTATTCCGGCTGATTTGCCTACCGACCAGCTAGAACGACAAGTAACTTTGTCGCGACTGAGCAGTATTTTAGGGAATATTAGTGTGGCGGAGATGGAAACTAAACTGCGAGAAATTAAGCCCAAATCTTTTGAATCTTTTCAGCCTTTGCCGATTGCGGATAACGTGGAATATGACAAGGCGATGTTAATTTATTTAGAAACCAGTAAAATGCGAGGCGTGGTTTTGTCCAGCCAAAGTCGCCGACAATATTTTTTACCCACTTTGTCTTATTCTAATATCCTAGGCTATACCGGAAAAATTAACGCCGAAGAAATGTCTAAAGCCGGTCAGGAATACTCATTAATTGATTATATCGGCAAAACCGGCGTGGAAACTTTTTATGAAAATGAATTAAAAGGTATTAATGGACGACAACAAGTGGAAGTGGATGCTTTAGGACAAGAGAAAAAAATCATCAGTCAATCACGCGTCAAAGATGGCAATAATTTAGTCTTGTCCATTGATAGTATGGCGCAAGTTAAATTGGAAGAAATCATGCGCGCCACGTTGACTAAATTTAACAAAAGTCGAGGTGTGGCGATTGCCATGAATCCAAATAACGGAGAAATTATTAGCTTAGTGAGCTTGCCAACTTATAACAACAATGATTTTGCGCGAGGCATTAGTCAGGAAGAGTATAGCTATTTGGCCAATCATCCGGACAAGCCATTATTTTTTCGCGCCGTCAATGGTGAATATCCTTCCGGCTCTACGATTAAAATGGTGGTGCTGTCGGGAGCTTTGGAAGAAGGTATTGTTAATGAGAATACGCAATTTTTAAGTAATGGCGGACTGCGAATTACCGATTGGTTTTTTCCTGATTGGAAAGCGGGCGGACATGGGATGACTAACGCGCGCAAAGCCATTGCCGAATCGGTTAATACTTATTTTTATTATATCGGTGGTGGTTATCAAGATTTTGTGGGACTAGGTATTGATCGCATGGATAAATATTTTAAAATGTTTGGACTGGGTGAACAGACCGGCATTGATTTACCGGGCGAAGCCAATGGTTTTTTACCAACTAAGGAATGGAAAGAAAGCACTAAAAACGAACGTTGGTATATCGGCGACACTTATCACGTAGCTATTGGCCAGGGAGATTTAATTGTGACGCCTTTGCAGGTGGCCAACTACACTACATATTTTGCTAATGGAGGCGCTATGTATCGTCCGCATGTGGTGAAATATGTTTTGTCCGGTGAAGATAAATTAGTTTCCGCCACCGATGTCACTCCAGCTCGTTCTAATATTATCTCACCCGCGACTTTAAAAATAGTTCGTGAGGGTATGAGGATGGGTGTCACTGATGGCAGTTCTCGCCGTTTAAGCGCTTTGCCAGTAACGGCCGCGGGGAAAACTGGAACCGCTCAATGGTCCACTGAGAAAAAACCCCACGCCTGGTTTACAGGCTTTGCCCCCTACGACAAGCCGGAAATAGTTTTGACAGTTTTGATAGAAGAGGGAGAAGAGGGCAGTGTCACCGCTATGAACGTCGCCTGGGAGTTTCTGAATTGGTATTTCGGACAAAAGAATATATAATATAAGAAGTAGTTCATTAATAAACTATCTGGAGGCGTTATGAATAATCCTCTTGAAGATCTGGGTTTTAGTTATGACTACGAAGCTTTCATTAATTTTTCTGGAGGTTTTGGAAGTAAATTTCTTGAATATGATGATTGCTTAGCTTTTAGTTATAATTATGAAAGTGCCATGAAGGGTTATGGATATTTCGGGCATAAAACTCTTGAACATGATTATTTTTTAGCCTTTAGAAATGATTGGCCTACAGCTTTATGCTCTCTTATGTATTGCGAAGCTCTAGCTGAAGAGTCAGTTATTAGTGTATATGTGGCATCATTAGATGTAATAAGATTAATGAGACATCATAATGAGCCAGAGCCAGTTAATACAAAAAAAATAGAATTTAGTATTAAGTGGAAATAAACTTTATAAAAAATAGCTGAGATTAAATAAAAATAATCTCAGCTTTTTATTTTTTAGCACTCTTGACACGTGACTGCCAAAAATGATAATATTCTTTTGTTTGAAACTTACTATATGGACGAACGTCAAGAGCTAATTTTAGAAACCATTGTTAAAGAACATGTCGCCAGTGGCGCTCCGGTTAGTTCTAGTATTTTGGTGGATAAATATAATTTAGCTATTTCCTCGGCGACCGTTCGCAATGAAATGGCGGTACTAGAGGAACAGGGCTATATTATTCAACCTCACACCTCAGCCGGCCGTATCCCCACCGAAAAGGCCTATAAATGGTTTATCTCGCGTCTTAAGACCGAAGATGTGCTAAGTAAAGAGGCTAGGACCTTAGAGGATGCTTGGGGCTACAACGAAGAACCGGATTTTAAAAAATTAGCCAAACTGATGGCTGAAATGTCGGGCTTAGCCGTATTTTGGGCAACGCCAGCTCAAAATGTCTATTACACCGGAGTAGGTAAATTATTATCTCGACCGGAGCTTATCCAAACCCAGATGTTGTCGGATTTTTCCGAAGTGATTGATAATTTGGATGAGATTATTAATGAATACTTTGATGCGATTCAATCAACTCCGGCCATTCTGGTCGGCTCCGATGGACCTTTTGGCAGTTTCTGTAGCGCCATTGTGGTTAAATACAGTGTGGATGGTCATGATGGAGTTTTCGGACTTTTAGGACCGCTCCGATTAGATTATGCCAAAAATTTAGCTTTAGTAAAATTTGTAAAAGATAACTTATGTCAAAAATAAAATCCCCCTACGCCAAGGCTTCGGCGGACAAGGCCCCAAATGATGAGTCCAGTCAAGCTGAAGCTCAAAACTTGGACAATTTTGAAAGTAAATATTTGCGCGCCTTGGCCGATTATCAAAATTTATCCAGACAGCATTTAAAAGATAAACAAGATTTCGCCCGCTACGCCAACGAAGGTTTACTTCAAGATTTTATCCCGGTTTACGATTATTTAAAAATGTCATTAGCCCACGCCGAGACCGGTAGTCAATGGTTAGAAGGAGTAAAGCACGTTTTAAATCAATTTAAAAAAGCTTTAGAAGATAACGGAGTAACAGAAATTGTGACGCAAGGTGTCGCTTTTGATCACGCCACGATGGAAGCGGTTAGCAATGAAGAAACAGACGAAGAAGCCAAGGACGGCTTAGTGGCGAAGGAGTTGAAGTCTGGATATAGTTTGAATGGAAAAGTAATAATTCCAGCCAGAGTCACAGTGTATAAGTTAAAAATTTAAAAAAACAGCTGTCATACCCGCGGAGGCGGGTATCCAGGCCATGGAAAAATTGGCAACCGTCTGGATTCCCGCCTACGCGGGAATGACAGGGGAAGTGATTTGGAAATTGAAAATTGTAAAATTAAATATTGACTGAAAATTGAAAATTGTGAATTGAAAATTAATAAAATAAATAATAAACTAAAGTTCAAATTTATGAGCAAAATATTAGGCATTGACCTGGGTACTACAAATTGTGCTATGGCCATTATGGAGGGTGGCGCGCCGAAGATTATTGAAAACTCAGAAGGTAATCGCACTACTCCTTCTATCGTGGCAATTTCCAAAAGCAACGAACGTTTAGTTGGTCAATCCGCTAAACGCCAGGGTGTGACTAATCCGGCTAACACTATTTCTGAAGTTAAGCGTTTAATTGGACGCCGTTTTACTGATGCGGAAGTTCAGCGCGATTTAAAAGTTATGAGTTATGCCATTAGCCAAGCCGGTGAGGGCGTAAAAATTAAATTAGCTGACAAAGAATATTCTCCTCAAGAAGTTTCTGCCATGATTTTGTCTAAATTAAAAGCTGATGCCGAAGCTCGCTTGGGTGAAAAAATTACCGAAGCTATTATTACCGTCCCGGCCTATTTTGATGACGCGCAACGTCAGGCCACCAAAGATGCCGGTCAAATTGCCGGTTTGGATGTGAAACGTATTATCAACGAACCAACCGCCGCCGCTTTGGCCTATGGTTTTGATAAGAAAAAAGGCGAAAAAATTGCTGTCTACGATTTGGGCGGTGGAACCTTTGATGTATCAGTTTTGGAAGTGTCCGAGGACACCGTAGAAGTTAAGGCCACTAACGGCAATACTCACTTAGGTGGAGCCGATTTTGACCAACGCATTATTAACTGGATTATTGATGAATTTAAAAAAGAAGAAGGCATTGATTTGTCTAAGGATCCTTTGGCTTTGCAACGCATTAAAGAAGCCGGAGAAAAAGCCAAAATTGAATTATCCAGTGCTATTGAAACCGAAATCAATCAACCATTTATCACCGTTGGTCCGGAAGGCCCAAAACATTTGGTGAAAAAAATCACTCGCGCCAAATTGGAAGAGTTGGTAGGTGACTTAGTGGAGGCCACCCTAGAGCCTTGTAAAAAAGCCTTGGCTGACGCGGGTATGACCACTGCTGATATTCAAGAAATTATTATGGTTGGTGGAATGACTCGTATGCCTATGGTTTACGACAAGGTCAAACAATTTTTTGGCAAAGAACCAAACTTTAGCGTTAACCCCGACGAAGTGGTCGCCTTAGGCGCCGCCGTTCAAGCCGGAGTCCTGCAAGGTGATGTCAAAGATATTTTGCTTTTAGACGTTACCCCTTTGACTTTAGGTATTGAAACTATGGGAGGAGTCGCTACTCCGTTAATTGAACGCAACACCACTATCCCTACTTCCAAATCTCAAGTTTTCTCTACTGCTTCTGACAGTCAAACCAGCGTAGAAATTAATATTGTCCAAGGCGAACGCCCGATGGCGCAAGATAATAAAACTTTGGGTCGCTTTATTCTTGATGGTATTCCACCAGCTCCTCGCGGACTTCCGCAGATTGAGGTGAATTTTGATATTGATGCCAATGGTATTTTAAATGTCAAAGCCACCGACAAAGCCACTAATCGCGTGCAACATATTACCATTACCGCTTCTTCCGGATTATCTAAAGAAGAAATTGAAAAAATGAAAAAAGAAGCTGAACTGCACGCCGACGAAGACAAGGCTAAAAAAGACAACGCCGAAATTAAAAACCAAGCCGAAGGAGTTATTTTCCAATTGGAAAAATTACTCAAAGAATCCGGCGACAAAATGACCCCCGAGGACAAAACAGAACTAGAAGCCAAATTAGGTGAATTAAAAACTTTGAAAGATACTGACAAATACATCGAAATTAAAGCCAAACTGGAAGAAGTAAACACCATCGCCCAAAAAATCGGCACCGCCATGTACCAACAACAAGCCTCCCCCTCCGCTGAAGCTACGGGGGACAAGCAAGCCGGATCAGAGCAACCAAAAGCCGAAGGGGAAGGCGAGGGTCCGGCGCCGGTTGAGGGGGAGTTTGAAGAGAAGAAGTAAAACAAAAAAATTTACGATTTACGATTTACGAATAAATACTTTGTCATCCCGGTCCGCCAGCTGGCGGACGGGATCCAGGGGTAAAAGCTCCGAACGTATTTTGAAAAGTAAACCCTGGATTCCAGCTCGTTGGCTGTAATGACAAAGCAAAGTATTTTGATAATAAAAAAGACGTAGTGTTAGTACGCCTTCATGTTGTATAGCAAAGAGCAGCGGCTAAGGAAAAAATTCCTTTATTAGCTGTGTAAAATTTTCTTTTTCGGATTCTCTGGTTTTATTAGATACGTATTCGGATGATGAGAATTTTATTGCCTCCTCTGTACAGTCAGCGTTTAGCAATTCAGAAAATTCTTTTAGTTCTTGTTTGCTAATAGGCCCCATTGGGGAGTAATAGTCATTTAAGAATTTTTCATAGGATAGTTCTAATTTTTTATCTTTTATCGCCATCCTCCAAGATCCACGTGCAAGAATAAGATTTTTCGCAAACAGATAACCGATTTCAAATTTTCTCTCCTCTGTCATTTTTCTCTCCAATAAAGTTAAACAATTTGTAAGAACAATTTAGCTATTTATTAGCATAAACACAAAAATATGTCAATTGAACAACCAAAACAAGGGCAAAACGAGGTGCAGATTGCTGACAATATTGCCGGCGCGGAATATACCAATTTCGCCAATATCCGCCACAATCAAGAGGAATTTCAGTTGGTTTTTGCCAATGTCATGCCTCCTTCCGGACGTGTGGTGTCTAAATTAATCACCACCCCAGCTCACTTTAAACGCATGATTAGCGCCATGAACGAAAATCTCAAGAAATACGAGGAACAATACGGCATGATTAAGGAAATTGCGGGGACTGATGAGAGGGAGATCGGCTTTAAAGGGTAACCCGTAATTTCGAATTTTGAAATAATTTCTAATTTTTAATATTTTAATTCAAAATTCAGACATTCAAAATTTATTCGAAATTCAAAATTAAAAATTCAAAATTAATGTCAAAGGATTATTACAAAATATTAAACGTCGACAAAACGGCTACGGATGAACAAATCAAAAAAGCCTTCCATAAGTTAGCGCACGAACACCATCCTGATAAAGCCAACGGTAACGTTGATAAATTTAAGGAAGCCAATGAGGCTTACCAGGTTTTAGGTAACAAAGAAAAGCGCGCGCAATATGATCAATTCTCCGCCAGAGGCGGATCCGCCTCTGGCGGAGGCTTCAATGACTATATGAATCAACAGGGTTTTGGTGGATTCGGTCAGGGAGCTCAAGGTGGCTATAACGTCAATATGGACGACCTAGGAGACATTCTAGGAGGCTTTGGTGATATGTTCGGTTTCGGAGGCGGCCGTCGCTCCGGCGGCCGCACTCGCGCCAAACGAGGTCGTGATTTAGAGATGAATTTACAGCTTGATTGGGAAGAAGCTATTTTTGGCGTTAAGAAAAATATTAAATTGGATAAATTAGTAAATTGCGCTCACTGCAATGCCACCGGCGCCGAGCCCGGTACCAAAGTTGATACTTGCACGACCTGTCATGGCACAGGTCAGGTTACTCGCATGCAACGCACAATTTTAGGTAACATCCAAATGCAAGCGACTTGCGAAACTTGTAATGGCGCCGGAAAAATTATTATCCAAAAATGTTCCAAGTGTCGCGGACGAGGCGTGACTAATGAAAAAGTTGAATTAACGGTTAATATTCCCGCCGGTATTAATACTGGTGAAACTATTAGACTAACAGGACAAGGAGAAGCTGGCGAGCAAGGCGGAGGTAACGGCGACCTATATTTAATTATTAAAGTTCGAGAGAGCCGTGAGTTTGAGCGCCAGGGCT